>OCTA010000362.1_pt1 | contig 41934 bp, 32 predicted proteins | sample 1538991 | NCBI WGS metagenome assembly OCTA01 (sample SAMEA3539302, study PRJEB22396) | soil metagenome | biome: tundra; feature: field; material: soil | place: USA | collected 2010-05 | depth 0.15 m | reverse complement strand
GCGGAAACTGAGAAGTGATACGTGACATCGGCGGCGTGCCTGTCTGCCCAACGATACTGGCGTTAACCTGCGGGCCGCAGGCCCGTCAGGTTCAACGCCCTGTTAGCCGGTCGCATCTACCCACCGACCTGTCGCAGCCAGTCGCGGATGTTCATCGCGACCCGCTCAACATCCGCAAGTGTCAGCTGTCCGCTATGCATGATGACGTTGCGCGAGCGCGTCAAGGTGCGAAAGATCTCTCGCGCCCATTCGACCGTGGGAATCATGTCTTTGAAGTGAGCGTGGTTGTTCTGAATGATCAACACTAGATCCTCAAGCTGAACGTAGGCGAGCGGTGAGGTGCCCCGCGACCCGTGCCATCGAATTTGCTCCTCGTCCTTTTTCCGCTTCTCGGCATCGGTCTTGGTCTGGACGGAGACTGCGGTGTCCCACCAAGTAGCGCCAACCTTCTCAAGCAAACGTTCCTCGATGAACGCCCGGACGCTGTTCTCGAACGCTGCAATCGCCGTGTAAACCCACGCCATCTTTCGGGCTGCAACCACCAGCGCATCATCCAGGACCTCCAGCGGCAGCCTGCGCTGGATGTCGAGTTCCGGCCCCTTACCCTCGCCGTCCTTGGCCGGTAGGGACTGCCGAACGGCCTCGTCCGCAAGAACGCCGCGATACACGAACGAATACAGATCTGCCGGAGCGCCCATCAGAGGAGGTGCTCTCGGATGCTGCGGAAGATGGCATCGTAGACAGCTTGGTCTCGAACCGCCGGCAACACGATCTCGATCCGGTAGACAAGCGACGGCGTGCCAGCGGGAGAGGCAGGTAACGGCACCGGTGGACTCGGCTTCGCGGGCGGTACCTTGGGAGCTTCGGCGGCGTCCTCGGCAGCGCTCTCGTCCGATGGCGCTGTCGTGGGCTGGCTGGAGAAGTCCGCCAGCTTGACGAGCTCCAGAAACGTCTTGGCCATGTTCCCCAACACGGCTGGAGACAGTTTTCCTTCGCTCAGACTTTTCAGCTTCCCGGTCAGCTGTTCGCGCGTGAAGGTATGCGCATTTTTGTTGATTCGGAAGAGGTCGGCATATGCATCCCGGATCCCGTCGGCCAGAACGCGCTTGGACTCGGTATCGTCGAGGAACGAATGGTAGCGCGACGTGGGCTTTCCACCCTCGTCGAGGAATCGCATAGCCTTCAGTAGCGGAATGAATAGTCGATCGTTGGTGCTTTTGAATCCCAGATCTTCAACGAACTTCAACGCGACCTTCTCGGGCGCCTGCGCGTGGCGAAGGGCTTGAAGGAATGGATCTAGGTTCTTGGCGGCAACGAGATAGACGGGTTGAAGAGCCACGCTCGGTATCTTCCCATTCCTACTCGAGAAACTGAAGCCCGATCCGGCTAACGATCTGCCGTTCAGCGGCGGCGCGCAAGCGCCGTCCGCTGCAACGGCCGTTAGCCGGCTGACACCCAGCCCAAGGCGGCGCAGGACAGGCAATAGTCGCAACTGCCCCCATGGGAGCTATTGTCCAGGCGGCCAGTTCCACCACAGGCCGTACACTTCCGCGCGTCGACTGGTCGAGACGGAAACAGAGCGGAGAGCCAGGGGTAGCGTTCAGTACCCCAGGCGAGAGCGAGTGAGTCCACTTCGGACGTCTGGCGGATGAGCCGTTCCGGCAACGGATAGCCTTCGTACACCAAGAACGTCCCGTCGGAGCGGAGGAACACCATCGAACCGATGTTCAGGAAAAGCGGAATTGCATCGTGCTGACGACCCAAGCGGCCCCAGTCGAAGCCGTCGTCCAGATCGGCGATCGCCTCTCGAACCTTTGCCAGTATCGGAGGAGGGAGGTACACGGTCCGGCTAACGACCTGGCGTTAACCCGCGGGCAGAAGGCCCGTCGGGTTCAACGCCTGGTTAGCCAGCGCCTCCACTTTTGGCGCTACCCCGCGGATCCGGACATTCTGGGGGAAGATACTTTGGATCCACCAGAACGTCTTCGGTCTCTCGACGCGCCTGGAGGTCGAATTCATAGAGGAACGTCTTCTGAGGATTGCCAAACCACGGCACTACGCCTGAGGTCTTGATGAAAAGTACGCGATGGCCTGGATCGAGCCGAACGTCCTTGGGGTAGATGTAGTCACCGCTTCCCGCCGCGACCATTCGCTTCCCACCCTCGAACTCCACGTCGATCCGGCCCCCGACTGTGTCCGCGCCAATGATCCGCACGCGCGAATTGCCCGCCGTCATGACCACAACATCCCAACCACGAGTCGAAGGGTAGATATTCGGTTCCACCCGACCAGGCACGCAGGTTCCCCGCGAATATTGATCGATCAATCGACCACTCCGAACCGGCTGCGCGGCACAGCCTGCGCCAAAGGGCAGGACAGCAAGGATCCAGCTGATGGTCTTCATCTGCGTCTGGCTAACTCTGTATTAACCCGCAGCTTCCCGCAGGGCGAAATTTTCGGCAAGCAGCGGGGAGAGCCGGCGCAACTCACGCATTCGACCTCGGATCGTAAGCAATTTCCAGCGGCTCGGTGCCCCGGAACCGGGTAGAGAACGGGCGACGCAGGTCCCGCGCGGTCTGTCTAATCCACGAAGAGCATCTGTGACGTCGATTACGACGGGCGGTCGAGCGGGCTCTGGACGCCGAGGGGCCCGCGGCGGAGGACGTGTGTGTAGATCATGGTCGTGCTGACGTCCTTGTGACCGAGCAATTGTTGGATGGTGCGGATGTCCGATCCCGATTCCAGGAGGTGGGTCGCGAAGGAGTGGCGCAAGGAGTGGGGGCTGACGGGTTTTGGGATGCCTGCGGCGAGGGCGGCGCGGCGGACGGCGCGCTGGATGACGGTTTCGTGAAGATGGTGGCGGCGCCGCTCGCCGGTGTCGCGGTCGACGTAATGGCGGGTCGCCGGGAACACCCACTGCCAGGGCCACTCGCGGGGTGCGGAGGGGTATTTGACGCGCAGGGCGTCGGGGAGCTGGACGAAGCCGGCGCCCGCGCTGAGGTCCGACTGATGCTGCTCGCGCATCCGTTCGAGATGCGTTCGCAATGCGGGCTGCAAGGACGACGGCAGCAGGGTCACCCGATCCTTCCGACCTTTACCGTCGCGCACGATCAGTTGTTGGCCCGCGAAGTCGACCTCTTTCACACGCACCTGCAAAGCTTCCAGGACGCGAAGGCCGGCGCCGTAAATGAGCGAGGCACACAATCGTTCGACGCCTTTCATCGCCGTGAGCACGGCCGTGATCTCGCCGCGGCTGAGGACGACGGGCAGCCGCTCGGGGCGTTTCGCGTGGACCACGCCCGCGAGCCAGGCGATCTCGCGATTGAGGACGACCTGGTAGAGGAACAGGAGCGCCGCTAGGGCTTGGTTCTGGGTCGACGCGCTGAGGTGCCGTTCGGTTGCGAGGGCGCTCAAGAAACCGGTGATCTCGGGTTCGCCCAGCTCGTCGGGATGGCGCCTGCCGTGAAACAAGATGAACCGGCGGATCCATCCCACGTAGCTCTGCTCGGTGCGAGGGCTGTAATGGCGCGCGCGGAGGACGCCGCGCACGCGATCGAGCAAACGGGGAGCCCGGGTGGCCTCCCCGCCGGACGCTTGTCCAGCCGCCGGACGCGGAAATGGAATCAGGGCACCCGACAATGCGCTCGAGCGGGGAGGCGGCTGTCGCATGGAAGCCCCCTTTGCGAGAGGCGTGCCGATTGATCACCTCTCGTCGCGCGACGCCGCACCCTCTCTGCGAACAGCGCAAGACGATCCGCGCCAGCGGCCGGTACCACCTGGAGGTCTACTGGCGGATGTCGGCGATCTTTCGGGACGGTAGAAGATGCCGACGTCGGGCCAGCCGAGCGGCGGCCCGTGATCTCGAAGACGCGGGTGCCGCGCCCGTCCCTACAACCGTCCCAGCGTCCCGCCCCAGATCGCGGCGCTACCCAGCTCCTCTTCGATCCGCAGCAACCGGTTGTACTTCGACACCCGCTCGGATCGCGCCAGCGATCCGGTCTTGATCTGCCCCGAACGAACCGCGACCGCCAAATCGGCGATGAAGGTGTCCTCGGTCTCGCCCGAACGGTGCGAGATGATCGTCGTCCAGCCGTTGCGGTGCGACATCTCCACCGAATCCAGGGTCTCGGTGAGCGTCCCGATCTGGTTCACCTTGATGAGGACGCTGTTGCTGGCGCCCTTGGCGATGCCGGTCTTGATCCGCTCGGTGTTGGTGACGAACAGATCGTCGCCCACCAGCTGGATCCGCTTGCCCAGCGCCTCGGTCAGCGCCACCCAGCCGTCCCAGTCGTTCTCGGCCATGCCGTCCTCGATCGACACGATCGGGAACTTTTCGCAGAGCTTGGCGTAGAAATCGACCATCCCCTTGCCGTCGAGCTCTTTGCCCTCGCCCGGCAGCTTGTAGGTCTTGCTGGTCTTGTCCCACAGCTCGCTCGACGCCACGTCCAGCGCCAGCGCGACGTCCTTGCCGACCTTGTAGCCGGCCTTCTCGATCGCCTCGGAGACGACGCTCAGCGCCGCCTCGGCGCCCGGCAGGTCCGGCGCGAAACCGCCCTCGTCGCCGACCCCCGTCGAGGCCTTGCGGTCGTGCAGCAGCTTCTTGAGCGTGTGGAACACCTCCGCGCCCGCGCGTAGCGCCTCCGAGAAATTCGCCGCGCCCTTCGGCACGATCATGAACTCCTGGAAATCGAGCGAGTTGTCGGCGTGCGCGCCGCCGTTGATGATGTTCATGAGCGGCACCGGCAACACGCGCGCGCCCGGACCGCCCAGATACTTGTAAAGGGGGATGCCCAGCTCCAGCGCCGCGGCCCGCGCCGCCGCCATCGAGACGCCCAGGATCGCGTTGGCGCCGATCTTTCCCTTGTTCGGCGTGCCGTCGGCCGCCAGCATCGCGCCGTCGAGGCCCGCCTGATCGAACACGTCCCGCCCGATCACCACCGGGGCCAGCAGCTTGGCGACGTTCTCGCAGGCCTTCTTGACGCCCTTGCCCTGGTAGCGCTTCTTGTCGCCGTCGCGCAGCTCGATCGCCTCGTGCTCGCCGGTCGAGGCGCCCGAGGGGACGGCCGCGGTGCCGACCTCACCCGAATCGAGGGTGACGTCGACCTCCACCGTGGGATTGCCCCGGGAGTCGAGGATTTCGCGGGCGGAGACACTTTCGATGACGGCGGTGGTCGTGAAGCTCATGCCGCGGTTTCTAGCGTAAAAACCCGGGCCTGCGCCAGATAAAACACCCCGCCGCCTGGCGAGGTGCCGCGACCTAAGGGATACTGCCGGCCTTGGTCATGAAAACGAACCCCCGCGTCGCCGAACGGCAGCCGCTGCTGACCCCGCGGCAGATTTTCGCCTATCTCGACCGTTACGTCGTCGGCCAGGACCGCGCCAAGCGCACCGTCGCCATAGCGGCCTACAACCACCTCAAGCGCTGTCACCAGCCGACCCCGGCCGGCAAGCGCCTGATCAAGAAGTCCAACCTGCTCTTGCTGGGCCCGACCGGCTCGGGCAAGACCCACATCGCGCGCACGCTGGCCCAGTGCCTGGAGGTCCCCTTCACCGTCGCCGACGCGACCGAGTACACGGAGGCCGGCTACTACGGCAAGGACGTCGAGGTGATGGTGGGCGAGCTGCTGCACCGCGCCGATCAGGACGTCGAGCTGGCGCAGCGCGGGATCGTCTTCATCGACGAGATCGACAAGATCGCCCGCCGCAGCCAGGGCGCGCGCACCGGCGCCGGCACGCGCGACATCGGCGGCGAGGGGGTGCAGCAGTCGCTGCTCAAGCTGCTGGAGGGGCGCGAGGTCTTCGCCCCCCAGAACGTCACCCAGCACTGGAACAAGCACGACTTCGTGGTGATCGACACCCAGGACATCCTGTTCATCGCGGCCGGGACGTTCTCCGACCTGAAGCTCACCGACGGCAGCAAGCCGGTCGGGTTCGGCGCCAGCGGCGGCGGCACAGGCACCGCGGCCCATAGCCGTCGCGCCACCGAAAAGGAGCTGCTCGACTACGGCCTTCTCGCCGAGTTCCTGGGCCGGCTGCCGGTCCGAGTCGAGCTGGATCCGCTCTCCGAGGACGATCTGTTCCTGGTCATGACCGCGCCGCCCGACGCCGTCGTCCGCGAATATCAGGCGCTGCTCAAGATGGACGGCGTCGACCTGGAGATCACCGAGGGCGCCATGCGCCTCATCGCCCAGCACTGCATCCACCGCCGCACCGGCGCGCGCAGCCTGCGCACGATCGTGGAGGGGATCTGCCACGACATCATGTTCGACGCGCCGGAGCGCAAGGGCGAAACCATCACCCTCGACGCCGACTTCGTCGCCGAGCGTCTGGCGCACGACGCGACCGCATGAAGATCTCCGCGTGAAGATCTCCGCTTTATTCGCGGACCACGGCCGCAAGCTCTTCTCCTTCGAGCTGTTTCCGCCCAAGACCGATCCGGGCCGGCTGGCGCTGGAGCGGACCATCCGCGATCTGGCGGAGCTCTCGCCGGCCTTCGTGTCGGTGACCTACGGCGCCGGCGGATCGACGCGCCTCAAGACGGTCGAGCTGGTGCAGTGGATCCAGCGCGAGGCGCACCTGACCGCGATGGCGCACCTGACCTGTGTCGGCGCCACGGAGAGCGAGATCGCCGCCGTGCTCGACAAGCTGGTTGACGCGGGGATCGAGAACGTCATGGCGCTGCGGGGCGATCCGCCGGCCGGCCAGACCCGCTTCGAACGGACGGCGGACGGCTTCGGCTTCGCGGCAGACCTGATCGCGTTCATCCGCAAGCGCTACGGCAACAAGCTGTGCCTGGGCGGCGCCGGGAATCCGGAGGGACACATCGAGTGCCGCGACATCGACCAGGACATCCGCCACCTCAAGGCCAAGGTCGACGCCGGCCTCGATTTCGTGGTGACGCAGCTGTTCTTCGACAACCGGTTCTATTTCGACTTCGTGGCGCGCGCCCGCGCCGCCGGGATCAAGGTCCCGATCGTCCCCGGCCTCATGCCGATCCGCAGCCTGGCCGGCGTCGAGCGCATGACCAAGCTGTGCGGGGCCAGCCTGCCGATTCCGCTGCAGGCCGAGCTCGAGCGGTCACGTGAAGACGAAGCGGCCACCATCGCGCTCGGGATCGCGCAGACCACCGCGCAGGCCGTCGAGCTGCTCCACGGCGGCGCACCCGGCATTCATTTTTACACGCTCAACCAGTCGCCTGCGACGCGGGTCATCCTGACCGCGCTCAAAGCGGCGCACCTTGCCTAGGGCGCGCACGACCGGCGTCGCCTCCGCCGCCCGTCTGGCGCGCTCCATCCTCATCGGGCCGGGCGCCGGCGCCGGCACCTCCTTTCGGCGCGGCCGCGCCACCATCCACCACGCGCCGGCCGAACGGCTCTACGACCAGTGGCCCGAGCCGGTCTGCATCATCGCCGACGGACCGTACGGCATCGGCGGCTTCTCCGGCGATCCACCCACCGCCGATCGTCTGGCCGAGTGGTATCGCCCGCACATCGAAGCCTGGACCAGGCGGGCGACGCCGCAGACGACGCTCTGGTTCTGGGGAACAGAGCTCGGCTGGGCGACCGTCCACGGCGAGATCGTCGGCCAGGGCTGGGACTACCGCAACTGCCACGTCTGGAACAAAGGCCTCGGCCACATCGCGGGAAACGCCAATAGCCAGACCCTCCGGAAGTTCCCGGTGGTGACCGAGATCTGCGTCCAATATGTGAAAGCCGCTCGGTTCTCCGTCGACGGGCGCCAGGTCTCGATGCAGGACTGGCTGCGCCGCGAATGGTCGCGCGCGGGACTGCCGCTCTGCCGGGCCAACGCCGCCTGTGGCGTGAAGAACGCCGCCACCCGCAAATATCTCACCGCCTGCCATCTCTGGTATTTCCCGCCGGTCGAGGCGTTCGAACGGCTGGCCGCCTACGCCAATCGCCATGGCGATCGCGCCGGGCGCCCCTACTTCAGCCTGGACGGGCGAACCGCGCTGGCCGGCACCGCCTGGGAAAAGATGCGCGCCAAGTTTCACTGCGAGGTGGGCGTCACCAACATCTGGAGCACCCCAGCCCTGCGTGGCCCCGAGCGGCTCAAGCGCGGCGCGGCCGCGCTGCACACCAATCAGAAGCCCCAGGACCTCTACGAGCGAATCATCCGTGCCTGCACCGACGCGGGCGACGTCGTGTGGGAGCCGTTCGGCGGCCTCTGTCCGGGCGCCGTGGCGGCGGCCCGGCTCGGGCGCCGCTACGTGGGCGCCGAGATCCAGCCGGACTTTTACCGCGCGGCGACCGAACGACTAGCCGGCGCGACGCGGTACGGCTGAAGGGCGCTTCAGTTGAAGCGCTGGTCGCGGCGCTTGAGCGGCTCGTCGAGCAGATCGAACCCGCGCTCCCCGAACAGCTCGCCGGCCAGGTCGGATTCCATGGCGCGGCGTTGGTGCCAGGAGCCGATCGCATAACCGGCCATGGCACAGGCGCCACCGGCAACGACGAAGAGCGCGCTCACGAGACCGTTCAACATTTCGTCTCCCCAGGACCGAGCGGAAAGTCGCTCTATATCTAGGATCGGCAGGGCGCCAGATTTACTTGAATCGCTCGAAGAATCGCCCGGAGGCGACCCGGCGGCGCCGCGCGCCGACCAGGAGCAAGGCCAGCCCGACCAGGAACAGCGCGGCACCGTCGCCGGCGGGGCGGCCGGCGAGATCACAGCCCCCGGCCTCGTCGACGGGCGTCGGCGTGGTGGGGGGCGTCGTGACGCCCGTCGGTGGGGTGCCCGGCGTGGTCGAGGGCGGCGTGGGGGTCGGCGTGGTGCCGGGATCGCCGCCGACCACCGTCGAGGGCGCGGTGAGCTCGGCGTCGGCGGTACCGCCGAAAGCGCCCAGGTTGATGCGCGCGCCGTTCGGCGTCGGCTCGGCCCCTACCTCGTCGGCGGGATCGCCGCGGTCGGTCGAGGGCTGGGGGCCGGCCAGCAGCAGGTTGCGGGCGGCCAGATCGGTGAACGCCACCGCCGTCGAAAAATCGCCCGGGCCCGCCGTCAGTCCCTGGGTGTCGGTCTGGTTCCCGAAGAGATCGTCGTAGCTGCTCGAGAGCGCCCCGGCGCTCTCGCTGGTCAGGCCCACGGCATTCGCCGTGACGAGGCTGTTCTTGATGGTGGCGCTTCCGGCCGAATCGACGCCGGTGCCGTTGCCCACCAGCGTCGCGTTGACGATGGCCGCGCCACCCGCCGCCGCCACCGAGATCCCGGCCGTCTTGCAGTCGCGCACGACCAGGTGGGTGAGCTGGACGCCGGTGGCACCGGCGCTCACCGCGACGCAGGTGTCGGCGCCGACCACCGTCGCCCGGTCGAGGCCAGCCGGGTGCTTGGCGTCGGTCCCGTCGAAGCTGATCCCGACCGGAAGGCCGGTGGCGTCCAGCGTGGTTCGCCCCGCCCCCGCCCCGGCGATGCTCACCCCCGCCCCCACGTGAAGCGGCTCGGACAGCGGGTAGGTCCCCGCGCCCAACATGACGATCGACCCCGGCAGCGCGCTGGCGACCGCGGCCCGCAGGCTCGCGGCCGGAGTCCCGTCGACCGTCACGCCGGCGTTCGACGCCACGGTGAACGTCTCCGGGGCCGACCAGGGCGATAGCGCGCCGTGCGGATCGCGCGCCCGAACGGCGAAGGTGTAGGTCACGCCCGGCGTCAGCTGGGCGACCACCGCCATCGACGTCGCGCCCTGCGCGGGGAAGAGCTGCTGCGCAAAGCCCTGCAGAACCTCACCGTCGGAATCGATACGCAGCTCGTAGCTGGGCAGCTCGGCGTCGGGATCGACCGCGGGCAACCAGTGCAGGGTCACGTCGGCGCTGTCGAAGGGGCGGGGGTTCGCGGCCAGGATCGGCGCGGACGGCGGATGGTTCACGCTGGAGAGCTGGGCCTCGACGACGCCGCTCTCCGACACGGTGATGAGGCGGCCGTTCGTCACCACGGGCGACGCCAGCGCCCGACCCGCCACCGGCCGATCGCCGAGATCGACGCCGCTGGCGACATCCAGGATGGCGACCGTCGACACCAGAGACGACGACGCCGCCAGGAGCGAGGTCCCGGCGTCCGTCCCGAAGGCGGCGGGCGTGGGACAGACCACGAAGTTGGGGACGCTGTTGGGATCGGTGAAGACCGTCCGAGCCAGCGGGTGCTGCCAGACCAACGTGCCCGAGGCGGGATCGAGCGCCACCACGATCTCGCGCGACAAATAGTGGTCGGCCAGACCGTCGCCGTCGGTGTCTAGCGCGTCGTCGAGGCGCGTCTGCAAGATCAGCACACCGCCCACGGAAGCGAACGACGAGACGGCTCGGCGTCGGTAGATCGGCGTCCCCGCCAGATCGGGATCGGGGGTGGGCAGGCTCACCGGCCAGCCGGCGATCGGCGCGCCGCTGGCGGCGTCGACGGCGTGAACGTGATCGCTGTCCTTGCCGCCCGCCATGTAGGCCCGCCCACCGGCTACGAGCGGCGCCGCGAGGTTGACGATGCCGTCCGCCCGATAGTCCCAGCGCGCCGCGCCGGTGGCGGCATCGAACGCGTAGTAGTGGCCCCCATTGGTTCCCACCACGACCAGGCCGCCGGAGACGGCCGGTGAGGTGTTGCTGAACTGCTCCATGATCGGCGGGCTCTGCCAGACCACGGCGCCGGTCGCGCCGTCGAGCCGCACCACGAACTGCTGTGGCAGACCGGCCCCCACGATGATGTCGCCGTTGACGGGGGTCGGCGACGACACGTTCATGCCGCCCAGGTCGACGGTCCAGAGCGACGCGCCATCGGCCAGACCCAGTGCCACGATCTTGTTGCCCATGGTCGGAACGAAGACCCGCCCGCGGGCGATCGCCGGCGTCCCCTGGACGGCCGAGCCGAGCGCCACCTGCCAGACCTGCTGGCCCGTCTCGGCCCGCAACGCGCTCACCGTGCCGCCCAGATCGACGGAGAGCGCGAAGCCATCCGACACGACGGGGCTGGCCAGGATGCGTCCGCCGCTGCCCGCGGTGTACGCCCAGCGGCCATCGGAAAATGAAGCGCCGGAGCGCTCCGCGGAAAGCCGGCCGTGCGCGGCATCGAGCCCCGGCGTCGCCCAGTCGTCGGCCCGCGCCGGCCCCGCGGCCAGCAAGACGGTCGCCAGGCAGGCCAGCCCGACGACCCGAAGAACCCGGTGGGGCTGGACGAAGCGGAGCGGTCGGTGATCGTTGGTCATGGGTCTACTTGAAGGTCGGGGTCGGATCACTCACGAGGTCGAAGTAGTAGAGGCGACCGTCCTTGGTCGCCGCCGAGGTCGAGACCATGTAGCGGTTGACGTTGGAATCGAACCCGATGGCCGAGACCGATTCGGTGGGGCCAAAGTAGTATTCGGCGATGATCGAGACGCCCGGGCTGGTGCCGGTGTTGCGGTCGAGGAAATACAGCTTGCCGAGGGTGGTCCCCACCACCATCACGCCGCCGGTGTACAGCGGCGCCGAGGTGATCGGATCGGACGCGTTGAGCGTGAACGGGTAGCTGGCGTTCAGGACCACGCCCGTGCCGGGGCTTCCGCCGTTGCCCGCGCCGGTCAGCACGATGACCGTTCCCCCGGCCGTACCGAACTGGACCGTGTCGGTGAGGTAGTCGTAGTAGTTCGACCCGCCGATGCTGCTCGCCGCGGTGTACTTCCAGAGGTAGTTGGCACCCGTAAAATTCGTGGGACTGATGGCCCACATCACCTTGCTGGTGTCCCCGGCAAAGACGCGGGTGATGCCGCTGGCGCTGCTGGTGCCGATGCTGACGCGTCCGTTGATCGTCCCGGGATTGCTGTTGGTGACGAACGTCGTCCCGGTCACGTCGAGCTGGAGGAGATCGCCCGAGATGCCCAGATAGACCTTGGTGGTTCCCCCGCTCGTCGCCAGCTGGGGCGACGAGGTGGTGACGCTGGCGGGGGTGGTGAGCGGCCATCCGGTCAACACCGACTGCGAGGTCTGACCGATCTCCATGAGCAGCTGGGTCAGCGTTCCGCCGCTGCCGGTCGTGCCGGCCCAGTAGACGTTGTTGGCGTCCAGCGAGAGCTGCGACTTGATGGTGCAGGTGCAGGCGTAGGGGTTACCGCCCGCCAGAGCCGACCAGACGGCGTCGAGAGCCAGCGACGTGCCGTTATCCACCAGGCGATAGACCTTGCCCGTGTTGGCGGTGTTGTTGGTCGCCACATAGACGTAGTGTGTGCCGGCCACGGTGGTCCACTGCGGCGTGCCGATGATGTTTTCGTTCGTGCCGGTGGTCCAGGAATAGAGCGCGTTCCCCGACTCGTCGCGGACGTAGACGATGTCGGCGCTGCCCGCCTCGTTCCGGAAGACCGCGTAGGTCGCGTAGTACGTGAAGGTGTTCCAATCGAAGGCCGCCGTCGGGAAACCTTGGAACGTGCCGCCCGCGTAGCTGGCCGACCGCGCGAACTGCACCACCGCGCCGTTGCTCGCCAGGTTGTCCCCGATGCCGTCGTTGTTGGCGTCGTCGTCCGACTTCTCGCTGGTGGCGCAGATGCCGGCGGTATTGGTCGCACAGGTCGCTCCGCCGAAGACCGCCCGCGTCTCCGTGCCGTCGACGCCGGTTCCGTTGCCGGTGAGCTTGACGGCGACCGTGGTGCTGCCGTCGAAGGTGCAGCCGCCCGATCCCAGATAGAGGGTCGCCGCGTAGATCTGCAGGAGCTGCGCGCCGGTGCCGCTGCTGAAGGCGATGTTGTCGAAACGCGTGAAGGTGGTCGTCGCGCCGGTGTCGGCGTCGATCCACATTCCGTTGGTATCGGTGTTCTGCACGGCCAGGCCGGTGATGTTCAATGTCGGCGTGGCGGTCGCGACCGACCCGACCTTGAAGGTGTACGACCCGGAGCTGCTCTTGATGGTCGCGCCGGCGGCCGACGCGTTGAGCGTCCCGTCGATCGTCAGCCCCTTGCCGTTGCCCAGCGAAACGCTGCCCGTGCCGGATAGGAGGGTCAGGGTCCCGCTCGGCTGCACGGTCAGCCCTCCCGAGAAGGTCTGCGCTGCGCTGCCGACGGTATAGGTCCCGGTCGTGACCGAGCTGGCGAGCGAGGCGTTCATCGTATTGCCGTTGGCGTCGAGATTGCCGGCATCGAGCGCCAGAAGTCCCCCGGCCGTGACGCCGACTCCGAGCGTAACTGTCCCGTAACCGCCGGTTCCCGCGTAGCGCCCGGCCGCGAGCTGAGCGACCTGGGTCGACGACAGGGCAGTACTGTAGACTCTGACGTCGTCCAGTTGACCGTTGTAGAGCTCGGATCCGGCGTTCCACGTCCCGAGATACGCAACGGTCGGGGTACCGGTCTGGTGCGTCGTCGTGTTACCGCCGCCCGTGTTGACCACCCCATCGACGTAGAGCTGGTCCGTGCCGGCTCCAGCCGTGTTGTAGACGTATGCGATGTGGTGCCAGGTGTTGATGCTGGGCGCCACCATGCTGATGAGGATGGGACCTCCGTATTCCCAGACGTTCAGATTCCCGCCGTTGATCCCGATCTCGAGTCCGCTCGCATCGGCCGCATCCATCAGCGTCACCATGTCGTGGACACCGCTCGTCGACGGAAACTTGGCCCAGAAGCTGATCGTCTGGGACTTGTTCGCCGCCGGAACCTTGTTGGTGCCCATCGACGCATAGCCCGTCGAGCCGTCGAAGCTCAACCCGGCGGCATCGTCGAAACCGATGCTCGGCGCGGCGGTGGTCCAGCTCGCGCCGCCCACCAGGGTGCCGGTGTTTCCGGTGGTGCCGGAGAGATCCGCGAAGCTGGTGCCGTTCACCTCGTCCAGCTTCCAGTAGGCGACCAGGTTGGTCTCCGTCGGATCTTCGATCCTCAGGTTGTAGAAGGCCGAGGCGAGGGAGGTCCCCAGCGTCTGCGTGTTGTCCAGCACGACGGTCCCCGTTCCAGCCGCGAACGTCCCGCTGCCCACCAGCGTCCCGGCGTGCACGACGTAGGATCCCCCGTTGAGCGTGCCGTTCACGGTCAAGGTCCGGTTCCCGGCCCACAGGCGGTCGGCCAGGGTGTACGAACCGCTGCTGATCGTCAGGTTGCCCGCCATGACCTGGCCGCCGGAAAGGAGGACGCCCGATCCGCCATTGAGCGTCAGGGTCCCGGTCTCCGTGGAGATCCCGCCGTAGTTCAACCAGCTTCCACCGACCGTGACGGCGTGCGGGCTGGTCACGACGCCCGAGGCGATCACGACGTCGCCGGACGCGGCGAAATTGTCGTTGAAGGTATGCGTCACCGCGCCGGTCGCCGGCATTCCGCCGAGCGCGAGGCCGCTCACTTCGGTGAGGGTCAGCGCGCGGTTGTAGATCCGGACGTCGTCGAGCGCCCCACCGCTGGCCATCAGCTCGTGGACACCATCATACGTGCCGAGGTACGCCTTGGTGGTCGTCGCCGCCACGCGGGCCGTGCCGGTGGAGTTGGCCAGCACGCCGTCGAGGTAGAGCTTGTTGGTCGACCCGTCGTAGGTGAGGACGACCTGATGCCAGTTTCCATCGACCGGCGTCGTTCCGGTGACCAGCGAGGTCCCACCCCAGGTCCAGGCGGAGAGAATCCCCCCGTTTAGACCCAGCTTCACGCCGTTGGTTCCGTCGCCGAGAGCCACCATGTCCTGCGTCCCGGTGGTGGCGCCCAGCTTCACCCAGACGCTGATACTCTCCGCCGCCGTGGCGGCCGGAAATCTGGTCGGGGGCGTGGCCGCGAGCTGCGCCGACACAGCGCCGGTGAAGGCCACCCCGGAGGTGTCGGCGAAATTGACCGACGGCACGCTGGTCGTGAAGGACGCGGCGCTGAGCGTGAGGTTGTTGTTGTAGCCCGACCGGTCGGCCAGCGCGGTGCCGCCGTTCTCGTCGAGGTTCCAGTAGCCGACCAGGCCGTCGTTGACGATCAACTTGTTGAAGGTTCGGCTCCCGAAGCTGTGGGTGACTGGGCCGGTCGCGTTCAGGATCACCGTCCCGGTGCTGGCGGTGAACGTCCCGGAGGTGCGGGTGAAGGCGCCCCCGATCTGCACCGTGCCGCTGGAGGCCGTGAAGGTTCCCCCGCTCAGCGACAGCCCGCCCCCGATCTGCACCGTGCCCGTGGGGGCGGTGAACGTTCCCCCGGTGAGCGAGATCGTGCCGCCCATCTGCACCGTGCCGCCGCCGCCGGTGAACGTTCCCGTCGACATCGTCCAGCCGCCCACCACCACGATCGACGGCGCGCCCCCGGTGACCGTGGCCGAATAGGCGTTCTGGAAGGTGATGGAGTTGACGTTGACGGCCACGTCGAACGTGCAGCCCACGTTGGTCCCGTTGGTCTTGTCGAAGAAGACGTCGTCAGACGAGGTCGGCGCATGCCCGCAGGACCAGATGCCCGTGCTGTAGTTTCCCGCCGCGACGTTGGACCAGGTGCAGGTGGCCGCGCGCGCCATTCCGCCCCCGGATCCGAGCGCGACCACCGCCGCGCTCGCCACGCCGATCCAGCCCGCGCGGAACGAACGCACCAGCTGAATCGAGCTTCCCAAGCGACCTAACCGAGTCTGCACGTATGTTTTGCACGGACTGCAGCCCGAAGGCTCGGGCATGGCAGTCTTCCCCACCCAAACAGTCGGCCGGACCGCGGCCACGCTTGAGCCAAAATCGGGGCCCAGGCCCGAGCGCGCTCAGGCGCGGCCGGGTCGGCCGTTGTTGCGCGCTTCGGCCCGCGCCTCGATCTCGTCGAGGAAGTTCATCTGCTGAACCGGACGCTGCTCGCGCCGGTCGCCCGGATCGATCGATCGGATGCGATAGTTTCCGAGGAGTCCCGTCACGATGTTGCGCGCGCGCTCGAGGATCTGCTCGTCGGTCAGGTCGACCCCATCGCGCGTTTGAAGGACACGAATCCCCTCGGCCACGTCCTGCAGGAGGAGACGGACCGTCGGTGAAGGTGCGGCTTTTTGCCGCGGGCGGGCGGCTTCGCGAGACAAGATGCGCGGATCATAGTGTGGGTGTTGGGCCCCGACCAGCCCCTAGATGCGCTCAGGTAGAGAATTCGACGCGGCGCGCAGCGGAATGGCCGTCACGCGCGCTCGGTGCGTCAAGCATGATATTGAAAACAGACGATGCGGCATAGGTCACTCTGTCTGGCGCTGTTCCTGCTCGCGGGCTGCGATTCGGGAACCGGCACACCGGTCGCGACGATCGCGACCCTCGACGGCTTTACGACTGGATTGGCGCAGGCTTTTTGTGCCCGCCAGGCCTGCTGTGGCAGCCCCCATCCTCAGGACGCCGCGGCGTCCGGCCCCGATGGCGGCGGGGTCGTCGGCGCCGACGCCGGCTCGACCACGGGGGGATCGTGCAGCGCCGACGGCGGAACGACGCCGGCTGCCTCCAGCGGCGCGGACGCAGGCTCCTCCTGTGAAGCGCGGGCGGCGGTCGCGATCACGCAGCAGCTGGCCCTGGTCTCGACGGCGGTGGCCGAGGGGCTCCTCGGCCTCAACCCATCGTCGGCGACGGCCTGCCTCGCCTCCTATCAGGGTCGCCCCTGCGCCGGCACCCAGACGGCGGTCCCCGACGTGCAAGACGCGCTATCGGGGTGCGGGGGGCTGTTCACCGGATTCATTCCGGTGGGCGAGCGCTGCGACATGACGCAAGAGTGCCTGAGCGGCCTTTACTGTCTCTCTCAGGGGACGGGCCAGAACCTGAGCTCGATTGCCGGCAGCGCCTCGCTGGGCGTCTGTTTCCCCTACCAGGAGCTCCACCAGCCCTGCAACACCTCCAGCGACTGCGATCCCACGAGCGGGCTCGGCTGCGACGCCGTCTCGTTCACCTGCGAGACGCCGGTCTCCGTGAGCGCGGACGGCGGCGCCTAGCGCAGGACCGCGACCCGCGAGCCGAAGATCTGCTCGATGCGGGCCAGCAGCTCATCGCTGGCCGCGATCTTGTAGTCGTCGCCCAGGGTCAAGACGGTCTCGCTGCGCATCGGGATCTCCATGCGCAGGACCGCCTTGCAGGCGCCGGCGTGGCTGCGCAGCACCTTCTCGAGCGCCCGGATCTGCGCCTCGCTCACCAGGTCGGCGTTGAGCTTGATGTCGAGCAGCGAGCTCTTCTCCGCGCGCACCCGCGACAGCGGCTTGGCATCCAGAAAGCGCAAGCGCTCGCGGGCGGTCTCGCCTTCGCCGAACGGCGTGTCGACGGTGCCGGTCACCAGCAGCGGCTCGTCCTTCGACAGCAGCTCGCGGTACTCGTCCAGTTTCCTCGAGCTGACCATGAACTCGATCTGACCGGAATGATCCTCGAGGGTAAAAAAGGCGTACTTGCCCGAACCGCTCTTCATCGAGCGCTCCTGAAAGGCGGTCACCACGCCGCCCAGGATCACCTCGGCGCGCTCCCCCTTGTCGGTGCAGTTCGCGGCGGTCGCGTTGGTGTAGCGGCGGATCTCGCCCAGGTAACGATCGAGCGGATGTCCGCTGATGTAGAAGCCGAGCGCTTCCTTCTCGTAGGCGAGCATCTCCCGCGGCATCCACTCGTCGAACGCCGGGTAGGTGTGCTCGTCGGGCGCGGCGTGACCCTTGCCCTTGCCGTTTTCCCCGGAGGGGGCGCTGAAGAGGGCCAGCAGGTTGGTCTGGCCGCTCTCCCGATCGCGTTGCGCCTCGGCCGCGCGCTCGCTCGCCACGTCGATGGCGCCGAACATCCGGGCCCGGGTGACGCCGTTCTGCTGGGCGATCCCGTCGAAGGCACCCGCCTTGACGAGCGCCTCGATGACCTTGCGGTTGACCTTCCGCCCGTCGACCCGCTTGCAAAAATCGAACAGCGACAGGAACGGCCCGCCCTGCTCGCGCGCGGCCTTGATGATCTCGACGGCGCCCTCCCCCACCCCCTTGACCGCGCCCAGACCGAAGCGAATCACCTTCTTCGCCGTGCCGTTCTCGCCGGTTGGAACGACGCTGAAGTCGGTCCCCGATTCGTCCGTGTCGGGGCGGAGCACGGCGATGCCGCTGGCCTTGGCCTCGGCGATGAACTTCACGATCGCGTCGGTGTCGTCCTTGTCGCAGGTGAGCAACGCCGCGAAGAACTCGACAGGGAAGTGGCGTTTTAGGTAGGCGGTCTGGTAGGTGAGCAGGCCATAGGCGGCCGAGTGGCTGCGGTTGAAGCCGTAGCCGGCGAACTTCTCCATCAGGTCGAAGACCCGCTCGGCGATCTTGGTGTCGACCTCCTTGTCCTTCGCGCCGTCGAGGAAGCCGGCCTTCTCCTTGGCCATCTCGGAGGCCTTCTTCTTCCCCATCGCCCGTCGCAGCAGGTCGGCCTTGCCGAGGCTGTAGCCCGCCAGCGCGGACGAGATCTGCATGACCTGCTCCTGATAGACGATGACGCCGTAGGTGTCCTTCAGGATCGGCTCGAGCAGCGGATGGTCGAACTCGACCCGCTTGCGGCCGTGCTTGCGGTCGATGAAGTCGTCGACCATGCCGCCTTCGAGCGGACCCGGCCGGTAGAGCGCGCCGGCCGCGACGATGTCCTCGAAGCAGTCCGGGCGCAGCTTCTTGAGCAGCTCGCGGAAACCGGAGGACTCCAGCTGAAAGACGCCGGTGACGTCGGCCTGCGAGATCATCTTGTAGACCTCGACGTCGTCGAGCGGGATGAGCGCCAGGTCGAGCGGCTCCTCGCCGCGGGTGGCGCGATCGCGGGCCACGTGGTCGAGGCAGGTCTGGATCACGGTCAGGGTCTTGAGGCCCAGGAAGTCGAACTTCACGAGGCCGGCCTTCTCGACCATGTCCTTGTCGTACTGGGTGACGATGCCGGTCTCGTCGCCGGCGGGTCGGAAGCAGGGGACGTACTCCCACAGCGGCCGATCGCCGATCACGACGCCCGCGGCGTGCTTGCCGGCGTGCCGGTTCAACCCTTCGAGGCCCTTGGCGACGTCGAGCAGCTCCCGATAGACCGCGCTCTCGGCGTAGACCGCCTGCAGCCGCGGTTCCTTTTCGATCGCCTCGGCAATCGGCGGGCTCTTGCCCTGGATCGGCTCCGGGACGAGCTTGGCGATCCGATCGGCGTCCGCGTAGGGCAGCGCCATGGCGCGCGCGATGTCGCGCACGCCCGAGCGCGCCTTGATCTGGTGCATGGTGACGATCTGCCCGACGTTGTCCTTGCCGTACTTGTCGGTGACGTACTGGATCACCTCGTCGCGCCGGTTCATGCAGAAGTCGATGTCGAAGTCCGGCATGCTGACCCGCTCCGGATTCAGGAAGCGCTCGAACAGCAGCTTGTTGGAGATCGGATCGATGTCGGTGATGCGCGTCGAGTAGGCGACCAGCGAGCCCGCGCCCGAGCCGCGGCCCGGACCGACGGGGATCCGCTGCTCCTTGGCGTGGCGGATGAAGTCCCAGACGATCAGGAAGTACCCGGCGAACTCCATCTTGGTGATGACGCCCAGCTCGAGCGCCAGGCGCGCCGCGTAGACGTCGCCGTCGACCTTGTCGCCGCGGCGGTGCGCCTCCTCGATCCGTTTTGTCAGGCCCCGCTCCGCGATCTCCTGCAGGTACGACTCGGCGGTCATTCCGTCGGGGACCTGGAAACGGGGAAGAAACGTCTCCCCCAGCTTGAACTCGACGTTGCAGAGCGCGCCGATGCGCGCCGCGTTCTCCAGCGCCTCGGGGGTGTGCTTGAAGTAGGCCTCCATCTCGGCGGGCGTCTTCACGAAGAAGGCGTCGTTGCGGTGGTGCAGACGCTTTTCGTCGTGGATGGTCTTCTTCTGCTGCACGCACATCAGGATCTCGTGCGCGCGCGCGTCCGTTTGATTGAGGTAGTGGCAGTCGTTGGTGGCGATCAGCGGAATCTCGGTCTTCTTCGACATCGCGATGAGATGACCGTTGACCTCTTCCTGCTCGGCCAGGCCGTTGGGCTGCATCTCGAGGAAGAAGTTGCCCTTGCCGAAGATGTCCTCGAATTCGCGCGCCACGACCTCGGCGGCCTCGGCGCCGCGCCGCCGCAGCGTCTGCGCCACCTCCCCGCCCAGGCAGGCCGAAAGCCCGATCAGGCCTTCCGAGTGCGCCCGCAAGAGCGGCTTGTCGATGCGCGGGTTGTAATAGAACCCTTCCAGGTAGCCCATCGAATTGAGGTAGGAGAGGTTCTTCCAGCCGACCTCGTTCTTGGCCAGCAGGATCAGGTGGTTGGATCGCCGCTCGGTCTTGTCGAGACGATCGGGCGCGACGTAGGTCTCGCAGCCGAAGATCGGCTTGACCCCGTGGGCCTTGGCCTTCTGATAGAAATCGAGCGCTCCGAACAAGTTGCCGTGATCGGTGATGGCCACCGATTTCATCCCGCGCTCGAGCACCTTGGGGAAGAGGTGGTCGAGGCGAATCGCGCCGTCGAGAAGGCTATACTGCGTGTGCAGATGCAGGTGCGTGAACTCAGGCATGCGCGCGGAGCGAGCTTGGCTCCCCGGACCCGGGCGATCCAGCTCAAAAGACTCCACAGTTTGTCCACACCCTGGCCGGCGGGCGCGTTTCCGTTGCTGGCGTTGCTGGTGGGGGCCTGCGCCGGCCGCAGCCCGGAGTCGGTCGTACAACCGGGCGACTTCGCGCTCGCGTCGCCGATGAATACCATCGCGCTCAGCCCGGGCGAGGGGGGGACGGCCAGCGTCGTCCTCACCGAGCGAGGTCAGGCGGCCCCCGGCCAGACCGTCGCCTTCGCCATCGTCGAGGGGGCGGGCGCCGGGGCTCAAGGCGCGACGCTTGCCGCAGCCAGCGCCGTGACGGACACGTCCGGAACGGCCACCGTGGGGGTGCGCGCCGGCCTCGCCACCACCTTCCAGATTCAGGCCACCATCGGCGACGCGACCACCACCGTGGCGGTGATCGTGGAGACGGGGATGCACGCCAGCGTGCTGGTGGCGCCCTTCTTCGCGCCGTCGAGCACCGCGGCCGCCCTGACGACCGGCCTGCAGGTGCTGTTCTTCGACGAGCTCTCCTGCCGCGACCTCGATCTGGCGCGCCTTCCAGCCCCCGCCCGCGAGATCATCGCGCTGGCCGTGGGCGATACGGCGCTCTACGACCTGGTGGACACCGGCCAGGTGAGCGCGGCGATCGGTCGGGCGCTCGACGTGCACGGCACGGAGCAGACGGTGGTGGCCGAGGGGTGCGTCGACATCCCCGGATCGAGCCTGCTGGCGGACAGCACCGTGGAGGTCGCCTTGCCGCTCACCGACGCGACGCCCGATCCGGTGGGGACCTTTGCCGTGACCTCGACCCTGACCTTCCAGCCGCCGCTGGCGGCCGCGGCCCCGCTGGCCGCGGCCTGGGCCGATCTGAGCGACTGTCCACTCGATCCGGCTCAGCTCTGGCTCGACGACACCATCGACGCGCTGTCGTCCGCCGGGCAAGTGGCCCTGGCCGATGCGCTGGGCGCCCGGCGCGGCGTGATGCTCGTCGACGGCACGGGCGCACCAACCGGCTGTCGGAGCGCGCGCGACGGCGGGGGCGCCGAGAGCCTGGACGCGATCGCGCTCGGCCTATTCGGCAGCCCAACGCCGGCGGCGCTGCTGGCGCTGCCGGCCATCGCCGCCGACGCCGCCGGGCTGCTCGACGCGGTGACGCTGCAGTCGGTGCTCACCATCGCGCCCAGCAGCATCCCCGGCGGCTACGTCGTCACCCACACCCTCGCGAGCGCCGTCTTCGGTCCGCCCAGCGGACCGGGGGTAGTTCCGCTCGCGCCGCTGGGGTTGCCGATCTTGACCGCCACCGCGACCGCGACCGCCACCGACGCCCTGCTGGTCATCGGCAACCACGGGTTCACCCTGCGCCTCGGAACCGTGGCGCGAACCGCGTTTGGCCCGCTGGCGCTCGCTTCCCGGGGCCTACCCGGCAGCGCGGCGGACCTGATTCCCGCCCTCTTCGCGCTGGCGCAAACCCCCGATGGGACGGCGACGGGATGCGCCGCGCTCGACGACAGCCTCTGCCCCGCCGTGGCGCAACCCGCCGGTTGCCTGGTGGGCGCCTGCACCTCCGGCCTCGAGACCCTGGCCGCCGAGCTCGACAGCACGTTCGAGGGGGCCGACGGGGTGGGCCTCGACCTCTACCTCTCGGGCTCGACGCCGCTGGTCGAGACCCACGGGGACGGGCGCGCCAGCGTCCTCGGCTCGAGCGGAATCAACCCGGGACAGGTCGGCACCTGGTCGGTCGATCTGCGCACCAACCTGGGTCGCGCGCTGGTCACCGCGACGTTGAGCGGCAACCGCAGCAACTGACGGCAAGCGCAGCAACGGCTATCGAGCGCGGCCGGTCGTCACGGGCCAGCGAGGTGGGCCCGGCGCTCGCGCGCGCGGGTGGCCAGCGCCGAATCGCCGGCGCGTGCGGCGACGGCGCCCCAGGCGTCTGCCGCCTCGATCCGCCGACCGAGCGCTTCGAGCGCGGCGGCCCGGTTGGTGAAGGTCGTCAGGTCCCGATCGCCTCGGGCCAGGGCCCGGACCAGAAGGTCCAGCGCCGAGGCCGCCCGTCCCGCTTCGAGATCGAGCGCGCCCAGCCAGGCGCAGATCCGCGCCTCGTCCGCCGGCGCCAGGCAACCGGGCGGCGCCGCCAGGGCCTGCGCGTAGGCCTGGCGCGCGCGGGACGACAGGGTGCCGTCGAGCTCGAACAGGAGATCGCCGAGCCGGCGGCTCCACTCGCAATCCGATACCGGAGACGCCGACGGACGCTCGTCGATGGGGAGCGTGGTCGTCCCGTCCTCGACGGAGAAACCGAAGGTGGCCGGGATCTCCCGCGCCGCGATGAGCGGCGCGTAGCGGGGGAGCCGGCGCACGAACACGCGCGCGTCGCCGCCCCGGAAAACCAACGCCCAGCGGGTCGGATCCCACCACGACACCCGCCGGTTGAGGCCCGCGTAGGCGAGCAGGGCTGTCTCGACGCCGTAGCGGTCCATCGCCGCGCTCCATTCGTCGCGCCCGACGTCCGCGCGGCCGAGCAGGCGGTGCATCTCGGGTGGATAGGCCGGCAGCCGAGGATCGACGAAGACCCGATGGCGCGGGTATCCGCCGATGGGTTCGAACAGGAGATACGACCCGGTCTCGAAGTCGTTGTACATCCGATCGCGGAGCTGGTTCTCGTTGGCGAAGACGATCGCCTGCAGCGGCAGCTCGCGCGCGTCGAGCGCGATCCCTTCGCGAAAGGCGGACGCCGCGGCCAGACGGGGCGCGACGGCGAACCCGCCCAGCAGGGCGGCGACCACGATCGCCGGCAGAGGCGACGTCCGCAGGCCGGGCCAGCGCGCCGCCAGCCGAGCTGCGAGGCCGGTCAGGGCGACGGCCAGCAGCGGGGCGCTCACGAGCGCCAGGTCGGCGCCGAAACGGACCGCGTGAACGGTGAGCGCCGCCAGCGGGAGCACGGGGGCGAGCGCGCGAAGGAGCGTCCGGCGGCGGGCCGCGCCGCCCCTCGGAAGCCCGATCGCCACCACCGCCAGCAGCCCGACCAGGTAGAGGAAGAGCGGCGCGTCTGAGATCCAGGTCGGGGCCCGAAACTCGTCGACGGGGTGCAGCGCGGGAAGCTCGAGGTGAAGCCGCAGGTAGCGATAAAGGCCGAGACCGACCGGGGTGGCCAGCGTGCCGAGCGCCGAGGCGCCCGCGAGCAGCGCCAGCCGTCGGGCGCCGCCGCCCCGATCGAGCGCCGCGCCCACCGCGGCCGCCCCGATCAGGATCGGCGCGACGAACACCCCCGCATGGAGGTTGGCCCACACCACGACGGTGGCTAGAAAAGCGACGCCGACGCGGGCGGCGGCCGCCACACCGCCTTCGACGACCAGATCGATCGCCGCCAGCGTCGCCACCTCGCCGGCGAGCGAGAAGATGTGCGGCCGCTCGACGAGCCGGTCGCGCCCCACGAAGGCGGCCGCCGCCAGCGCCAGCGCACTGGCCGCCGCGCCCGCCCCGCGACGGCGGCAAAGCCAGAAGGCCCCCGCGAAGACCCCCACCAGCACCAGGGTCTTGCTCACCACGATCCCCGGAAAGCCGCCCCGACCGTAGAGGACGGCCGCGCCCACCTCGAACAGCCAGGAGGTGTCGAGATCGGGGTAGTCGGGATAGGTGAACGAAAACAGGTTCCGGCCGGGCAGCCCGTGGCGAGTCAGGATCTCCCGGCCGGCCTGGATGCGGAAAAACAGATCCGATTCCGCCATCGGGTGGAGCGACAGCCCGGCCACCACGAGCAGCAGCGAGAGCAACAGGAAGAGCGCCGCGGGTGACGGCCGGCGCGCGGCGACGCGCATCACGCGCGCAGTCTACCGCGATGCCAGGATATATCGCTGCCCAGCGCGTTCGATCGCCAGCGCCGGCTTCCGCCCACGGGCGACGGTCCGGGCCAGCGCCGCCCGGCTGGCGGCCGTCGGCCCGCCCGGGACGCCGACCAGATCGCCACGCGTCAGCCCCAGCGCGGCCAGCTCGCCGGGCGCCACCACCAGGAAGCGTTCGCGGCTCTGCGCGAGCGCCTGCATCTGGTCGAGTGAGAGCTCGGGGTAGAGCTGGGTGAGCGCCGCCAATCTCCGCGCCGCGTTCTTCGAGGCGGCCACCGGGACCTCCACGATCAGCGCCGTCCGGGTCGGCGAGACGAGCCGCGGGGCAAACGTGGCGACTGCCTTGGCGATCGCGCTGTCGATGGCCTCCATCGCGGCGTGCTTGTCGCCGTTTGGGGCCACCTCGGGCTCGTTCGGGGCGCCGGTCGCGACGGTCTCGACAGTCCCGATGACCTCGCTCGCGCCGACGTGACGGACCTCGATGCGCGCGTGGTAATCGACGACCAGGTTTTTCCCGACGATGAAACCGGGGATGGCCGAGACGCCGCTCACCTGCCGGCCCCCGAAGGTCACGCCGATCGCGAAGGTGAGGGCCAGCGCCGGATCCTCACCGAGCGCGCGCAGCGCCAGGGCGACCTGCGCGTCGTCCTCGCCCGTGATGAGCTCCTCGGCGATCACGGCCCGGCCGCCGGTGGCCGCGATGAGGCTGTCGCTGCTGCGGCGCTGGATCCGCTGAAGCTCCGTGGCGCCGCCCCAGCCGATCGACAGGGGGAGGCCGACCACGGTCGCGATGCGGGGCGCCAGCGATTCGGCCGCGGGGTGCACCTCGATGGTGGTCGAGCAACCGGTCGCGCCCGCCGCCGCCGCGCAGACGATCGCCGCGCAGGCGACCGAGCCCCGTACCGCGTTTTCACGTCGACCTGCCATCGGCGATCGCATCGACGCCCCGCGCCCCGCGCTTGAGGGCCGGATCCACCAGCGTGCGCCTAAACTACCAGCCCCGGCAGCGAGCCTAAAATACCACCGCCAGCGCGGCGTAGACCTCGGTGGTATCGCCGACCGAGGTGACGTCGCTGGCGGTGGCGCCGTAGATCCGGGGCGTGTAGAGCCCGATCGCCCGCCGCACGGCCAATCTCAACCGCAGCTCGCTCGCCTCCCCGGCCCGCGTCAGCGGCAGTTCGACCCGCGCCCCCGTGTGGAGCGCAAACCGGCTGCCCGAGCCGGATGCCCGGCCGTCGCGCTCGAGCCCCAGCCCGAGCTCGCCGGCCAGCGTACGTAGGACGCGCATCCGATAGCGGTCGTCGCCCGGCCGGAGGGGGGCGGCGGGACGGACCACGCCGAAAGCGTCCAGGGCCAGCCGGTCGACCGGGCTGTCTCCGTCGCCGTGAAATCGACCGGAGGCCGACGACGCGAACGATCCCAGATCGAGGCCCAGCAGGCGATCTCCGAAGCCACCCACCGCCAAGAACGCCGGGATCGCGTGGGTGCCGCTGGAAAACCCGGTCGCGTCGAAGGTCGCGCCCATCCCGGCCGCCAGCGACAAGCGCGGCCGCGCGGGCAGCTCGACCGCTGCGGGGTCGCCCGCGAAGATCTCGTCCGCCACCCCGGTCTCGGCCCCCGCCGGCCGCGGCACCGCGCAGACCGCGAGCGCCAGCAGCATCGTCGGGCAGGCGGGTGCGAAGCGCCGGCGCATGGGGTGAGCTTTTAACACGCGCAGCCGCCTTCGATATATGCTCACCGCTCCCGAAGACAGGAGGCCACCGATGTCCGAAACGCTCGATCCTCAGGTTCCCCCGGTGCCAGAAAAAGGGGTCGCGGACCTTCTCAGCGAGGCCTTCCAGCTCTATCGCGCGCACGCCAAGCCGCTGCTCATCACCTGCGCGCTGCTGCTGGTCCCGGCCTCGATCATCAAATCGCTGGCGCTGTCGGCGATCCTCGGCCCGACCGTGGCGCTGGCGGCTTCGGCCGATCCGAGCGCGGCGCTGGGGGGTGGCCTCAGCGTCTACCTGTTCGGCCTGCTGGGGACACTGGTGACGGCGTTCTTCCTGTACGGGATCATCGTGCCGCTGACCAACGGGGCGCTCACCATCTCGGTCGCCGATCGCGTCCTCGGCGGCCACGCCGAATGGCGCGAGGTCTGGATGCTCCTCTTCCGCCGTCTCGGTAAGCTTCTGTCGGCCGTCATCCCCGCCGCCTTCTTAGTAGCGATCGGGTGCGTCTTCTTCCTCATCCCCGGGCTGGTCCTGGCCCTTCTCTTCGCCTTCGTCTCGCCGGTTGTGCTGATCGAAGGAATCGGCGGACGCGCCGCGCTCGAGCGCAGCGTGGCGCTGGTTCGCTCCGACTGGCTGCGGGTGACCTTGGTGGTGTTGGTCTTCGGGCTCCTCCGCGGGATCGCGCAGGTGGTGGCCAGCGCCCTCGTCCCGCAGTCGGCGATCTTCGCCAGCTCGCTGTTCGGCGATCTCATCACCATGGTGCTGCTCCCGGTCCCGGTCCTCGGGATGGTGCTCCTCTACTTCGACGTGCGGCGCAAGCGCGACAACTTCACCCCCGACAACCTCCGCGCCGACCTCGAAGCCCTCAAAGGCGCCTAGCCGACGCTATTCGAAAGCCCTAGATCGCGTGGGGAAGCGGGGGGCGCGGGACCCTCCCAGGGTCCCGAACTATATCGCGTCGGGGGAGGGACGGCTCCGCCGGCCCGACCCCATCGCGGGGGGCGCGGGACCCTCCCAGGGTCCCGAACTCAATCAGTTCAGACAGACTTCGTTACCCGGGTCGCAGCGGAGTCCGGGCGCCGTCAGTGCGTAGCTCGACTGGACGTCCATTCCGCGCAAGGTCATCCCGAACCCGGCCGCGCCGGTCAAGACGTGCGGGCAGACGCCCTGGTTCGGCGGGCAGGCGCCGAGAGGAACCTCGGCCACCTCGAACATCTCGCCGACCGACTGGAACGCGCCGTCGGGGATGGCGCTGCCGTCCAGATCCACCTCCGTGCTCTGGGGCCGGACGATCCCCAGAAGCTGATCGAAATTCGGAAGCACCGCGAACGGCAGACTCTTGACCAGCGTGCCGGCGTCGACGGCGATCGCCAGCGACAGGCTCGGCTCGCAATCCATCCCTTGCGTCACCAGAATCGGATACGTCCCGGCCACCGTGAAGCTACCGACGCCGATGAGCGACGCCGCTTGGCCCGCGTCGAGCGCGAGGGGCTGCTCGAGGGGCGCGGCCACGCCCCCGGCCGGCAGCAGCTGCAAGGTGTCTACCCCGGGCCCCTCGAAGGTGACGCTGGTCCCGTTGGTTGCGGCCAGCACCCGCCAGATCGACGCCCCGCTGGTGCCAAAGAACGACGTGCAATCGATGTTCGATTGCGGCGTCAGCGATGCCGCGACGTAGGTCTGGCTCCAGGTGGCGATGGGCGGCATCTGTTCATGCGCCATATCCGGTGAATTGATTCCCGTCACCTGCGACCCGTAGGTCGTCGAGATGTTGCCCGAGAAGACCGCGATGGGCTGACCCGCGGTGACCAGGCTCCCGGTCAGATCCTCGCCGTCGGCGCCGCTATAGATCTGAAAGACGTCGCCGTCGTTCAACACGACCGGATAGTCCTCGCCCGCGGCGAGTCCGCCGAAGCCGTCGCCGGGCGCGGCCGAGACCGCCCCGAACGGAAGGAAATGGATCGTGGTCCCCTGCTGCGTGCCGATGACCATCACCCGGGCCGCCCCGCCGCGGCTGCCCGGGATGTTTGCGATGGCCGGCGTGGCCATCTCCGGATAGGTGACGGACAGGTAGGAGATCCCGAGCGACTGGAGTGGCAGGATCATCGTGCCCCCCGTGCTGGTCGCGTTCTGGGCGACGTCGTCGCCCTCGATCTCGACGACGGTGACCGGCCGGTCGCTGGAGATACGGACGGCTCCGCCGATCCGGGTCCCGATCCCGGTCACCTCGGCCCCACCGGGCAGGACCAGCCGGCCCGACTGGCCGCTCGGCACCGGGGTGGAGGTTCCACCCATCCATTGCGTGGTGCCGTCCGCGCCGACGCTGGGGCGCTGGATCTCGACGGTGGCGGCATCGCCACCCGGATTGGAAACCAGGAAGCTGGTGGGATTGGCCTGATCCTCCCCGACCGTCTCCGCCTCGAGCGTGTAGAAGAGACAACCGACGACGCTGCTGGCGTTGGCCTCCGCCATCTGACAATCGGGCGAGGTGCAGCGGGCGAGGCTGCAGACCTGGCCGCTCGGCGCGCAGTCTTCGATCTCGTCCCCGATCATGTCCCCCTGACACATGTGGATGGTGGCGCCCACGCACAGGGCGCTGCCCGAGCACTGTCGTGGCGCGACCCCCCCCTCGATCGGAGGGGGGGATTTGGATCCCGAACAGGCGAAACAGACCAGACCGGCCAAACCCGCGGCCACCGCGACCAGCCAGCCGGTCGCCCACCCGGTCCCAATCGACCCGATGTGGGGTGAATGATCACGTCTCGCACGTTGCGCCACACCGTCGCCCCCATGTTGCGCCACCCGCCTCTCGGTCGTTGCGGTGCGAATAACGTGGATAAAGCCGGCGCGGAACATCGTCCTGCCGGAATAGATGTCATTTCTCGACGAGGTTTTCATGAAAAAGAAGCATGACGAACCTTGCCAAGCGCACTGCGCTAGGACTACGATTTTTGGGCGTTGGTACGTGCGACGGTCGTCCTCGCTCTGGCCTACGGGCTCACCAACGGGATCCCCGCGCTAGCCGCGCCCCCGTTGGCGGGCTCGAAGCCGACCGACAACCTTTTCGAGGACAAGGGCGGCGGCGACGACGATTCCGAGGCTACGCCCGCCGATGAGGATTCGAAAGAGGGGTCCAAGGACAGCTCAAAAGACAGCTCGAGCGCCGGCCGGTCCCAGTCCGACGGCAGCGCGGGCGGCGAGGCCGGCGAGGCCGACAGCGAGCTCGGCGAAACCGACGAGGAGCCCGAATCGGCGCTACACGGCCTGGCCTGCCTGGAAGGCGATGCGACGGGCGGTCGCCGCAAGGGGGTCCAGCGGCGCGACTTCCTCAAGCGTCACCGCTTCGAGCTCTCCGGCCTCGGCGGCTTCTACGCGGCCGACGCTCTGTCGTCCACCTACAGCTACGGCGGCGCGCTGTCGTTCTACCCGTCGGAGGATTTCGGGCTCGAAGCGCTGGTCACACGGACGCCGATGCGGTTTCGCCTGGAGGAAGCGTTTACCTCTTTCGATCAGCAGACCCACTTCCAGCCCGGCATCGCCTGGCAGGGGATGCTCTCGCTGCTCTGGTCGCCCATCCATGCGAAGTTCAAGTTCAGCGAGACGCGGATCCTTCACAGCGACATCTTCGCGGTCGCCGGGGCCGGCCGCACCTTCGACCCGAGCGTCCTCGGCCTGACCTGGGAGGTCGGCGGTGGGCTCAAGCTCTACTTCAACCGCTTCTTCTCGTTCCGGCTGGACCTCCGCGACTTCCTGCTGCCGCAGGAGGTGCTGAGCCGCGGGCGCATCACCAACAACATCAACGTCCTGGCGGGGTTCAGCCTATGGCTCGGCTGACCATCGCCCTTTCGTCGCTGGCGCTGCTGCTGGCAACGGCTAGGCCCACGCTGGCGGACGACGACGCGACGTCGGACGAGGACGCCACCGCGGCTACCAGCACCTCCGACGGCAAGGGCGGCGACGCCTGCATCGACGAAGATATCAAGGCGGATCTGTTCGCCAAGCGAAAGCAGCGGACCAGCCGCGACCGCCTGTTTCAGCAGACCAACCGCCACGAGCTGACCATCCAGGGCGGCTATTACTCTTCCGACCTCTTCGACGGGGTCTATTCCGGCCACCTGGGCGACATTCCCTACCTCGGCCGCGTTCCCGGGCTCCGCTCGACGCCCACGCCGGGGACGCTGGGCCTCGCCTACACCTATCACATGACCGAAGACCTCGGCGTCGAGGCCTCGGCGGCGATCACCAGCCTGACGTCGTACGGGGGACCAGAGCTCGAGCGGACGTTCGCGGTCCTGCAAGGACGACCGCGCCGCGAGCTCTACTTCGACGCCGATCTGATCTGGTTGCCCGCGCACGCCAAGATGCGGCTCGGCGGATCGATCACCCATTTCGATTTCTACCTGGCGGGCGGCGCCGGCGTGGTCGATTCGGTGGTGTCCGAGGATCTCGCCGGCAGCGGCGGCTTCGGCTTCAAGTTCTTCCTGGGCCACGCCTGGGCCATCCGCATCGACGTGCGCGACCACATCTACCGGCAGCAGCTGCTGGCGCAGACGCTGCTGGTCAACGATCTCACCACCACCATCGGTCTCAGCCTCTACCTGCCGATACGGGAGTGATCAAAATGAAGATCCCAGGAAACATCGCCTGCCAGCCCCGATACCGCGCGGGGCGCCTGGTTCTGTCGCTGACGCTGGCCGGGCTCGCGCTGGCGGCCGGGCCGGCCCGCGCGGCCAAGAACGATCCCGCGGCCGAATCGACGCCCGACGCCGGGCGAACGGCCGGGTCGAAATCCTCCCCGGCGCCCTCGGGCGCAGGCAACGAGTCGGTCGAGCAGCAGATGGCGCCGCCCGCGCCGCCGCCCGCCGTCGACCTGGCCAAGCTGCGCTCCGAATACGATCGGCTGCGCGACGAGCTGTTCCGCTCGCGCGCCCGCGCCGAGCTGGTCGAGGAGGGAATCTACGAATCGAAGCTGGCGGCGACGCTGCGCTGGAAGGGAGCGCCGGACTTCATCCTGCGCCGCGCGGAGATCCGCCTCGACGGCAACTCCATCTGGGACTCGGGCGAAAAGCCGCTGGTCGACGAGCTCATCAAGGTCTCCGAGCGCCCGGCCAAGCCCGGCCCGCACACGCTGACCGTGCGGATCGAAGTCCGCCCCGGCAAGAAGAGTGAAAAGGAACACGCCGATCTGGGCTACGAATCCGAGCAGACCTTCGTCATCGACGTTCCCGACGGCCAGCGAACGAACGTGGTCATCACCGGCGACGACGACGGCGACCTGCCCGGGTACGAGCCCGAGGTCGAGATCGAGGTCCGGTCGGAGAAATGATCGCGCTCCTCGTCGCCCTGCTCGTCCAGCACGTGGACGCCGATGCCGCGCCCAAGGCGGCGCCGAGCGGCAACGCGTGGACGGAGGCGGGCTCCGCCCGCCAGATTCCATCGCGGGGGGGCGCGGGGACCCTCCCAGGGTCCCCGACCTCAATCGATCCCATGGGGCGATACCTGGCCGATCTGGAGAAGGCCGGCGTGCTCGGCGGGGACAAACAGCCGGCCACGCTGGACCGGCTGCGCACCGAGCTGGCCGCGGCCGAGGACGATCTCGTCACCGGCAACGCCGAGATCGCGAGCGTGCGCCTTTATCGCATCGTCGAATCGCCGCGCTTCGCGCAGTTCGAATACGCGCCCGACTACGCCACCGCCGAGCTGACGCTGGCGCGCGCCCTCATCCGCGCGGGGGGCTACAAGTCGGCGGAGCGCTATCTGCTGCGGGTGATGGGCCGCGAGACCAAATCCCCCCTCTTCGCGCCGGCCTACCGGATGATGGTCGACGTCGCGCTCGAGACCAAGGAAGAGGCGGAGATCCTCTCCGTCCTCGATCACACGGACGCCGGCCGCGGCGAGGTCCTGCCCCACGACAGCGCCGCCGAGCATGCCTATCTGGCCGGCAAGGTCGCCTACGGGGCCGGCGACGGCGCGCGCGCCGAATCGCTGTTCTCCGAGGTCGACCGCCAGTCCCGCTTCTACGCCGCCGCGCTCTACTTCCGCGGCCTGCTCCACGCCCGCCACGGACACTTCGCCGCCGCTCGCCACGCGCTGTGCGAGATCGTCGAGCAGGCCGATCAGGACCGGTTCACCTTCTTCATCGACGGGCGGTACTTCGCGGTCAAGGACCTGGCCTACCTGGCGCTGGGCCGGATCGCGCACGAGCAGGGGAAGTACGACGACGCCTACTATTTCTACTTCCGCGTTCCCACCGATTCCGATCGCCTCCCCGACGCTCTGTTCGAGGCCTCCTGGTCGATGTTCCAGAAGGGGGAGTACGAGGCGGCCAGCGCCTTTCTCGAGGAGTTCGACCACACCTTCCCCAAATCGCCGCTGGCGCCCGACGTGATGTTGCTGCACGCCATGATCGACCTCAAGTCCTGCCGGTTCGATCAGGTGCGCGCGACGCTGGACGCCTTCGTGAAGACCTACGGCCCGATCGAGGCCCAGGTGGCGACGCTGCTCAAGGATCCGGCCAAGCGCGGCGCGCTCTACCGGCGCCTGCTCAGCAAGGCCTCCATCGCGACGCCGCACGATCCGATCGCCGAGCTGCTCAAGGTCGATCCGCGCTTCTACAAGTTCTATGGCGACATCCTGTCGCTCGACCGCGAGACCGGCATGATCCCCAACGAGGTGGCGGTCTGGGACGAGCTGACCGCGCACGAAAAGGGCGCAACCGACAACGCCGACGCGACGGAGGCGGTGCGCCTGGTCCAGGACGTCGAGGCGCTGCGCCCCCTGGCGGCCGGCGATCCCGAGATGGAGGAGCGGGTCGGCCAGCTGGCCGACGAGGCCCACCGGGCGGCGCGGCTCAAGAACGTCGCTCAGGGGCCCTTCGCCCACGAGGCGGCGTCCACGCTGGCGCTGGGGGCGGAGGCGCGCAAGCTGCGCGCCGGCCTGGTGGCCGCGACCGGGGTGATCGCCACCACCGCCCTGGCCGATCTCGACAAGCGCCTGCGCGAGCTGCTCCGGGAGGCGCGTCTGACCCACATCGACGCGGTCATCGGCAAGAAGAAGAAGCTCGAGATCGAGATCGAGAATCTGCGGGCCGGGCGGTACCCCGCCGAGATGTTCGCCACGCTCCAGCTCGAAGGCCTCATGGGCGACGACGAAGAGTACTGGCCCTTCGAAGGTGAGTACTGGTCCGATGAGTACGAGAATTTCAAATAGACCTCTGCGCACCGTGCGGAGCGCGGTCGCCTTCCTGGCGATCACGGGTACGCTGGCGCTGGCGCTGACACCGGCGGCCCGCGCCGCGAAGTCCGGCGCCCGATCGGCGGGCAAGGCCAACCAGGACGACGCGGATCAGGACGACGCGGACGCCGACGAGCCCGAGAGCAAGCTGCCGCCCGTGTTGCGCCAGGCGCTACTCGAAAAGGAAGCCGAGGTCACCGCCGCCAGGCGCGAGGCGATCAAGCTGATCGAGAGCTACCTGCACGACAGCCCGCACTCCAAAGAGCAGGCCGAGGCGATGTACAAGCTGGCGGAGCTCTACTGGGAAGAGTCGAAGGCGGTCTACCTCGAGAAAATGGGGCGTTATCAGGCGGCCGTCTCGGCCTGCCACAGCGATCGCGCCGAGTGCCCCAAGGTGCCGCGCCGCCCACCCACCGTCGACCTGGCGCAGGCGCAGGCGGTCTACCTGCGGCTCATCGACCAGTACCCCAAGTTCCGCAAGATCGACACCGTCATCTACCTCTATTCGTTCTCGCTGCGCGACCAGGGAAAGATCGGCGAGTCGATCAAGTACTTCCAGATCATCCTCGAGCGCTTCCCTCACTCCCGGTATATCGCCGACGCCTGGATGGCCATCGCCGAATACCGCTTCTACGAGCAGCAGAACTACAAGAGCTCGCTCGAGGCCTACGAGAAGGTCCTCCAGCACCCGAAGTCGACCCTCTACGATCTGGCGCTGTTCAAGACCGCCTGGTGCTACTGGAAGCTGGGCGACACCAACAAATCGGCGCAGCGGTTCAAGGACGTCCTCGATCTGGCCAAGAAAAAGGCCGGCCGGACCGAAGATCAGCAGAAGCGCGCCGAGGAGCTCCAGGGGCAGGCGCTCGACTACCTGGTCGAGCTTTTTACCGAAGACGACACCAAGAGCGCCCACGACGCCTTCGAGTTCCTGGCGCAGATCGGCGGCAAGCAATATTCGCGCAAGGTGCTCAAGCAGCTGGCCGACACGGTGTTCGATCAGACCCGCTATGAACGCGCCGTCGAGGCCTACCGCCTCCTCATCGAGCTCGACCCCAACAGCTCCGACGCGCCCGACTACGCCGGCAAGATCGTCGAGGGCTACCAGCTCATGGGCGACATCAAGACCGCGATCGCCGAGATGCGCAAGCTGGCCAGCACCTACGGCGGCCGCAGCGCCTGGGCCGCCGCCAACAAAGATCGCCCCAAGACCGTCGAGCACGCCCGCACGATGGCCGAGGATCTCATCCGCACGGTGGCCAAGACCATGCACGCGGAGGCGCAGCAAACCGAGAAGACGAGCAAGGTGGTCGATAGAGATCGCTACGCCCGCGCCGCCGAGGCTTACCAGTTCTACCTGGCCAACTTCCCCGACGCGCCCGACGCCGCCGAGCTGCGCTACCTGCGCGCCGACATCCTCTACTTCAAGCTGGGCAAGTACGAGGACGCGGGGCGCGAGTACCTGGCCGTCGGCAAGACCCAGCCGGTCGGCAAGTACCACAAGGACGCGCTCCTGCAGGCGATGGGCTCCTTCGAAAAAGTGCGCAAGCCGATCACGAGCAACGGCTCCGGCGGCGGCAAGCGCGAGATCACCGACAGCGACCGGCTGTTCGGCGAGGCGGCCGATCTCTACGCGACGCTCTTCCCGAAGGACAAGGAGATCGTCACCGTCATCTACAAGAACGGCCAGTTCTTCTTCGACTACGGCGACTACGACGAGGCGATCAAACGCTTCGGCCTGATCGTCGAGCGCTATCCGGACGATCCCAACGCGGGCGCGGCCGGCGATCGGATCCTGCAGGCGCTCGGCAAGGCCAAGGACTACGAGAACATCGAGAGCTGGGCCCGGCGGCTCAAGAAGACCAAGGCCTTCGCGTCCAAGGACGAGCAGGACCGTCTCGACAAGCTGATCGTGGGCGCCGTCATGAAGTCCGGCGAGAAGTACGCGCAGAGCGGCGACTACGACAAGGCGGCCGCCTTTTTCCTGCGCGTGTCGCACGAATATCCGCAGAACGGCCTGGCGCCCAAGGCGCTCAACAACGCGGGCGCCGTGTACGAAAAAGAGAAGAAGCCCGACGAGGCGGTGGGCGCCTACCGCGAGCTGGCGGACAAATACCCCACCGCCAGCGAGGCGCCCGAGGCGCTCTTCACCGCGGCGCGCATCGAAGAGAACATCGCCTACTACGACAAGGCCGCGGTGCTCTACGAGCAGCTGGCGCAGAAGTATCCGCAGAACGCGCACGCGGCCGACGCGCTCCGCAGCGCCGGCGTCCTCCGGCAGAGCCTCGGCCAGCACGATCGGGCCATCAAGCACTACGGCGAATACGCCAGGCGCTACAAGGACCGCCCCGACGCGAAGGACGTGGCGTTCCAGGCCGCCGTCGTGCGCGAGGACCAGAAAGATTGGCGCGGCGCCGCGGCCAGCTTCGCCGCCTACGGCAAGGCCTACCCGGGCGACTCCAAGACGGTCGAGGCGCTGGCCCGTGAGGCCGACGCGCAGCTCAAGGCGGGGAACGAAACCGCCGCCAAGGAGACCGCCGGCAAGGCGCTGGCGGCCTACGGCAAGCACGGCAAGGGCGGCGGCGAGGAGGGCGGGTACTACGCCGCCGAGGCTCGGTACATCCAGGGCGAGCTGCTCTACCTCGACTACGAGCGCATCAAGATCGCCGGCAAGCCGAAGCAGCTCGCCAAGGTCCTCGAAGAGAAAGCCAAGCGCCTCGAGGAGGCGAAGCAGACCTACCTGGACGTGGTCACCTACCGGTCGCCCGAGTGGGCCACCGCCGCGCTCTTGCGTATCGGACAGGGCTACGAGGCCTACGCCAAGGCCATGCGTAGCGCGCCCGTGCCGAAGGATCTCAAGGAAGACGAAAAGCAGATGTACCGCGACGAGCTGGAGAAGGTCATCGTCGTCATCGAAGACAAGGCGATCGACGCCTACAAGTCGGGCTACGCGCGCGCGCTCCAGATCGGCGTCTACAACAAGCACACCCAGGCCATCCGGCAGGCGCTCTCCCGCCTGGCGGAGAACGAATACCCCAAGGAAGCCGAGCTGCGTCTGACCAGCCGCCCCGGCGAGCCCAAGGTCGCCCTCGATCGCATCGAGGAGGTCCGCCGTGACCAGTAGCGCCCGCTTCCAAGCGGCCGTGCTGGCCGCCGCGCTCGCGCAGGTGGGCGCCTGCGCGCACAAGGCGCCCGCGCCCGGCAGCGCGGCGGTGAACCCGATCGCGCCGGTGGCGTTGCCCAAGACCAGCCCGGAAGCGCAGGCGGCCTTCGACGAAGGAGTCCGAATCATGCGTACGGGGCGCAAGCACTACAAGGAAGCGCGCCAGCCGCTGGCCCGCGCCACCCAGCTCGATGGCCGCCTCTTCGAGGCCTGGCACGACCTGGGGGTGGTCGAGACCGCGCTCGGAAACTTCGACGCCGCGGTGGACGACTTCAAGCGCGCGCTCGACATCCAGCCCGGCGCGCGCCTGACGGTGCTGGCCTATGGCGAGAGCCTGCGCCGGGCCCACAGCGGCAAGAAGGCGGGTGAGGTCTACGCCCGCTGGCTCAACGCCGACCCCAACGACTTCGACATGCGTGCCCGGTACAGCCAAGTGCTCCGCGAGGCGGGTCCCGACTCCCTGGACGAGTCGCTGGAGCAGGCCCGTTTGCTGCTTGCGGAGGGGGGCGAAAACGTCGCCCACACCGTAATTGCCTATAACGCCCTGGCCCTAACCTATTATAAAATGGGGAAGTTCGAACTTGCCGAGACCGCGCTGCACAAGGCGGCCGATCTCGACCCCAAGAGCGCTTTCGTCTGGAACAACCTGGGTCTCGTTGCTTTTGAGCGGGGCCACGACCAGGAGGCTTTCTTGGACTATCAGAAAGCGTCGGAGCTCGATCCAAAGTACGCGCAGGCCCGCCTCAACAAGGCGGTCGTCTACCTGGACTGCGGCGACTACAAGAAGGCCCGCATCGAGCTCGAAAAGGCGGTCGAGATCGACCCCGCCGATGCCGAGGCCCAGGTGGCGCTGGGTGTCGCGGCGCGCGGCGACGGCAAGACCGATCTGGCCCGCAAGGCTTACGAACGCGCGCTCGACATCGAGCCGGACTACCCGCCGGCGCTCTACGACCTGGGCGTCCTGTACATGGACTTCGACAAGGATCCGGCCAAAGCCAAGGACTTCCTCAATCAATACCTGCAGGCGGTCGGCAAGGACGATCCCCGGCGCGCCGACGCGCAGTCGCGGCTCAAGGAGATGAAATGACGGGCGGCGCCGCCCGCTGGCGGCTCGTGCCCGCGATCTTCGCCGCGTTCGCGCTATCGGCGGTCGCCGGCTCGGCCGCCGCCAAGCCGGCCAAGCGCCACCCGGCGGCGCGCAAGCCGGCCCCCGCCCACACGCAGACCCAGGAGCGAAGCGCGGCCTCCAGCGGGGACAGCTCGGGGGAGGGGGCTAGCGACAGCGCCGGCGACGGGGCTTCGGTCGCCGAAGAGCGACCCGCCGCCGAAGCCAAGGGGTCCGCCGCCGGCGGGAAGGTGAAAACCAAGACTTATACCTTCGGCGCGATGGACGTGGAAGGTAAGCTCAAGACCCCGCAACTCTTATACTTTTTGAACAGGGTCAAGCTCGAGCTGGACATGTCCGCCCCCGACAAGCGCTCTTTCATGAAGGAGCTGGGGCAAAGCGCCGATGACAAGAGCCTCTGAGGCAGACAAATAGGGTGAACTCTTGGCAACCAGCCCACTTTCTCAGGCACTCCCTCCCCCCCTTCCGGGTCACAATCCGGCGCGGCGCAGAACAGGTCCGCGACCGGTGACCACCCACGCAAAGTTGCAGGTCGCGATGATCTGGCGTGGCCAGATCATCGCGTACCGCCTGCTCTCGAGACGACGGAAGATCACCGTCGGGCCATCCAAGCGGGCGACCTTCGTGACGCCCGCGCTCGAGGGGCGTAGCAAGTTCCTGCTCCTGCAGCCGCGCCGCGACGGCTACGTCCTGCACCTCGCGTCGACCCTGAAGGGCGACCTCAACATCGGCGGCGTCGCCACACCGGTCGCCGACGTGGCCTCCCGCGACGTCGACCTCGCGCGGGGCGACAAGGCCAAGCTGATCTTCGCCGACGGCAGCGATCTGCGGGTCGAGATTCGCTGGGTCGATCCGCCCGAGGTCATTCCGCGACCCCACTTCCGCGACCCGCACATGGCGCAGATCACCGTGGGCACCAGCATCGTGATGGGCGCCCTCGCGATCATCTTGAACTTCATGTGGGAGAAGGAGGAGCCCAAGCCGCCGCTGGCGCTCAACCCGGACCGCGTCGCGAAGATCGAGGCGCCCGCCGCGCTCGAATTCGAGAAGAAGGAGGTCATCAAGCGGGAGAAGGCGGAAGAAAAGTCGGACGAGAAGGAGGGGCAGACCAAGCGGGCCAAGGACAAGGCCGGCAAGCTCGGTCGCACCGACGCCACCCAGAAGGACACCGTGATCCCGAAGGGCAAGGAAGACATCCTGCGCGAGAAGGTGCAGCGGGTGGGGATCCTCAGCATCATCGGCCGGGACAAGGCGCCGGGGTCGGGCCTCTCCAAGCTGTTCGCGCAGAGCAACGACGTCGAGCAGGCGATGGCCGGCATGGCGGGCGCCAAGCTGGTGGCCGGCCGCGGCTCGGGCGGCCTGTCGAGCGCCGGAGCCGGCCCCGGCGGCGGCGGCGCCGGCTACGGACACATCTACGGGTCGGGCAACCTCGACACCGGGGGCCGGGGCAACCACGGCCACGGCCGCGGCCCCAAGCTGGCCGAGCGCGGCGAGCACGAGGTGTCGGTCGGCCTCGGCACCGGGGCGGGCGACAGCGACGGCTCGCTCTCCAAGGAGCAGATCAACAAGGTGGTGCGGGCGCACCTGGCGGGCGTCAAGTACTGCTACGAAAAGGAGCTCCAGCACAAGACGTCACTCTCGGGCGGCGTCGACATCTTCTGGGTGATTCAGCCCGACGGAACGGTCAGCAAGGCCAACGTCAAGCAGAGCACCATGAGCGACGCCGCCGTCGAGGGCTGCATCGTCCGTCAGGTCAAGCAGTGGCAGTTCCCGAAGGCGCCCGGACAGACGATCGTCGGTCGCTATCCTTTTATTTTCAAAGGCGGGTCGTGAAAGGCAGGTTGTGATGGAAGCAAATGGAACCCGTATCGGCCTGGTCCTGTGCCTGGCGCCGCTCGCGCTCGCCTGCGTGAACGCGCCGCTCTACTTCGCCTCCCCCGCGCCGGTCCTGGCCGTGACGGGGGCCAAGGACGCCAAGGGCAACCTCCCGCGGATCGAAAACGGCCTGACCTTGCAGTTCCGGAACCCCACCAAACAGGAGCAGCAGGACCTCGACACGCAGTCGGCGGCGCTGGGGTTCATGGTCCCCTGGATCCAGCGCTCGCACGTGCACATCGAGCTGACCTACGTCGTGACCAATGGCGACACCAAGCCCGGCACCTTCGGGATCGGCATCGACGGCGCCAACGAGTACACCAAGTACGACGAGAACGTGGTGGCCATGGCGCTGGGGGCAGGGAACAACAACGCCCCCAACTACATCCCGCTGATTCCGGTGACGCCCCAGATCCTGGCGGCCGGCGCCAGCATCTCCGGGACGATCCGCGAAGACGACTTCAACGAGGGGGAGCTCGATCTCGACGCTCTCGGCCGCTGGATGGCACCGTTCAACGCGGTCCTCATCAACAACTCCCAGGTCAACCCGATCGGGCTCGACATGGTGCCGGCGGGGGTCGTCATCCCGGCGCTGCTCGAAATCGACGTCAACTTCACCGCCGATGCGATGATGACGTGCAATTATGGTGTCCGCGTGCGCGACGACGACGACCAGCTGCTCCACGATGCAGGTGACACCCTGTTCTCACCGACACCCACGCTCTTTCAGCCTCCCGCGATGATGGCGACGACCAACTAGGGGCCATTGAGACCACGACCTCGCAAGCTGGTGTCGGCATTGGCGACGTCTTGGCTGCTTTGGGGCGCGGCCGCCCAGGCGCAGGTCACGGCGGAACCGAGCGCCATCGTCTTCCCGGATCCGGGCAAGTTCGCGCGCGGCCTCTACACCGAAGGGGAGGTGGGCGCGGTGGCGTTCTTCGGACCCGCCGGCGCGGACATCGCCCCCGGGTTCGCGATCGGGACGCGGGTCGGGTTCGACCTATTCCGTTGGCTGGCGGTGCAGGCGCACTTTCTCGGCTCGACGCATTCGATCCGCGGCGACAGCCCGCAGGCCGGCCAGCTCCTGCAGACCTACCAGGCCATCGCCGAGGGCAAGCTGACCCTCCGTTTCGGCCAGACCTCGCTCTTCGCCGAAGGAGGCGCCGGCCTCGAGCGGCTGTCGACCAACGTCCTTTACACGCTCATGCTCGAACGCTATCGGGTCGGCTTCACAGCCGGCGGCGGCGGCGGCTTCGACTACCACTCGCTCTCCCGCCACTTCTCGGTCGGCCTGCGCGGCGATTTCTTCTGGCTGCGCGAGATCTCCGGTAGCCGCGATCTGATGGTCACCACTTATCTGAGGTACACGTTTTGATCTCGCGCGCCGGCCTCTACCTGGTGCTTGCGGCCGCCGCGCTGGGCGCGGGGCTCGGTTGCCAGACCGTCGACCTGGGCGCGCCGCCCGCCGACGTCAACGTCTGCGAGCCGGGGCAGCAGTGGTTCATCGATCAGATTTGGCCCAACTTCCTGGGTGCCGACTACGGCGGCAAGCACTGCTACGATGCTACCTGCCACGCCACGGGCAGCCGCAACGGCCTCATCCTCACGGTGCCGGTGGAACCCGGCGCGATTCCGTTCCCCGCGGACTGGGCCGCCAACTACGCGTCGGCCGCCAATCAGATGAATTGTTCGCTGGTCGATGAGAGCCGTCTCCTCATCCTGCCCGAGAACCTTCAGGTCCACGGCGGCGGCATGCTCATCATGCAGAACGGCCCCGAGGCGATGCTGGTCGAGCAGTGGGTGACCATGCCATGAAGCCCCCCGCCCTGCGGCTGCTCGGATGCGTCGGCCTGCTGGTCGTCGCGCTGGCGTCGGTCGAGGCGCGCGCGGACGACACGGCGCTGGTGCGGGTGGTCTCCGAGGAGGCCCAGATCCACACCGGCCCGGGTTTCGGATTCCGGGTGGTCTACCGGGCCCGCCTGGGCGAGGTGCTGCCCGCCATCGGCCGCGCCAGCCACGACCACTGGTTTCGCGTCGAGCTGCCCGACGGCACCTACGGGTGGATCCTGGGCGACGAGGTGTTTCCGCTCGACGTCGATCTGGCGGCCGCGCACCAGGGACCCTCTGTCTGGAAACGGATGGGCAGCGCGATCTTCTCGCCCTCGCCGCTCCTCGAAGACGACGTCGGCTTCACCTTCTCGGCCGGCGTCTTGGGCGGAGACGGCATGTTCCTGTTCCGCCCCGCCTGGTTGCTGGCGCCGCACGTCTCCTTAGAGGGGACGGTGGGCGAGACGGTCGGCAACCAGATCGACGTCATCTATCTGGCCGGCGGCTTCAACGCCTTCCTGTTCGCGGCCTCACCGGTGACCCCGTTCGTGGGCGCCGCGGCCGGCGGCGCGTTTGGCCGCAAGAAGGCCGATCAGTACGCGATCCAGGCCGGGAACTATTCGATGGTGAACGTCGGCGGTGGCCTCATCGTCGCGCTCAAGAAACGCCTGACCCTGCGCGGCGACGTTCGCCACTACGTCGTCTTCGACGCCAACCACACCCAACAGATCCAGGAGTACTCCGGTGCGCTCGCCGTCTATTTCTAGGCTGGTGTTGGCCTT
>OCTA010000361.1_pt1 | contig 41942 bp, 39 predicted proteins | sample 1538991 | NCBI WGS metagenome assembly OCTA01 (sample SAMEA3539302, study PRJEB22396) | soil metagenome | biome: tundra; feature: field; material: soil | place: USA | collected 2010-05 | depth 0.15 m | reverse complement strand
CCGCCTCGGCAAGCTCGGCCTCGGCGAGCTCCGGCTCGGCATCCTCGCCGGGCACCGCCGCGCCCGCGGCCACGGCTGACGCGGCCGCGCTCTCGCCGACCGGGACCGCGACGCCCGCTACCGCGCTCGGGCGGTGCAGGCAGGCTGCCCAAGCGCTCCGGACGGCCGGGCGCCGCCGCGCGGCCGGCCTGGTCCGGCGTGCCTGCGCCAGCCGGCTGGTGCGGATCAGGGGCCTTGGCGGCATGCACGGGGAGTTCACCTTCAAGACCAAGTCGGGCGTGCGCACCATCGCGTTCAGCCGGGGCGTGATCCAGTCGGTGGCCGGCGGCAACCTCGTCGTCCGCTCGGCCGACAACTCCATCTGGACCTGGGACCTGGTCAGCAGCACGGTGGTCAGGCAGCAGGGCAAGAAGGTCGGCAACAGCGCACTGTCCAGCGGCGAGCAGGTGTTCGCCGGCGGCCCGGTAGTCAGCGGCGCGAACGACGCCAGGCTGATCGTCATCCGGCCGGCCAGCGCGAAGTCAGCCAGCTAGACCTGGTGCTGATCGGCAGGTAACGACAGGGGTGCCGTCATCCGGGCAGCGACTGCCCGGATGACGGCTTTGCCCCGCCGCCGTCGCCCCGGTTGTCCCGGCACGCGAGAATGAACCCGGTACCCATGACAGACCATGACCGCATACCTCAGGTGCTCGTCGTCGACGACGAGCCGAACATCCGCGAGCTCGTTCAGGTGGCGCTGAAGTTCCACGGCTGCGCGGTCACCACCGCGGTCAACGGGAAGGACGCGCTGCACCACGCGGGCACCGACCGGCCGGACCTGATCGTCCTCGACGTGATGCTGCCCGACATGGACGGCTTCGAGGTCTGCCGGCGGCTGCGCGCGGCCGGCAACGAGGTACCGGTGATCTTCCTGACCGCCAGGGACACGTCCTCGGACACCGTCACCGGGCTGGCGATCGGCGGCGACGACTACGTCACCAAGCCGTTCTCCGTGGAGGCGCTGGTCGCCAGGGTCCGCGCGGTGCTGCGCCGGGCGACGCGGAGCGCCCGCGATGAGCAGCCGGATGGGGAGACCGCGCTGCTGCGGGCAGGTGACCTGGATCTCGACGAGTCTCGCTGGACCGTGCACCGGGCCGGCATCCCCGTGGAGCTATCTCCGACCGAGTTCCGGCTGCTCGCGTATCTCATCCGGCACCAGGGCCGGGTCCTCACCCGCGCGCAGCTGCTCGAAAGCGTCTGGGGCTGGGACTATGCGGGTGAGTCCCAGATCGTCGAGACCTACATCAGCTACCTGCGCCGCAAGCTGGACCCGCTCGGGCCGCCCATGATCCACACTCAGCGTGGTGTCGGCTACAGCCTCCGGCCGCCGGAACAGGAGCAGGCCGGGCCCAGGGGATGACCAGGGCCCGCAGGCTGTCGCTGCGCACCCGCATGCTCGTGCTGCTCATCGGCGTGACGGCGATCTTCCTGCTGATCATGGGCACGGTGAGCGCCATCGTGCTGCGCAACCAGTGGGCCAAGCAGTTCAACGCCAACCTGGTAGCGGTGGCTAACACGCGGACTCCGACGGGGCTCGCCGCCAAGCCGAACGGCTATACGGCCGTCGAGGTCACCGGCCGCATCCTGGTCGCCAGGGACCTCGTCGTCGAGCCGCTGACCCGGAGCATGCCAGGCACCCAGCAGATGGTCGCCGGGGTACAGCAACTCGCCTCGAGCGGTGCTCTCGGCAGTTATCTGCGGCATCGCCAGACGTTCACCGTGCCGGACTCGGCCGGTGGCCCGGTGCTGCGCGGTGCGGTGGCGCGAGTCAGCCCCGGGGACTTCGTCGTCGTCGCGCAGCCGGTCAGCGAGGTGACCGACCATGTGCGCGGTTTCATGCTCGCTGAGCTGATCACCGGCGGCGCGCTGATCACGCTGCTCGCGATTGGCGGTGAGTGGCTCATCGGCCGCGGCCTGCAGCCGCTGGACAAGATGGCCGTCACGGCCAACGAGATCACTTCCAAGGGCGACCTGACCACCCGGATGCCCGATGCGGGCGACCGGACCGAGGTGGGCCAGCTCGGATCCGCGATCAACACCATGCTCGACCGGATCCAGCACGCGTTCGGCGCCCGGCTGCGGTCGGAGCAGAAGGTCCGCGAGTTCGCCGCCGACGCCTCGCACGAGCTGCGCACCCCGCTGACCACCATCCGCGGCTACGCCGAGCTGTACCGGCAGGGCGCGCTCGGCCCTGACCAGCTGCCCAGCGCGATGCGCCGGATCGAGCAGGAGGCGCAGCGGATGAGCACGCTCGTCGCCGAGCTGCTCGAGCTGGCCCGGCTGGACCGCACGTCCTCCCTCGACCTGACCGAGACTGACCTGGCCAGCGTGGTCAGGGACGCGGTCGCCGACGCGGTCGCCGTCGAGCCGGAGCGGCCGGTGCGCGCCGAGGCCCCGCCGCGGCTGGTCGCCGTGGTGGATGAGCCCCGGATCCGCCAGGTCCTGGCCAACCTGCTGGGCAACGTCCGGGCGCACACCCCGGTGACCACCGCGGTGGCGGTCCGGCTCGGCCAGCTGACTGGCGGCGTGCTTCTCGAAGTGGCCGATGCCGGGCCCGGCATGTCCGCCGAGGACGCCGCACGGGCGTTCGACAGGTTTCACCGGGCCGCCGACCGGCCCGGCGATGCGGGCCACGGCGACGACGGCCGCACCAGGGACCCGGCGGCCGGCGGCCGGAGCCGGGCTGATCCGGCCAGTCAGCGCGGTGGCGGCGGCAGCGGGCTCGGCCTGTCGATCGTCCAGGCGATCGCGGCGGCGCATGGCGGCCGGGCGACCCTGGAGTCCTGGGCGGGCCGCGGTACCCGGGTGCGGATCTGGCTGCCCGTCCGCACCTCGTCGTGATCGCGGGTGAGTTTCCGGCGCTGTCCGCTGAGAAACACCCGCGACGATGAAGCGCGGCAACCGCTAACCCGTCTCCCCGAGCGAGGTGCCGGGCTGGTCCGTTGAGTCGCCCGGCTCATCACCCGCGCCGGACTCGGGCAGGTGCTCGAAGAGGTAGTAGACCGCGATCACGCCATAGATCCCGAGCGCTACAGTGGCGGCCCCGAACGCCGCGACCACCGTGCCGGCCACATAGCCGCCCAGCCCCGCGCTGAACCGCACCGACGCCCGCCGTGGCGTGCTGATCGGCTTGGCGGCCAGCTTCACCTGGTGCGCGGACAGGTACAGCCACATGGCGGAGAAGCCCACCGAGATCGCGATCATGACCAGCCCGTAGACCACTGCGGCCACCCTGGAGCCCGCGGGCGCGTTCGCCGCGAGGTGGTCGGCCACCAGCGCAGTAGGGAATGGCACCGCGACCACGCCCATCAGCAGGAACGTGTTGAGCACCAGCGTCGTCCGGTCGACCTTCGACACCAGCGACAGCATCGTGTGGTGGTTCAGCCACATGATCCCGATCGTCAGGAAGCTCACCACGTACGCCGCGTACTGCGGCCAGGCATGCAGGAGCACCCGGTAGGTGAGCACCCCGGGGCCGATTGACAGCAGGTTGAAGACGAGGACGGTAATCGCGACCGCGAATACGCCATCGCTGAACGACTCGGCGCGCCGCGACTCCATCCTGGGCCCTCCCGGTCCGGTGCCCTGCCCTGCCGGATCAGGCGGGCCCAGGCGTCGTGCCGGGGGCCTCAGGAACGCCGGGGCTCTCGCCGGCCCCGGGTGCCTCTTCCCCGCCGGACGGCTCTCCCGGGCCGGATATGCCTCCCCCGCCGGATGCGCTCCCGGCGGGCGCGGCGGCCGGCACTCGAACCGACCGGACCAGCAGCTGCGCCACGTCCACCACCGCCAGCGACTCGGCCGCCTCCCCGGAACTCTGCTTCGCGCTGATCGCGTCGCCCAGCATGACCAGGCAGAACGGGCAGGCCGTTGAGACGGTGTCCGGATTGGTGGCCAGCGCCTCCTCGATCCGCTCGGCGTTGATCCGCTTGCCGATCCGCTCCTCCATCCACATCCGGGCGCCGCCCGCCCCGCAGCAGAAGCCGCGCTCCTTGCACCGGTGCATCTCCTGGGCCTGCACGCCCGGCACGTCCGCCATGATCTCGCGCGGCGCGGTGAACACCCGGTTGTGCCTGCCGAGGAAGCAGGGGTCGTGGTAGGTGATCCTCTCCGCCACCGGGGTCACCGGGGTCAGCCGGCCTTCGGCGACCAGCCGGGCCAGCAGCTGGGTGTGGTGGATGACCTCGTAGTTCCCGCCCAGCTGCGGGTACTCGTTGGAAATGGTATTGAAGCAGTGCGGGCAGCTGGCGACGATCTTGCGCGCGGCTGCCGCGTTGAGCGTCTCCACGTTCTGCTGGGCCAGCATGCTGAACACGAACTCGTTGCCCATCCGGCGCGCCGGGTCGCCGGTGCAGGTCTCGGCAGGCCCGAGGATCGCGAAACTGACGCCCGCTGTGTGCAGCAGCTCGGCGACCGCCCTGGTGGTCTTCCTGGCCCGGTCCTCCAGCGCGCCGGCGCAGCCCACCCAGAACAGGTACTCCACGTCAGCGGCGATCGGGCCGTCCACCACCGGGACGTCGAACCCGAGTCCCTCGGTCCAGTCCAGCCGCCTGGCCCCGCCCATGCCCCACGGATCGCCCTTGTTCTCCAGGTTCTTCAGCATCGAGGCGGCCTCCGGCGGGAACGCCGACTCGATCAGCACCTGGTGCCTGCGCATGTCGGTGATGTGATCAATGTGCTCGATGTCGACCGGGCACTCCTCCACGCAGGCCCCGCAGTTGGTGCAGGACCAGAGCACGTCCGGGTCGATCACGCCGCCGGCGGCGGCGGCGCCGACCAGGGGCCGGGCAGCTTCATTCTTAGCGGCTTCCGGCAGCTGGCCCCGTGCCTCATCCGAATCGGCCAGCAGGTAGGGGGCCTTGGCGAACGCGTGATCACGCAGGTCGAGGATCAGCATCTTCGGGGAGAGCGGCTTACCCGTCGCCCAGGCCGGGCACTGCGACTGGCAGCGCCCGCACTCGGTGCAGGTGGCCATGTCGAGCATGCCCTTCCAGGTGAAGTCCTCGATCTTCCCCCGGCCGAAGATGTCGGTATCCGGGTCGGCCTCCTCGAAGTCCAGCACCTTGCCGTTCGAGCGCATCGGCTGCAGGTCCCGCAGGCCGTCCGGCCGCCGGGAGAACAGCACATTCAGCGGGGCGAGGAAGATGTGCAGGTGCTTGGAGTAGGTGACCAGCACAAGGAAGCCAAGGATGACCGCGAGCTGGCCAAGGATGAAGGTGGTCTCGGCGGCCTTGTTCGCGCCCGCGCCCAGCGGGGCAAGCCAGTGCCCGACGAGCTGCGAGGCGAACGCGCCATGGGCGTAGGGGAAGTCCCCCGTGTTGATCTGCGCCCCCCGGTAGACCAGCAGCGTCGCGATCACCAGGAAGATCAGCAGCAGAACGAGCCATGCGGCGCCGGTGTGCGAACCTGCGAAGCGCGACTTGCGCCCCTCCCGCTTCGGGTCGTTGCGCAGCCGGATCACGGCGAAGGTGCCGATGCCCGCCAGGACAGCGACCGCGAACAGGTCCTCAAGGAAGCCGATCGCCGCCCAGTGCCCGATGCCCGGGATCGCGAAGGTGCGGCTGAACAAGTCTCCGTAGGACTCGATGAGGGTCAGGAGCAGGATGGTGAAGCCCCAGAACGTGACGAAATGGGCCGCTCCCGGCACTGACCATTTGAGCAGCTTGCGCTGGCCCAGCACCTCGGCGGCCTCGGCGCGGGCATCCCGGGCCGGGTGCGCCCTGACGGCCTCGATCCGCTCCGGGGCGGCCTGGCCGGTGGTGACCAGCCGGTAGAGCCACCACAGCCGCCGGCCCGCGAACGCGAACGCGATCACGGTGAGGGCAACGCCGATGATGATGCGCAGGGTCACAGCGACCTCCGGGAGACGGCAGTAGACGCCAGCGCACGGCGCGCCGATTGACGGGCCTCGCGACGCTCGAAGGCGACAACCTAGACGTGACCTTACTATCCGGCCCCGTCCCGCTCGCCAGCCGGTGCTGCCGGGTGACGGCTCCCTGGCTATCCCCCCGGCTATGTCCGCCAGGCCAGGACGCTTCCTGCGACGACGGCGGGCCGGTGGAAGACCGATATCAGGTACCTGCCGAGCGCCGAGTGCGGACTGGCGACGGCGACGACGGCGGCCGGGTGCCAGGCCTCGATATCCTGCTCAGCCTGCGCCCTGGCTGGCGGGCGCCCCGGCGGGCCGCCGGCCCACAGAGCGTCGAGGTACTGAGCCGTCGGGGCCACGCCATTGCCGTCCACATAGGCTTGCCCGTTCCAGGCCGGCCCGGTGAAGTAGCCGCCGATCAGCGAAGACGGCTGGCCCGTGTCCGCCGCCCAGCGCAGCGGCGCGGTCAGCGTCGCGGTCGGGACCGGGACTACGAGAACGCGGGCGCCGGACGGCAGGCGCAATTGCGCGAACGCCGCCGACCAGCCCGCGGGGAGCGGGATCGCATCGGCTGCCGGAAGCGGCAGCGGGATGAGGGGCAGCACCGCCGCCACGGCTACGGCCGCGGCCGCGGCCGTCCAGGAGCGCCCCGGTCGAAGCCGGGTGCGCGCCAGGTCGAGACAGACGGCCAGCAGCGCTGCCGCCGCACCATCCGCGATGATGGACAGCCGCTCCGGCAGGGCCGCTCCCAGCACCGGAAGGCCAGCCAGCCACCCCCAGGGGAGCGAGATGCCCGGCTGAACGATCCCGCCGATCAGCGGGTGCTTGCCCAGGGACAGGACCTCGAGCACGGCGATCGTCGCCGCCAGGACGCGGACCGCCGGAGCGCACCAGAACGCGACCGCCGCGGCGGCGAGCAGGATCAGCAGCGGCCAGCCCAGGTAGGCCAGGTACTCCGGCGGCCCGCCCGGATAGCGCGCGGCCGCGGCCGCGCTGGCCGGGGTGTGGAAGAGCAGGTACTGCGACGGGACGACGAACCCGGTGAGGTCGTTCTTGAAGAAGTCGGCCGTAAACGCGCTGCCGCGCTGCGTGAGCGGGCCGAAGAACTGCACCCAGAGCGGGTATCCGGCCAGCAGGAGCACCGCGCCGGCCGCCGCCGCGAGCCCCGTTGCCACGGCCGGGAGCCGCCGGAGCGCTGCTCGCGGTCGCACCGCGGCGAGTCCTGCCAGCAGCAGCAATCCCCCCGCCGCTGTGCCGAGCAGCAATTCCTCGCCGGTCAGCAGCTGAGCCGCGGCCAGCACGCCCAGCCAGGCGCCGTCGCGGATCGGCGCCCGCGAGCGCACACCCAGGCGCAGGCAGGCATCGATGATGAGCGGCGGAAGGACGGCGAACTGGAGGTTGTAATGGCCGATCGCGGAATGCACGAGTGCGGGCGAGAAGCCGTACACGGCTCCGGCGAGCGCCGCGGCGCTCACGCTGACCTGCCAGCGCCGCAAGACCACGAACAAGCTGGCCGCCGAGCCCGCGAAGCCTGCGGTCGTGAGAATGGTGAGGCTGGCCTCCGGCCCGAGCAGCAGTGTCGCCGGCGCGAGCAGGACGCCGGGCAGCAGCATCGTGGTATTCCACATCACGTTGATGCCCTGCGGCGCGTTCATGGCGGCCGTCACCAAGGCCGGCAGGCGCACGTGCAGGACGGCGGTCGCGTCGTAGCGCAAGAACCAGGCGAACTGGTCGGCGTCGCTGGTGTTCCCGGCGACAATCCGGGCTGCCGGATCGGCCCACAGCCGCCATGTCAGTGCCACCGCGGCCGCCAGATAGCAGATCATGATCAGCCACTGGACATGGCTGCGCCCGCCGGTCACCGGCGCCGCATCCGAGGACCGGGCCGCATCCGAGGACCGGGCGGCCGGGGACTGATCGCCAGGACGGGCGGCCATCGGCCGCAGGTTCGTGCCTCCGCGCTGCTCCCTGGCCCAGCCGCGCACGATGATCACCTCCCTCGCGCCGGTGACGGCGGCAGCGCCGTCACCCGGCCCGGCGGAAGACGTAGACGCCGCCGTCGGAGAAGATCGCCCGGTAGCGGACGCCGCGATTGAGCTGCTCCACGAAGGCCAGCACGTTGACCGGCGGCGGCTGCCAGTCGGTGCTGGCAGTGTCGAACACGACGTACTGGGTGGCGGGGTTGCTGTGGGCGTTCCCGAGCCAGAAGGTATCGGTCCTGGCAGCCAGCGGGGCGAGCAGGTCGAGATCGGTGGCGACAGTCGCACCGTCGGGCACCCGCGACATTGCCGCTTCGGCGGCCGCGACATGCGGGGAGATGCTGTAGGTCTGCGGGTTCCACAGGTCGCCGAGCGCGAACTGGAACGCTAGCGCTGCACAGACCGCCAGCATCGCCGCTGGCCCGTAGTGCTCCATGGCCACCTGGAGCCGGCCAGGGCCCGCCGTCTGGCTGGCAGCACGTTTCCGGGTCATCGCGTCGATCGCCGCGATGAAGACGATCGGCATGACGGTCGCGTTGTAGTGCCAGTCCGTGCCCCAGTAGCTCGGATTCGTCGCCACGAAGCGCAAGGCCAGGCTGGGAATCACGGCGAGCACCAGCGGCGAGCGGACCGCGATGAACGCCGTGGGGAGCAGGATCAAGGCGAGCGTCGGCAGCTTCGTCGCGGACCCGTCGGCGAGCTGAGACAGCAGCCCGCCGAGCGAGAGATGACCGCCGACGGGGCTGATCCCGCCGGCGAGGCCCCAGTACGAGAACTCGCGGGCCGCATTGAAGTGCGGGATGATGACAAAAATGCTGAGGAACGACCACGCCAGGCCCCACCCGGCCAGCAGCAGCCCGGCGGCGCGGCGCCGGTAGGCAAACACCATGATGAGACCGATCGCGGCGATCGTGAAGCCCTGATCCTCCTTCACCAGCACCAGCGGAAGGGCCCAGGCGACCGCGCTGCGCGTCCGGCCGCGCACCAGCGCCGACAGCGACAAAGCGAGCAGGGGCACGGCGAAAGCGATTTCGTGGAAGTCGTAGTCGATCATCTGCTGCAGGCCCCAGGAGAACCCGTAGGCGGCCCCGACAGCCCGGCCCGCGCCGGTCCCGAGCTTCTCCGCCGCGGCACGGCTGACCGGCACGACGGACACTGCAGCCAGCAGCGCCTGCGCCACCAGCAGCGTGACGGGCGAGGGGAACACGCGGAAGGACGGCGCGAGCAGCGCGACGATCGGATGGAAGTGGTCACCGAGCAGGTTGACGCCGGCTCCTCTGACGTCGACGATCGGCGCGCGCAGGTGCGCGTACTGCTTCACGTACTCGGTGAAGATGCCCAGATCCCATGAGGTCGGGTCGAGACGCAGGTAGCGGAAGACCGAGATGATGATGTACACGGCGGCGACCGCGGTGGCGATCAGCCAGGGCACCGGGTCTGCCCGGTCGCGGTCCCGGGCACCGTCCTGGTCCTGGTCGAGCTCGCCAGCCACCACGCCGGAAGATCGCCGCACCGCACTGGCGGGATATGCCGTCCCGGCACCCGCACCCGCATCTGCCAGAGGTCCCTCTAGCGCCATTCCAGCGCACCCTCACTAGGCCCTGCCGAGTTCGTCGCGACTGACGTCGCCGGCCACAGCGCCGGTCCATCCGGTCTCGATCTAGTGCAACCGTACCCGGACCAGGTGACGGCCGCTCACCGCCAGCAAACTGGACCGGGTGATGGCTGCTCATCGCCGGGAACCGCCGCGTTCCCGGCAGCGGATCGCGGCAGCGACCGCACCGGCAACTGCCGCCGCAGAGCCGGTTCACCCGCGGGAATACGCCGGCGCTGCGCAAAGTTGAGTCAGACAGGCTCAAGTCGCTTGCCAGGCTCACTGCAGCGTGGCAAACTTGCGTCGTCCAGACTCAACTTAACCTCACGAGCAGAACAAAAGGACTGAACTCATGGCACGAGCGGTAGGCATCGACCTGGGGACGACCAACTCCGTCGTCGCCGTTCTCGAGGGCGGCGAGCCCACGGTCATCGCGAACGCGGAAGGCTCGCGGACCACGCCGTCCGTGGTCGCCTTCGCGAAGAACGGTGAGGTGCTCGTCGGCGAGGTGGCCAAGCGGCAGGCAGTGACCAACGTTGACCGGACGATCCGGTCGGTCAAGCGCCAGATGGGCACCGACTGGAACGTCTCCATCGATGGCAAGAGATTCTCAGCACAGCAGATCAGCGCGTTCGTGCTGCAGAAGCTGAAGAGGGACGCAGAATCGTACCTGGGCGAGACCATCACCGACGCGGTGATCACCGTGCCCGCGTACTTCAGTGACGCACAGCGCCAGGCCACCAAGGAGGCCGGCCAGATCGCCGGGCTCAACGTCTTGCGCATCATCAACGAGCCGACGTCCGCGGCGCTCGCATACCACCTCGACAAGGACACTGAGGCGACGATCCTGGTCTTCGACCTGGGCGGCGGCACCTTCGACGTCTCGCTGCTGGAAGTCGGCGAGGGCGTCGTCGAGGTCAAGGCCACCAGCGGCGACAACCACCTGGGCGGCGACGACTGGGACCAGCGCGTCGTCGACTGGCTGGTCAAGGACTTCAAGAACAACTACGGCACCGACCTGTCCAAGGACAAGATGGCGCTGCAGCGGCTGCGGGAGACCGCGGAGAAGGCCAAGATCGAGCTGTCCAGCTCGACCGAGTCGCAGATCAACCTGCCCTACATCACCCACTCTGATCAGGGGCCGCTGCACCTGGACACCAAGCTCACCCGCGCGGAGTTCCAGAAGATGACCGCTGACCTGCTCGACCGCTGCAAGGCGCCGTTCCAGCAGGTGATCAAGGACGCCGGCGTCAAGCTTGGCGACATCCACCATGTGGTGCTGGTGGGCGGATCTACCCGGATGCCCGCCGTAGTCGACCTGGTGAAGGAACTGACCGGCGGCAAGGAGCCGAACAAGGGCGTCAACCCGGACGAGGTCGTGGCCGTTGGCGCGTGCCTGCAGGCCGGCGTGCTCAAGGGCGAGGTCAAGGACGTCTTGCTACTGGACGTCACCCCGCTGTCGCTGGGCATCGAGACCAAGGGCGGCATCTTCACCAAGCTGATCGAGCGCAACACCACGATCCCGACCAAGCGCTCGGAGATCTTCACCACCGCTGACGACAACCAGCCGTCCGTGCAGATCCAGGTGTTCCAGGGTGAGCGCGAGATCGCCGCTTACAACAAGAAGCTCGGCATGTTCGAGCTGGCCGGCCTTGCGCCCGCGCCGCGCGGCGTGCCGCAGATCGAGGTCGCCTTCGACATCGACGCGAACGGCATCGTCAACGTTTCGGCCAAGGACCTCGGCACCGGCAAGGTGCAGTCGGTCACCATCTCCGGCGGATCGGCCCTGAACAAGGACGAGATCGAGCGGATGATGGCGGACGCCGAGAAGTACGCGAATGAGGACCGCGAGCGGCGCGAGGAGGCCGAGGTGCGTAACCGCGCCGAGACCCTCGCCTACACGACGGAGAAGTTCCTCTCCGAGAACGCCGACAAGGTCCCCGACGATGTCAAGTCAGAGGTCGAGTCCTCGATCGCCGAGGTGAAGCGCGCCCTGGAGGGCACCGACACTGAGGCGATCCGGGTGGCCACTGAGAATGCGGCCCAGGTCAGCCAGAAGATGGGCTCGGCCATCTACGCGCAGTCCCAGCAGGCCGCTGGCGCCCACGCCGACGGGGCCGAGAGCCACGACGCTGCCCATGACGACGAGGTCGTCGAGGCGGAGATCGTGGACGAGGAAAAGCAGGGCGAGCAAGAGGGTGGCGCCGCCTGATGAAGCCAGAAGACGAGGAGCCCCAGGGCCCGGTCATCCGGGACCGGCGCCGTATCGACCCGGTCACCGGTCAGGTGCGTGATCTCAGCCAGACTGGCCAGGCCCAGCGCGGGCCTGGCCAGCCCCGGCCGGGCAGGCATGCGGTATCCAAGCCGGGCGGCCCGGCCGCGACGCCGGCTGGTGCGTCCGCCCCGCCAGCCGGCGAGGGCGGCGGCCCCGCTGCTGGCGCTGACCAGTCCGGCCCCGCCGCCGGCGGGGCCGGCGGCCACCCGGACGGCGAGGCAGCCAAGCTCGCGGCACAGCTGGCCGAGCGCACCGTGGACCTGCAGCGCCTGCAGGCGGAGTACGCGAACTACCGCAAGCGGGTGGACAGGGACCGGATGGTCGTCCGGGAGCAGGCGCTCGCCAACGTCCTCACCGAGCTGCTGCCGGTCATCGACGATATCGGCCGCGCCAGGGAGCATGGCGAGCTGACCGGCGGCTTCAAGTCGGTTGCCGAATCGCTGGAATCGGTTGTCGCCAAGCTCGGGCTGACCAGCTACGGGGAGACCGGCGACCCCTTCGATCCCACCCTGCACGAAGCGCTGATGCATTCCTATTCAGCGGACGTGACCGAATCGACCTGCGTTCGCATCCTGCAGCCCGGTTACAAGGTCGCGGACCGTATTCTGCGCCCAGCCCGGGTGGCAGTCGCTGAGCCAGCCGATGACGAGGCGCCCCCCGCCGACGACAGCGCCGACGACGACGACAGCGCCGCCGCCGCAGCGGCGGACGCAGCCGGGCCGGGCGAGGCACCCCCGTCTGATGCCAGCGGCGCTGCCGAAGGCAGCGAGGGCTCCGCGGCCGCGGCAACCGGGGACACCGACGGCGCTAACGCAAGCGGCATTGACTAAGAATCGGCGAGAAGAGGCCTGTTGAGCACCAAGGACTTCCTCGAGAAGGACTACTACAAGGTCCTCGGCGTCTCCAAGGGCGCGACTGCCGACGAGATCAAGAAGTCATACCGCAAGCTCGCCCGCAAGTACCATCCGGACGCCAACAAGGGCGACTCGGCATCGGAGGAGCGCTTCAAGGAGATTTCCGAGGCGTACAACGTCCTGTCCGACGAGAAGCGGCGCAAGGAGTACGACGAGGCGCGCTCGCTATTCGGCGGCGGCGGAGTCCGCATGCCCGGCTCGGGCAGCGGCGGCTACAACTTCGACCTGGGCGACCTCTTCGGCGGCTCGGCCGGCGGCACCGGCGGCACCGGCGGCCGGCTTGGTGACCTGCTCGGCGGGATGTTCGGCGGCGGTGGCAGCGGCCGCACTACTACCCAGCAGCGGCCGCGCCGTGGCGCGGACATCGAGACGGAGACGTCACTGAGCTTCAGTGACGCCATCGATGGCGTGACCGTATCGCTGCGGCTGGCCGGCGAGGGACCCTGCAAGACGTGCATGGGCACCGGTGCTAAAGCCGGAACGGTTCCCAAGGTCTGCCCGACCTGCGAGGGCACCGGGCAGGCCAGCAGGAACCTCGGTAACTTCGCGTTCTCCGAGCCCTGCCGGACCTGCCGTGGCCGGGGCCTGGTGGTCGACGATCCGTGCCCGACCTGCTCGGGCAGCGGGCGAGCCATGAGCACCAGGACCATCCAGGCGCGGATCCCGGCGGGCGTCGCGAACGGGCAGCGCATCAAGCTCAAGGGCAAGGGCGCTCCCGGCGAGCGAGGCGGCCCGGCAGGCGACTTGTACGTGAAGGTGCATGTCGCCCCGCATCCGGTGTTCGGCAGGTCCGGGCACAACCTGACGGTGACGGTTCCGGTTACCTTCCCCGAGGCCGCGCTCGGCGCCGAGGTCAAGGTACCGGCCCATCGCGGAATGCCGGTCAGCGTGCGCATCCCGGCCGGTACCCCGAATGGCCGGACGTTCCGGGTCCGCGGGAAGGGAGTCCGGCGCACGGACGGCACCGTTGGCGATCTGCTCGTGACCGTCGACGTGCAGGTGCCGCAGAACATCAATGGCAAGGCGCGCGCGGCGCTGGAGACATTCCGGCAGGCCACCGCGGGCGAGGACCCGAGGGATGACCTGCTGCGCCGGGCCAGCGCCGGATGAGCACGGGGCCAGGACGACCAGCTGAGAGGAGATGACATGACGAGCCAGTACGAGCTTTCCGACGACACGCCCGTTTACGTCATTTCCGTGGCCGCGCAGCTGTCCGGCCTGCACCCGCAGACCCTGCGCACCTACGACCGGCTTGGCCTGGTTTCGCCCGGCAGGGCTGCGGGCCGGGGGCGCCGCTACTCGCTGCGCGACATCCTGATCCTGCGCGAGGTGCAGCGCCTCTCCCAGGAGGAGGGCGTCAACCTCTCCGGGATCAAGCGGATTCTCGAACTGGAGAACGAAGAGCACCGCAACCGGATCCTGCTTGCCGAGATGCACGCGGAGATCACCCAGCTTCGCGCGGAGCTCGAGTCCACCCGCGCGGTGGCTGCCCGGCTGGCGGGCTTGCTCAGGAGCCGGAACCGGGACGCTTCCCTGGTACCCGTGCGGCGCTCGGACATTTCCGTGACCGCTCCCGCATCCGGTCACGAGGCACTACGGCGAACCACAGGTCCGGGGGAGACCGGCGATGGCTGACAAGCTGACCCGCAAGAGCCAGGAGGCGATCTCCGAGGCCGTCAAGCGCGCCGCGGCCGCGGGTAACCCTAACGTTGACGGCCTGCATCTGCTGGCCGCGCTGATCGAGCAGCAGGGCGGTACCGCCACTCCGTTGCTGCAGGCCGTCGGAGCTGATCCGGCGGCCGTGGCGAGCAGCACGGCCCGGCTGCTCGCCAGGCTGCCGAGCGCGAGCGGGGCCACCCTGAACGCGCCCGAGACCTCCAGGCCGCTGCTGGCGGCGCTCGCCACCGCCGCGAAGCGGGCCAGGGAGATGTCCGACGAGTACGTGTCCACCGAGCACCTGCTCGTCGGGCTTGCCACCGATGGCGGCCAGGCGGCCACGGTGCTGCGCGACGCCGGGGCCGGCCCGGACGAGCTGCCGGCGGCCTTTGAGAAGCTGCGCGGCAGTGCCCGCGTGACCACGCCGGATCCTGAGGGCACTTATCAGGCACTGGAGAAGTACGGCATTGACCTCACCGACAGCGCCAGGGAGGGCCGGCTCGATCCGGTCATCGGCCGTGACTCCGAGATCAGGCGGGTCATCCAGGTCCTCTCCCGCCGCACCAAGAACAACCCGGTCCTGATCGGGGAACCTGGCGTCGGCAAGACCGCTGTCGTCGAGGGGCTGGCTCAGCGCATCGTCGCCGGAGACGTGCCCGAGTCACTGCGCGGAAAGCGGATCGTCGCGCTCGACCTCGGCGCCATGCTGGCCGGCGCCAAGTACCGCGGCGAGTTCGAGGAGCGCCTCAAGGCGGTCCTGAACGAGATCAAGCAGAGCGAAGGCCGGGTCATCACCTTCATTGATGAGCTGCACACCCTGGTGGGAGCGGGCGCGGCCGAAGGCGCCATGGACGCCGGCAACATGGTCAAGCCGATGCTGGCCCGCGGCGAGCTGCGCATGGTCGGAGCCACCACGCTGGATGAGTACCGGGAGCGGATCGAGAAGGATCCGGCGCTGGAGCGGCGCTTCCAGCAGGTCTTCGTGGGCGAGCCGTCCGTCGAGGACACGATCGCGATCCTGCGCGGCCTCAAGGGCCGCTACGAGGCCCACCACCAGGTGCAGATCTCCGACGCCGCCCTAGTCGCCGCGGCAACCATGTCGGATCGGTACATCACCGCGAGGTTCCTGCCTGACAAGGCGATCGACCTGATCGACGAAGCCGCGTCGCGGCTGCGCATGGAGATTGATTCCCGGCCCGTCGAGATCGACGAGCTGCAGCGGTCGGTGGACCGGATGAAGATGGAGGAGATGGCCCTGGCCAAGGAGGGGGACCCGGCGAGTAAGGAACGTCTCGAACGGCTCCGCGCCGAGCTGGCGGACCGGCAGGAGCAGCTGACCGCGCTGCTGGCCCGGTGGGACAGGGAGAAGTCGAGCCTGAACAAGGTCGGCGAGCTGAAGAAGACCCTCGACGATCTCAAGGGCCAGGCCGAGCGCGCCCAGCGGGACGCGGACTTTGAGACCGCGTCCCGGCTGATGTACGGGGAGATCCCGGCGATGGAGCGCGAGCTGGCAGCCGCGGCGGCTGCCGCGAACGACGGCGGAGCGGGCCCCGGCGGAGCCGCTGCCGACGGGCAGGTGACGCTGACCGGCACCGGGCCGATGGTCAAGGAAGAAGTGGGTCCTGACGACGTCGCGGACGTCGTCTCCGCCTGGACCGGGATACCGGCGGGCCGGCTTCTCGAAGGCGAGACGGGCAAGCTGCTCAGGATGGAGTCGGAGCTCGGCAAGCGGCTGGTCGGGCAGTCCAGGGCGGTGCAGGCGGTGTCGGATGCCGTCCGCAGGTCACGGGCCGGGATTGCCGATCCGGACCGCCCCTCCGGCTCGTTCCTTTTCCTCGGCCCCACCGGCGTCGGCAAGACGGAGCTGGCCAAGGCGCTCGCCGAGTTCCTCTTCGACGACGAGCGGGCCATGATCCGGATCGACATGAGCGAGTATTCCGAGCGGCACTCGGTCGCCAGGCTGGTCGGCGCGCCGCCAGGCTATGTCGGATACGAAGAGGGCGGCCAGCTCACCGAGGCGGTCAGGAGGCGGCCGTACTGCGTCATCCTGCTCGACGAAGTAGAGAAGGCGCACCCGGAGGTCTTCGACATCCTGCTCCAGGTGCTCGACGATGGCCGGCTCACCGACGGGCAGGGGCGCACTGTTGACTTCCGCAACACCATCCTGATTCTCACCTCGAACCTGGGATCGCAATTCATCGCTGACCCCGCGCTGGACGAGGCCGCTAAGCAAGCCGCCGTGATGTCGGTGGTCCGGTCCACCTTCAAGCCCGAGTTCCTCAACCGGCTCGATGACGTGATCCTGTTCGACGCCCTGAGCACTGCGGAACTCACCGAGATCGCCGACCTGCAGGTGGCCAGGCTGGCCCGCCGCCTAATGGACCGGCGGCTGACCCTCACGGTCACTCCAGCCGCCAGGGAATGGCTGGCGGTCACCGGTTTCGACCCGGTCTACGGCGCCAGGCCGCTGCGGCGGCTCATCCAGTCGGCGATCGGCGACCAGCTCGCACGGCAGCTTCTTGCGGGACAGATCAGCGACGGCGACATGGTGCTCGTGGATCTCGATACCGCGGCCGACTCGCTGACAGTCAATTGTGCTCGGCACCCGGCTAGCGTGGTGGCTGGCCCTGGTCAGATCTCGTCCAGCAGCTTGTCATAGCTGTCCTCGGCAAGCGCCAGGTCATTGCGGATCCGGTAGCGGAGGCTCAGCAGCATTCGCAGCTCGGCTCCGTCGTCGCTACCTGCGCTCCGCGGCGGCACCTGGCTCACCGAGCGCAGCCTGGCCGTCGAGCGTGCTGCGCTGCCCGGGCGCGGCCGGGCGCCGTGCCCTCCGTTGCCGCCGCGCGGCACCTCGCTGCCAGCGGCACCGGCCAGGCAGAGTTCCACCCCGGCCGTCGCCCAGTCCAGGGCGCCCGGGAGGTCGGAGCGCTCGACCAGCAACTCGGCGACGAGATCACACGTCCGCGGGTCGTTCCTGCCCTCGGTCTTCAGCTTCTCGATGAGCGCCTGCGCCTCGGCCTGCCTGCCAAGCTGGAAAAGCGCGCGTGCCAGCGGGACTCGGGGATCGACGAACACTGGTCCGCCGTCCGCCATCGCGAGGCGGAATCCGCTGGCAGCCGCCGCGGGGTCATCAGCGAGCAGCCATTGCTCGCCCGCCCGGAGGTACGCCTCCGAACGCGGCATCGAATCCGTCTGGATGCCCGTCACCGCGAGCCTGCTCATTCGTCTCGCCGCGGTCTGATGATCGCCGCTGCACGCGGCGTCGAACTCAATTGCGTCGAATTCCTCACGGGTCAGCACGGCCACGCTAGGTACGGTACCCAGTCGGGAGAGTGTTCAACGTCCGCTCTGCGGTACTACGCGGACAATCCGGCACGGCTACCTGCGCGACCGCTCCAGCGCGTCCCAGAAGCCACGCCGCAGCGCATGCCGCACCTCGTCATGCAGGAGCGAGTCGACCGGCAACCCCGAGCCCTGGAGCAGCCTGGCCTCCAGGTCTGACGGCATCCGCGGCTTGCGGGCAAGCACGGCTTCCAGCCAGAGGGCCGGGGCATCCCTGGCGACCGCATCACCAAAGCTGAATCCCTCGGCGTGCGCGGCCTGGACAGCGTCGGTCAGCGAGACGGTGACCGGCTGGGGAACGGGCGCCGGGGCCGGCTGCGGTCGGCTGTACCGGCCTTCGGACTGGCCTGCCGCAACCATCGGTCCCGCCTGGCCGTGTCCGCGCGCACCTGGGTACTGACGCTGGCTCAGCTGATCTTGGCCCGCGGGACCGAGACCGCCCGCCGGCGCCGCCAGGTAGTGCTGCGTGCTGCCGTCCGAAGGCTGGCGGCCATGCGCGGGCGGTGGCGCAGCGGCCGGCCTGGCAGCCTCTTCATAGTCCTGGGACGGCATGCGTCCCGTCAGCGGGTCGCCATGCTGATAGCCGCGCTGCCCATGGCCTGCGGGTAGCTCATTCTCCCGGCCCGGCCGCGCCGGGAGCTGCAAACCGCTGCCACCCGCTCCTGGCTGCCCCTGCATCGGAGCCTGGCCCTGGACCGGAGCCCGGCCATGCATTCCGCCGGACTGACCTGGCGGTCCCGCCTGACGCTGATTCTGCAGGTAACCGTGCGATTCGACCTGGGGGGAGATCCCGGAGTAGCCCTGGTTCTGGAGCGGATCCTGCATCCCGGGCCGGCCGGGCAACTCCCCTGGCGTCTGTGGCTGGCCCTGCGGTGCGCCAGCCTCACTCTCGACCGACGCCTGCAGGATGCTTGGACCACCGTTCTGCGTCCGTCGCATCCGGCCCGGCTGGCCGTTGGATGAACTCGGCATCCCGCCGCTGGAAGATCCTGGCAGCGCGCCACTAGATGAGCCTGGCACTCCGCCGTTCGACGGCCCACCCGGCACCGCAGGCCCATCCGGCACTTGCGCCTGCATACCGGCATCGCCCGGCATGGGTCCCTGCATCCCGCCAAGTCCGCCCGGTCCTTGCTGGCTGCCGGGCCGCTGCGGGCTTGAATCCGCCGGGTCGTCGCGGCGGTGGTACTCCGCGGCGGCCGGGCCTGGATAAGCGGCGGCGGGGTCTGGGTAAATGGCGGGGCCAGCCGGAAGCGCGGCCGCCGGAAGACCATGGCGGGTGAGGGCGGCATGCCCGGACCCGTTGCCGTTGGCGAGGGCCCGAACCGGATAACCGCCATTCGGGTAATGCTCGTCGAGACCAGCCGGCTCGGCACCTGCGATCAAATCCACAAATGGCCGCAGGTGCCCGCCAGAGATCTCTACGACGTCATCGCACTCCTGGCGGAGCGCTCGCGATATGGTCCATGTCCCGTCGGTAGTGATATGCAGCAGGATGACCCGGACGCCCAGGTCCTGCACTTCGGCAATGACCTGCCCGAGGTCCTCCTCGGCGCTGACGATGATGGCATCGCAGACCGCGCCGTTCCTGGCCAGCGTGATCAGGTCACGGTGGATCTCGGTCTCGACACCTTCGCGGTGGCCCGGCCGCATCCGCCCGAGCCGCAGCTTCAGCCCGGGAAGGTCCGCGAGCCCGTCATGCTCCGGCGTCCGGCGGCCTTCGACCGTCGCCTCATACCAGTAGCAGCGCAGCAAGGGCAGGCCAGTCCGGTCCCGCGAAAGGCCAGCGAGCAGCTTAAGAAGACCTGGATAGTCGAACGAAACGGAATCGCGACGGCGAGTGCCGTGGACGGCCATTGCCCCATCGGCGAGCACATAGCCCGCGTCCACGAACAGCGCGCAGCGATCCACGCGACACCGTCCCTTCCTTCGACGCGAGAGGTTACCAGCGGCAGGCCATCGCCGTGGCAAATCGCGCGGATCGTGGATCCACCCGCCACACCGGGCTTTCTGCGGCCGGTCCAGGCGCTTCCGCGGATTCCGTGCGGTCGCGACATCGCGCTTTGTTTAGTGAGCCGGGCGGTGAGCCCGTGTCTTTCCGCGCGCTACACGCAGAACGTACCAGATCGCCGGGCACATGCCGGGCAGCAGCCACCCAGATGCGGGCTTCACCACCGGCACGGGCGGTGAGATAGGCTTGGCTGCCGTGGCTGCCCGCGATGAGCTGCTCGCCATGATCAAGGCCAACGCGATAGTGCACGGCGAGGTCATCCTGGCCTCGGGAATGCGCGCGGACTGGTATATCGATCTGCGCAGAGTCCTTCTCGATGGCCGTGCTGCCCCGCTGGCCGGCCGGGTCATGCTCGAAGCAACGGCTGACTTGTCCTACGATGCCGTCGGCGGCCTCACGCTAGGCGCCGATCCGGTGGCGGCTGCCATGATGCACGCCGCGAGCGCTCAGGGCCGGTTGCTGGACGCCTTCGTGGTGCGCAAGGCAGGAAAGGCGCACGGCCTGCAGCGCCGGATCGAAGGACCGGATGTCGCGGGCCGCCGGGTCCTCGCCGTGGAGGACACGTCGACGACCGGCGGGTCGGTGCTGACCGCCGTGGACGCGCTGCTGGAGGCAGGCGCTGAGGTGGCGGGCGTCGCGGTCGTGGTTGATCGCGGCGCCCGCGAGCGGATCGCGGAGCGCGGCCTTCCTTACCGCGCGGCCTACGAATTGGCCGACCTGGGCCTGGGGTGACTGCCGCCAGGTCGGCTAACCGCCGGCCAGGGAATGCAGCGCGGATATCCCCACGACCAGCAACGCGATCAGTACCAGCACCACCACTGCGGCCAAGACGTATCGCAAGCGTTCCCTGGGATCAGCATCGTGGCGTCCCATGAGGCGAGACTAGACCCGCGCCCTGTTACTTTCCGTTATCACGGCTAAGACGGCCCGGCGGGGTTCCGGGCGCGCCGCCGCCTCCGGGATACTGGGAGGGCCATCGAATGAGAGGAGGCGGCCGCCATGCCTATCGCGACCCCTGAGGTCTACGCGCAGATGCTCGACCGCGCCAAGGAGCACGGCTTCGCCTATCCGGCGATCAACGTCACATCCAGCCAGACCCTGAACGCCGCCCTGCGCGGCTTCGCCGACGCCGGCAGCGACGGGATCGTCCAGGTCTCCACGGGGGGCGCCGAGTACCTGTCCGGCGCTGCCGTGAAGGACATGGTGATCGGGGCGTCCGCGCTCGCCGAGTTCGCCCACACGGTGGCCGAGCGCTATCCGGTCCATATCGCGCTGCACACCGACCACTGCCCGAAGAACAAGCTGGACACCTACGTGCGGCCGCTGGTCCAGATCTCCAAGGAGCGGGTGGCGCGCGGCGAGGAGCCGCTGTTCCAATCGCACATGTGGGACGGCTCGGCGGTGCCGCTGCCCGAGAACCTCCAGATCGCCGCGGAACTGCTGGAGCAGTGTGCCAGCGCCCGCATCGTGATGGAGCTGGAGATCGGGGTGGTCGGCGGCGAGGAGGACGGCGTTGTCGGCGAGATCAACGAGAAGCTCTACACCACGCCACAGGACGCGCTCGCGACCGCCGAGGCGCTGGGCCTTGGCGAGCACGGCAGGTACATCCTGGCCGCGACGTTCGGCAATGTGCACGGCGTCTACAAGCCCGGGCACGTCAGGCTGCGCCCGGCCGTCCTGAAGGAGATCCAGGATGCGGTGGGCGCGAAGTACGGCAAGGACAAGCCCTTCGACCTTGTCTTCCACGGCGGCTCAGGGTCGGACCTGGAAGACATCAGGGAGGCGATCTCCTACGGCACGGTCAAGATGAACGTGGACACCGACACTCAGTACGCGTTCACCCGGCCGGTCGCCGGCTTCATGTTCGCCAATTACGACGGCGTGCTCAAGATCGATGGCGAGGTCGGCAACAAGAAGGCGTACGACCCGCGGGCCTGGGGCAAAGCCGGTGAGGCAGCGATGACCGCTCGTGTCGTGCACGCTTGCGAGGACCTGATGTCAGCCGGCCACCAGCTCAGCTGAACCGTCGCACGGCAGCGCGGCTACGGAGCTGAGCCGCCTGGCGACGGCGGCTTCTTCCCGGCTCGGCCCCGCAGGCCGCACCGGGAAGAAGCCGCAGGTCAGCCGAGCCCGGATAGTGCAGTGAACTGCTCGTCCGTTAGCTCGAGGTGAGCGGCCGCGACGTTCTCCGCCAGGTGCGCGAGCGAGTTAGTGCCCGGGATCGGCAGCATCACCGGCGACCGGCGCAGCAGCCAGGCGAGGGCCAGCTGCGCCGGACTCGCGCCCGCCTGCTTGGCCAGCACCGACAGCGGGCCATCCCGTTCTGCGAGGCGACCGGTGGCAATCGGGAACCACGGTATGAAGCCGAGCCCTTCCCGCTCGCAGTAGTCGAGAACGTCCTCGGACTGGCGGGCGACGAGGTTGTAGAGATTCTGCACGGACGAGACCGGGGCAATCAGCCGGGCCTCGGCAATCTGCGCGACTGTCACCCCGGACAGCCCGATATGGCGGATCTTGCCCTCGCGCCGCATCTCGTCCAGCACTCCGAGCTGATCGGGGAGCGGGACCTCCGGGTCGATCCTGTGCAGCTGGTACAGCTCGATCGTGTCGAGGCCCAGGCGCCGCAGGCTCATCTCGACACACTGGCGCAGGTACGCTGGCCGGCCGACCGGGTGCCACTGGTCAGGACCGGTCCGGACCAGGCCGCCCTTGGTCGCGATGGTGATGCCCTCGTAGGGATGCAGCGCCTCGCGGATCAGCTCCTCGCTCACGAACGGGCCGTAGGAGTCAGCAGTGTCGATGAAGTCGACACCGAGATCGGCCGCCTTGCGCAGGACCCGGGCTGAAGCGGACCGGTCGGGGGGATCGCCCCAGATGCCGGGGCCAGTGATTCGCATCGAGCCATACCCGAGCCGGGTGATAGCCACATTGCCGCCGAGTGCGAAGACGCCGCTCGCCGCAGCCGGGAGGTCGCTATAGGACATAGCACAAACTTACCGATCAACCGGCGAGCCAGGAAACGCGGGCGGCCGCCGGACCGAGGGCCCTGGGGTGCAGGATGGCTGCCATGGCACAACAAAACCTGCTCGGCGGACCGCCGCCCACCTACCTGCCCGAGAACGAGGCAGCCAGCCAGGAGCTTGCCGCGGCCGCCGACCCGGCGACGGTGGCCGCCCGTTTCCCGTTCTACTGTGCGGCCTGGGCGGCGCTCGCCGAGCGGGCGATGGGGGCCGGCGACCCGGTCGCGGCCTATGCCTACGCCAGAACGGGCTATCACCGCGGTCTTGACCAGCTGCGCCGGGCAGGCTGGCACGGGCACGGGCCGATCCCCTGGGAACACGAGGCCAACCAGGGATTCCTGCGCTCGCTGCGCATGCTCGCCGTTGCCGCTGCGGCCATCGGCGAGGATGACGAGGCCGGACGCTGCAGTGACTTCCTCCGCGATTCCAGCCAGGCCGCGGTGACGGCGCTTCAGGCGGACTGACCAGCCGCGGCCTGCGGCCAGCGAGGCCTGACTCCGGTAACATCGCAGGGCAAGGGCCCCTGCCGCGATTGCACCGATGGTGCACGACCAGCGGACAGGGGCTTCATTGCGACCGGGAAGGGCCTGATGAGATGCCCGCCATCGTGATCGTGGGCGCACAGTGGGGCGACGAGGGCAAGGGAAAGGCTACTGACCTGGTCGGCGACAGCGTCGACTACGTGATCAGGTATCAGGGCGGCAACAACGCCGGGCACACCGTAGTCATCGGAGACGAGAGCTACGCCCTGCACCTGCTGCCTTCCGGCGTGCTGTCGAAAACCGCGACGCCCGTGATCGGGAATGGCGTGGTGATCGATCCTGCGGTGCTCCTAGCCGAGATCGATGGCCTGCAGGCCCGCGGGATCTCCTGCGACCGGCTGCTAATCTCCGCCAACGCGCACCTGATCATGCCGTACCACCGGGCGCTCGACAAGGTCAGTGAACGCCACCTGGGCAGTGCCCGGATCGGCACGACGGGCCGTGGCATCGGCCCGACCTACGGCGACAAGGTGGCGCGGATAGGAATCCGCGTTCAGGATCTGTTCGACCCCGGCATCCTCTGCCAGAAGCTCGAACTGGCGCTCCGCGAGAAGAACCAGCTGCTCACCAAGGTCTACAACCGCCGCGGGACCGACCCGGCGGCGATCGCGGAAGAGTACCTCGGTTACGCCGCGCGGCTGGAGCGGTACGTGACCGATACCGGCCTCGTCATCAACGCGGCGCTGGACGCGGGCAAAGTGCTGCTGCTAGAGGGCGCCCAGGCCACCATGCTCGACGTCGATCACGGCACCTACCCCTTTGTCACCTCGTCCTCGCCCACCGCTGGCGGCGCCTGCGCAGGCTCCGGTATCGGGCCGACCAAGATCACCAAGGTGATCGGGATCGTCAAGGCCTACACAACCAGGGTCGGCGCTGGCCCGTTCCCGACCGAGCTGACCGGCGCCCAGGGCGACTGGCTGCGCAAGACCGGCATGGAGTACGGAGTGACGACCGGCCGGCCGCGGCGCACCGGCTGGTTCGACGCGGTCATCGCGAGATACGCCACCAGGGTCAACGGGATCACCGACTACTTCCTCACCAAGCTCGACGTGCTGTCCGGCCTTGAGCGGGTACCGGTCTGCGTCGCCTATGACGTGAACGGCGCCCGCCACGGCGAGATCCCGATGACGCAGACCGAGTTCCATCACGCGGTGCCGGTCTATGAGCACCTCGACGGCTGGTGGGAGGACATCTCGTCGGCGACATCGTTCGGCGATCTGCCACGCAACGCCCAGGCGTACGTGCGGGCGCTCGAGGAGATGATCGGCGCTCCGTTCTGCGGGATCGGCGTGGGCCCGCGCCGGGACCAGACCCTGCAGCTACGGCCGCTGATCTGAGGGCCGGCCGGGCCGGGGGCCCGGTAGGCTCACCGCGTGCGCGTCCTCGTCCTTGGCTCTGGCGGCCGTGAGCATGCCCTGGTGCGCACGCTGGCGCGCGACCGTGACGTCACCGCCGTCCATGCGGCGCCCGGCAACCCGGGTATCGCCAGGCTGGCCGAGATTCACCCGGTCACGGCCACCGATCCTGCCGATGTCTGCGGCCTGGCCAGCCGCACCGCCGCCGACCTAGTCGTCATCGGCCCGGAGGCACCGCTGGTGGCGGGCGTCGCCGACGCCGTCCGCGCGGCAGGCATCAGCTGTTTCGGCCCGGGCAGCTCCGCCGCGATGATCGAGGGGTCCAAGTCGTTCGCCAAGCAGATCATGAGCGCGGCCGGGATTCCCACCGCCGCCTTTGCCACCTGCGTGACCGACGCGGAAGTCAGCGCCGCCCTGGACGCTTTCGGGCCGCCCTACGTGGTCAAGGCGGACGGGCTCGCGGCAGGCAAGGGCGTGGTGGTGACGCCGGACCGCCGCGAAGCGCGGGACCATGCGCGGGACAGCGGCAGGGTGGTCATCGAGGAGTTCCTCGACGGTCCCGAGGTGTCGGTCTTCGCGCTGGCCGACGGGACATCGGCGACCGCACTGATACCCGCGCAGGACTACAAGCGGGCGCACGACGGGGACGCGGGCCAGAACACTGGCGGCATGGGCGCCTATGCGCCGCTGCCGTGGGCACCGCCCGGGCTCGCCGACGAGGTCATGGCTGGCGTCATCCAGCCTGCCCTCGACGAGCTGAGCCGCCTGGGCAGCCCGTACTCCGGGCTGCTGTATGCGGGCCTGTGCCTGACGACGGCAGGTATCAAGGTCGTGGAGTTCAACGCCCGCTTCGGCGACCCGGAGACGCAGGTGGTGCTGGATCGCCTGGCGACTCCGCTGGCCGGGTTGCTGCGGGCCGCTGCCGATGGCGGGCTGGCGGCGGCCGGGCCGCTGCGCTGGGCACCAGGAGCGGCGGTCACCGTGGTGATCGCCGCAGAGGATTATCCGGGGACGCCTGCAATGGGGGACGAGATTGACGGCCTGGAAGACGCCGAACGGCTACCGGGTGCCTATGTCCTGCACGCTGGCACCCGGCTGCGCGCAGATGGCGCCGTGGTCTCCAGCGGCGGCCGGGTACTCGACGTCGTAGGTACCGGCGCTGACCTGGCCGAAGCCAGGAACGCGGCGTACCGCGCCGTGGCGGCCATCCGGATGCGCGGCGGCTGGTACCGGACGGACATCGCCCGGCGCCCGGCGGCCGCCACGGCCGCCGGAATATGAGCGGCCACTCGCCGCCCGCGCGACCGCCGCCGGCGCGGCCACCAGCGTTAGGGCAGGATAGAGGACGTGATCGAGCGGTACACCCTGCCTGAGATGGGCCGTGTCTGGAGCGAGGCACACAAGTACGAGCTGTGGTGCAGGGTCGAGACCCTGGTGCTTGCGGAGCACGCGCGGGCAGGCACCGTCCCGGCCGGCAGCCTGGCGCCGGTCCGGGCCGCGCCGCCGCCCACGCCGGAGGCGGTCGCCGCCCTGGAGGCCGTCACCGGCCATGACGTCATCGCGTTCTTGACCGCATGGGCGGACAACACCGTCCCGCGGGAGGCGGCGGCCTACGTCCACTTCGGGATGACCTCCTCGGACCTGCTCGACACCGCGCTCGCGGTGCAGCTCACCGAGGCGACCGACCTGCTCGCGGCTAAGTGCGCCGCGCTCACCGGAGCGCTGCGCGACCACGCACTGGCACACCAGCACACCATCCGGGCCGGCCGGACCCATGGCATCCACGCGGAGCCGGACGTATGGGGTCACCGGGTGGCCGACTTCGCGTTCGCAATGGCACGGTGCGGCGGCCGGCTCGATCGCGCCCGCACGGCGATCGCGGTGGGCAAGCTGTCCGGTCCGGTCGGGACGTACTCCAACATCGACCCGGCTGTCGAGGCGGCGGTCATGGACAGGCTGGGGCTGGCAGCCGCCGACGTCGCCACCCAGGTCGTGCTCCGCGACGGGATCGCCGACTGGGTCAGCGTTCTCGCGCTGATCTCCACCGTGTGCGAGGCGATCGCACTGGAGGTGAGGCACGGCCAGCGGACCGAGGTCGCCGAGCTTGCCGAGCCGTTCGGCACGGGCCAGAAAGGCTCGTCGGCGATGCCCCATAAGAAGAACCCGGTCCGCTCGGAGCGGATCTGCGGACTGGCGAGGGTGGTCCGCGCCCAGATCACCCCGGTGATGGAAGGGATCCCGCTCTGGCATGAGCGAGATATCTCACATTCCTCCGCCGAGCGCATCGCGCTGCCTGATGCCGCCATCCTCACGGACTACCTGCTCGACCAGACCGCCGGCGTGGTCGAGGGCCTCGTCGTCGACGCGGCGCGGATGCGCGCCAACCTGGATGCGACCCACGGCCTGATCTACACCTCGGCGGTGCTGCTCGAGCTGGTCGCGGCCGGGATGTCCCGCGAGGATGCTTACGCCCTGGTCCAGGCGGCCGCGATGGACACGTGGGAGACCGGGGTGCCATTCCGCGAGACGCTCCGCAAGCACGCCGGCGACCGCGGCCAGCCCCTTGACGAGGCGAAACTGGACCAAGCCTGCCGGCCGGAGCGGTACACCGAGCGGCTCGGACCGGTCTTCCAGCGGCTAGAGCGGCTTACGTGACCGCCGGTGGCAGGAACCGCCGGCCATGAGGCACCTCTACTCCGGCAAGGTGCGCGAGCTCTACGAGACCGGCGACGGCGTGCTGCTGCTGGTCGCCACTGACCGGATTTCCGCATTCGACTTCGTGCTCAGCACGGAGATCCCGGACAAGGGGAAGATCCTCACCCAGCTCTCGCTGTGGTGGTTCGGTCAGCTCGCTGACCTGGTGCCTAACCATCTCATCGACGCACCGGTGCCTGCCGAGTTCGCCGGGCGCGCGATGGCCTGCCGCCGCCTTTCGATGGTCGCCGTGGAGTGCGTGGCCCGCGGTTACCTGGCCGGCTCCGGCCTGGCCGATTACCGGCGCACCGGGACGGTCTGCGGCATTCCGTTGCCGCCCTGGCTGACCGATGGCTCCCGGCTGCCCCAGCCGGTCTTCACGCCAGCGACCAAGGCGCCTCGCGGTGAGCACGACCAGAACATCCCGGTCTCCGCCGTCGCCGCGCAGCTGGGCCCGGCGGTGGCCGCCGACCTGGAACGCATCACCCTGGAGGTATACCGGCGCGGCAACGAGATCGCCGCCCGCCGCGGCATTATCGTGGCCGATACCAAGGTGGAGTTCGGCTTCGACTCCGACGGCGTGCTGCGGCTGGCCGATGAGGTGCTGACCCCGGACTCTTCCAGGTTCTGGCCTGCGCAGCAATGGTGTCCCGGGCGCAGCCAGGCATCGCTCGACAAGCAATATGTCCGTGACTGGCTCACCTCGCCCGAGGCGGGCTGGGATCGCAGCCAGCCGCCGCCCCCGCTGCCCGCCCGCGTGGTCGAGCAGACCCGTGACATCTACATTCAGGCCTACCAGAGCATTACCGGCCAGCGGTGGGGCTAAAGGTCAGAGCCCCCTTACTACTCAATGCATTCAATTAGATACCTTACGTAACACTGCTGACATGGTCTAGGGGACGGGGTAGCGGTGGAATACTGGGCGACGGGGGACATGGACCGCCCGCCGCATGGCGGCCTCGAGTCGGGCTGGCCGCCGCCACCGGCGGCTGCCGACAGCAGTCGCATGACGCCGAAGTTGAGGGACAGGAGCTCTACCGATATGACCACCGGCCCACAGACCCGCTACCGCGTACGAGGCGGGATCCCGCTGCAGGGCACGGTGTTCGTGCAGGGCGCCAAGAATGCCGCCCTCAAGATGATCGCCGCATCGCTGCTCGCTGACAAGGGCCGCACGGTGCTCAGGAATGTCCCCGTGATCGAGGATGTGCGCCGGGCGGTGGAGCTCGCCCAGGCCGTGGGAGCGGTGGTCAAGTTCCACGAGGCAGAGCGCACACTGGTTGTCGATGCATCCAACCTGACCAGTTCGGTACTGCCGGCCGAGATAACAAGCCGGTTCCGCGGTTCGGTGCTGTTCGTGCCCGCGCTGCTGCACCGCCTCGGCGAGGCGACCCTGGAGGGCATCGGCGGATGCAACCTCGGCAGCCGGAACCTGGACTTCCACTACCGCGGCTTCGCACGGCTCGGCGCCATCGTCGACGAGGGCGAGAGCCAGATCCACATCAAGGCGGACCGGCTCCGCGGAGCTCACCTCTACCTCGACACGCCATCGCACACCGGCACCGAGAACCTGATAATGGCGGCCTCACTAGCACCGGGCGTCACCGTGATCGACAACGCGGCGCTCGAGCCCGAGGTACTCGACGTGATCGCGTTCCTCGGCAAGATGGGCGCCCAGATCACCGGCGGCGGCACCGGATTCGTCACGGTGCGCGGCGTCAGTGAGCTCACCGCCGTAGAGCACACAGTGATGCCGGACCGGCTCGACGCGGGCGTCTTCGCGATGGCCGCCGCGATCACCGGCGGCGAGCTGAGCCTGGTGGGCGCCTCGCTGGAGCATTTCGGCGTCGTGCGGTGGAAGCTGGAGCAGATGGGCGTCGAGTTCGCCAGCCAGGGTGCCATCCTGCAGGTCCGCAGGGAACGCCAGCTGCGCCCGATCAACGTCATCACCTGCCCGTACCCCGGGTTCGCGACCGACCTGCAATCGCCGATCATGGCGGTGAGCAGCCTCGCCGACGGCACCAGCTACATCAGGGAAACCATCTTCGACGGGCGCTATACGCTTGCCGGGGAGCTCAACAAGATGGGCGCCAAGGTAGAGGTCGCAGGGAACGCCGCCCTCATCCATGGCCCGTCGACGCTGCGGGGCGCCGAGGTCATCGCGCATGATCTGCGGACCGGGATCGCGCTCGTGCTCGCCGGGCTCGCGGCGGAAGGCGAGACCATCGTCGGCCCTGCCTACCCGATCGACCGGGGCCACGCATCGGTGGCTGCCCGGCTCACGACGCTCGGCGCTGACATCGACGTCGAGGTCATCGACTAAGGCCCGGACGCCGGGACAGCGAGCCGGACGGGTCCCGGCAGCTTTTGCGTGCCTTTTTCGCTCCCTTTTAGCGCCCTTTACGTACTGTCGGTACCGCAGCACGGATAATTGCCTCTTCCGGAGATCGTCTCCGTGAGCTACGAAATGTAACTGCGGGCAATCAGCGTCGCCTGCAGGTAGCCGGAGACAGGCGAGGCGAAGGAGCAGAGCGCAGGCATGCGGCCAACAACGGGGCCTTGCCCGGGACAGAGCGCGGGCACGAGATCACGACGGGGGGGCCGTGCGGAGCAGCGCGCGGCCAGGGAGCACGGACGGCGCTCCCCTACGGGACAGCACGTGAACGGCCACGCGGTCGGGGCTGCCAGCGCCGCAGCCACGGAATGCGGCGCCGCATGAGCGGGTTACGGCAGCCCGCCGGCGAAATCACCATCGGCATCATCGCGCCGCACGATCTTGTGGAGCGGATCATGCTGGCCGGTACGAGGGCGGCCGGGCGGCCCGGTGCCACGAGCGCGGCCAGCGCCCCCGGGGCGCCCAGGCGGCTCGTCGCGGCGGCGTACCGGGACGAGCAGGAGGCCGCCGACATGGTCGTGCGACTGGGGCCAGGCATCGACGCCTGCCTGTTCGCCAACCAGGTCCCTTACGAGGTCGCGCGCAAAGCCGGGGTACTGAGCTCTCCGGCCACTTTCGTACCGCTGGCGGGCAGCGCGCTGCAGGCGGCGCTGTTCCGTGCCAGCCGCGATGGCGGCCGCGAGCTGGGCCGGGCCAGCGTGGACGTGCTCAGCCGCGCCGATGTCGAGGACGCCTTCGCTGAACTCGGTATTGCGGCGCGCGGCCTGCACGTACGCGAGGAGCTGGCAAGCCCGGCGGTGCTGGCCTCGTTCCACGAGCGGCTCTGGCGCCGCGAGGAGTCAACGGTGGCCTTTACCTGCCTGCAGTCCGTGGCCAGCCGGTTGTCCGCCGCAGACGTCCCGGTCTTCACCGTACGGCCCACTGCCCACGCGATCCACTGTGGGCTGCAAGCCGCAGCGCTACTCGGCGGTTACCGCAGGCTCGACGACGCCCAGCTCGCGGTCGCAGTGGTGGAGGTCCCGACGCTGCGAGACACTGCCAGGCGCACCTCGCCACGGCAGTCCCGGGAGGAATTGCGCCTCACCGTGCACAGGTTCCTGGTGCAGGAGGCCCAGCGGATGCATGCGACGGTCTGTCCCACCAGCGATCACGCCTTCCTGGTGACAGCGACCCGCGGCTCGCTGGCCAGCGCGACAGACGGTTTCCGGACTCCGCCGTTCACCGAGCGGGCGCGTAGCGAGCTGGGCGTCACCGTCGAGGCAGGCGTCGGCATGGGCCGGACGGCGCTGGAGGCGGAGGCACATGCCCGTGCCGTCCTCCGCCGCGACCAATTGAGCCCGGCGGTTCGCGGCTTTGCCCTGGGCCGGGAGGGACAGCCGCTGGTACCGACGCCCCGCCACCCGGCCGCCGGATCACCTGGCCGGATCCGCGCGCTCGAGACGCTGTCCCGGCTCGCCGAGAAGATGCGCGAGGACGGCGCCACGCTGATTGTGGACGCGGACACCGCGGCGCGGCTCCTCGCTGTGACCCCGCGGACCGCCAGAAGGCTGCTGCACGGCCTCGTCGAGGAGGGCCTGGCGTGGCCGCTGCCGCCGAGCAGGTCGCCGCAGCCGGGCCGCCCCCGGCAGTTCTACCGGCTGCTCGTGGAGAAGCTGGAGCGGCGGCCGGAGCGGTAACGGCGGCGCTGCGCCCGGGACCTGCGCTAGGCCGCCCGGCCCGGGTAGCGGCTGATCACATTGGCTCCGAACCTGGCCATCTCCCCGCGCTGCGGGGAGAACTGGAGCAGCATCAGCCCGACCCCGGCCTGTTCATACGCCTGGAGGCGCTCGATGAGCTGATCTGGCGTGCCGATCAGCCCGCTGCGCAGCCCGCGGTTGGACACGCTGTACTCCGCCAGGGAGACCCGCGATTCGAGCTGGAAGGCCGCGACGCTACCGCCTCGATGCCCGCGTTGTAGTTCGTCGTGGTGTTGATGTCGTACGTGACGAGCCGGCCATCAGCTGTCTCGATGAACTCGACGCCGGCCATCTCGATTCCGTGCTGCCGGGCGAAGTCGAGGTACCGGCCGGTGATCGAATCCCTGCCGGACAGCGAAATAGCCCAGGCCCCGGCACCTGATCGATAGCGCATGCGTCGGCCGGGCACAGCTCGAAGCCACCGCGGGCCGTGTCTGCGGTAATGGCACAGATGAACTCGCCGCCCACCACCTCCACCCTCGTGATGCGGGGCTCAGCGGCGCGCAGGTACTCCTGCAGCAGGGTGATGCCGTCCGCCGGCGGCTAGTAAGCCGCCGGCCGAAGGTAGGCATCGAAGTCGTCGTGGCTGCCGAACAAGCGCACGCCGAAACCGGCGGCGCGCAACGCGGTGAGCTGCGCGACCTTGCTCACTTCCAGCTCGAGCACCCGGCGCCCGTTGACGACCCGGCGACCGTGCGCATGCAGCCAGCTCAGCACGCCGCGCGCCTGGTCCTTGGCGTGCGGGTGGCCCCGGGTGTGCGATGACGCGCTGATCCGGGACCAGAAGACCCCGCGCGGCGGCGGCTCATCCAGGTCCAGCACGCCCTCGCCGAGCAGCCACTGCTCATGCGGCACGCCGGCGGCATCGAACGCCGCCCCGAGCGGCGCGTACCAGTCCGGGTACTCGTGGATCACATGAAGCTTCACCGCTGCCAGCCGCCGGGTCAGTGGCGGCGCGGATAGGCAGCGGTGACCGCCAGGAACGCGTCGTTGGCCGCAGTTTCCCCGATGGAGACCCGGGCGCCCTCGCCGGCGAACGGCCGGACGCTGATCCCGGCGCGATCACAGGCGGCCGCGAAGCCGGCGGTGTCTTCCGCCAGCCGGAGCCAGACGAAGTTGGCTTCGGTAGGGGGCACCGTCCAGCCCTGGCGGCTCAGCTCGGCACAGACCCGGTCCCGCTCGGCGACCACCGCATCCACCCGGTCGAGCAGTTCGGTCTCGGCTGCGAGCGAGGCCATCGCGGCGGCCTGCGCAAGGGAGTTCACCGTGAAAGTCAGCATCGTCTTGCGGACCGCTGCGGCGACCGGCTCATGCCCGATCAGGAAGCCGACGCGCAGGCCGGCCAGCCCGTATGCCTTGGAGAAGGTGCGCAGCACGGCCACATTCGGACGGTCCCGGTAGAGCGCGAGGCCGTCCGGCACACCCGGGTCCCTGACGTACTCGCAGTAGGCCTCGTCCAGGACGACCAGGCAGTCGGCCGGCACCCGGTCAAGGAACTCGACCAGCTCGGCCCGGCGCACCACGGTCCCCGTCGGGTTGTTGGGGTTGCATACGAAGACCAGCCTGGTCCGGGCCGTGATCGCCGCGGCCATCGCGGCCAGATCATGCGTCTCGGCGCGCAACGGCACCCGGACCGAGGTGGTGCCCGCCAGGTCGCTCAGGTACGGATAGGCCTCGAACGACCGCCAGGCATAGAGGACCTCAGTGCCCGGCTCGCCGACGGCCTCCAGCAGTTGCTGGGCCACGCCCACCGAGCCGCAGCCGACCGCGACGTGCGATGCGGGCACGCTGAACCTGGCAGCGATGGCCCGGGTCAGCTCGACCGCCCCGTTGTCGGGATACCGGTGGATCTCGCCGGCCGCTTCGGTGATGACCTTCAGGACCGACGGCAGCGGGCCGAAAGGGGACTCGTTCGACGAGAGCTTGAACGACCGGCCGCCAGGCGCCGGCGCCTTGCCCGGCTGGTAGGGCGCAAACTGGTCAAGGATCGGCCGGAAGCGCGGAGATTCTGCGGACATCGGTGTCCTCCTGGCTGGGAGCCTCGTCATCATGGCCAGCCCCTGGACCGGTTGCTGCCGAGAACGGCCCGTTCCGGCCACGGGAACATTCAGCCCTAGTGTCCCACTTCGCCGCCGCCGGCTGGTCCGGGCACCGGCGGCACGGCCAGCCGGTGACGCTGCGCGATCAGGGTGAGCAAGACCACCGCGTCGGTCCAGCCGAGCGGTGCCACTGAGACGGGCTGCCCGTGCGCGTTCACCTGCTCGGGGAGCGCCCCGAGCCGGGTCCGGTGTCCCGCCAGCCAGGAGAGCAGCGCGTTACTTCGCTGGCGATCCCCGGCGGATGCCCACAGCAGCGCGAAGAACGCCGTCTCCGGCGTCCAGGCCACGGTGCGGTCGCCGGGCCAGGCGGTGCCCGGCAACATGCCGCCGTCTGGCAAGGTCAGCGCGGCTTGCGCGCTGCGGGCGGCACGATCAAGCGCCGGGCTTGCCGCGGCGAATGGCGGCCCGAGGAAGGTGATCGCGGCATCCGCTCCCGACGTGGCCTGCGGCAGCCGGTGATAGCCATAGCGGCCGAAGTTGGCCGCGATGGCGGCGGCCAGCCGGGCCGCGGCGCCAGACCAGCGCCGCGCAGCACCGCTGGCACCAAGCGGCCCGGCGAGGTCTGCGGCCGCCCGCAGGCCCGCCAGCAGGGGCGCTGCGGTACCGAGCGTGACCGATGTCGAGTCTTCCCAGTAGTCCGTCGAGGCAGCCGGCAGGCCATCGCTGGTGAGTGCCCGGCTGGCCGCGTTGGCGGCCGCCTCGACCATCGGCCACAGCAGGGCCAGCTGGCGCCGGCCCGCGCGGCCGGCCTGGCGCAGCGCGGCGGCCCAGCACCAGACGGCCCACGGCACCCAGCCGGTGGCGTCCAGCTCGGCGGGCCGGCCATCCCGCACCGGGCCCGCACCGTCCGGCCAGTACCTGGCCGCCCAGGTGCCGTCGGGCAGCTGCATCCGCTGCAGGAAGCGCAGGATGCCGAACGCCTCCGCGGTGTGACCGGTATCGGCGAGCGCGACCGCCACCCAGCTGGAATCGCGCGGCCATGCATAACGCCACTGTGAGTGCCATGCCGCCACCACCGCGCCATCGGTACCGGTCAGCAGCCGCAGGTCGAGCAGGGCCCGGATAGCCATCGACCGGTGCGGGCCGGTAGCACCGGGGACCACGCCCGCGGCCAGCCACTGCCGGCTCGCGACCACAGCCGCCTGGTCGCACTCCGCCTGGGCAGCCGTCACCGCGGCGACGTGCCCGGAGCCGGTGTAGATGCCGGCCGGAGTCCGCAGCACGCTGCTGCCCGGCAGGTACGCGCCCCGCACGCCAGGCGGCACGGCGATGACATCCTGCGGGGCGCACGGGTCCTGGGCGATTCCTTCCAGGGCCAGCGTCGGCTCGGCCGGCTGCCGCGAGAGGGCGCCGGCACCCGCGCCGCAGGCGAGCGCCGCGGCGGCGGTGATCGCGACTGCGCGGCCCCGCGAGGTGCGCGGGAAGCTGAGTGACACCAGGCGAGGCTACTCACCCGGGAGGGGCGAAGGTAACCTGGCGCAGTGAACCGTCTTGGCGAGCTTGAGCGCGCGATCATGGACATCCTGTGGGAGAGCCCGGACCCGCTGACGGTCCGGCAGGTCAGCAGCGGGCTGACCGACCGCGACCTGGCGCACACCACGGTGATGACGGTCCTCGACCGGCTCGCCAAGAAAGGCTTCGCGCGCCGGGAGCGTGATGGCCGTGCGTGGCGTTACTGCGCCGCCGAGAGCCGCGCGGCATACGTGACCGAGCTGATGCTCAACGCTCTGGAGCAGACCGGCGACCGGCAGGCTGCGCTGGCCAGGTTCGCCCGCAGCGTCTCGGACACCGAGGCGGCGGCGCTCCGCCGTGCCCTCGGAGCGCTAAGTGCGGGCACCGGGGAGTGACCACAAGTGCCCGCCGCAGTCCTGGTCCTGGCCGCTGTCGCGGTGGCCTGTATCCCCGCCGCGTCAGCGCTCGCCGCCGCGCGGTGGCCGCGCAGGTCACCGGCGGCAGCGATCCTGCTCTGGCAGGCCCTCGGGCTCGGCTGGGGGCTAGCCGCCATCGGGGCGCTGGCCGCTCTCGGCGCAGATCAGCGGCCTGGAGTCGCCCGGGGAGCATACACTCTGGCCGGCCGGTTCCTGGCGGGCCGCGGCGTGGTTGCCGCCGGGGCGAGCGGGCTGCCGGCCGGGATCCGGCTGGTGGCCCTGGCGACCAGCCTGCTGCTGCTCCTTGTGCTGACCGGCGCGCTGGCGGCCGCGTTCGCCGCCGTGCTGCGCGCCCGCCGACGGCAGCGGGTGCTGCTGACGCTGCTGGCGCACGGCGACCCGAAGGTTCCCGGCGCGCTGGTGGTCGATCATCCGGCTGCAGCTGCCTACTGCGTGCCCGGGCTGCGATCGGCGATCGTGATAAGCGCGGGCACGCTGGCCCTGCTGGATCAGGCAGAACTCGCCGCGGTCCTGGCGCACGAGCGCGCGCATCTGCGGGAGCGGCACGATCTGGTACTGCTGCCGTTCACCGCGCTGCTGCGCGCTTTCCGCTGGTCGGCGATGGCACGGACGGCGCACGCCGCGGTGGCGATGCTCGTCGAGATGCTCGCCGACGACCGCGCGCTGCGACATCGGCCGGTCGCGGCCAGGGAACTTGCCACCGCCCTGATCAGGATCGGCGCGGCGGGCGCGGCGCAAGCCCCGCTGGGCGGCATGGCCGCCGCCTATCGCGGCGCTGACGGCCAGGTGGCCGCGCGCGTCTCCAGGCTGCTCCGGCCATCGCCCAGGCTGCCATGGCCTGCCACCGCCCTGGTCTGGGCGGCTGCGGCGCTTGTTGTCGCCATTCCCGCCGGGTTCCTGCTGCTTCCAGCCTGACCGGCGATCGTCTCCCGGTGCCGCCGCATCCGCTGGTCTCCCGGCAGCCAGCCGGCGACTAGCCTGCCGCTACCGCTAACCCGCGCGCCGCTACTCGACGATCCGGATACGCAGCCGGCGGAAGCCGCGTCCCTTGTTCTCGATCTTGACGACCTCAATCCTGCCGATCTGGCTGGTCGTGGCGACGTGGGTTCCCCCGTCCGCCTGCTGATCGAGGCCGACGATGTCGATGATCCGCACGTCCTTGACATCAGGCGGGACCAGATTGGTGGCGGTGCGGATGATGTCAGGGATCGCAAAAGCCTCGTCGCGGGGCAGCACCCGGACATCGATCCGGCGCCCGGAGCTGATCTCAGTGTTGCAGGCGTACTCGACCGCGTCACGGAAGCCGCCGGGGACCTCCGGCAGGTCGAAGTCCATCCTGGCGGTAAACGGCTCCATGTTGCCGCCGGTGACCAGGGCGCCGAAGTCCCGGAAGACGACACCGCAGAGCACGTGCAGGCCAGAGTGGGTGCGCATCAGAGCGGTGCGGCGCTGATCCGCCACGGCGCCGCGGATAGCAGTGCCCGCAGGCGGCACCGGATCGCCTTCCACCGGGAGCAGGTAGAGGTCATCGCCCTTCCTGGCGCCCGCGATGCGGGTCTGAACCCCGCCCCACAGCAGCACGCCGTGATCGGGCGGCTGGCCGCCGCCGCCGGGGTAGAACGCTGACCGGTCAAGGACGATCCCGTCCTCGCCGGAGTCCAGTACGTTCGCGTCCCACTCACGCAGCGTCTGGTCATCCAGCTCAAGCCGGTGCGTGCGCCAGTTCGTGTCGGTCATCCTGCCTTCTTACCAGGGACCGTAGGGGCCCTGGTGCGATCCGCCGCGAAACTCCCTGACCTTGGGTCGGACATCGGTCAGGTAAATGGCCGCCGCCACAAAGGCGATGATGGGCAGGATGCTGAGCAAGTTGAGCTTGCCGACCGCGCCGCCGACGCCGATCACCAGCGCGACGCCGAGGATGACCAGCCACAAGGGCTTGGTCTGCTTGCTGGCCGCGACGAAGGCCGGGGCAGGCCGGCGGACCGCGTCGGCGAACGCCCACACCTCTACGACGAACGCTGCGATGGCAAGCGCCTGGAAGAACCACTCAAGCGGCGAATAGGCGCCCGCGTTGGAGAAGAACACGATGTCACGCTACCGGGTTCTGGCCGGGCCGGGGTGCGGCTCAGCAGTCGGGCCGGGCAAGGACTCAGCATCGTCTTCGGCAGCGGCAGCGGGCCCGGTCCCGTTGACCGCCTGCGTACTCCCGGCCGCTTTCGCATGGCCGGTGGACTTCGCGGCGCTGTTCCTTGCAGCGCCGGGACGAGCCGGGCCAGTGGTGCGGCTCGCTACGGCAGTGGCACGGTTGCTGCCGGTGGCACGGCCGCTGCGACCGGCTTGGCTTCCGCCACCGGCTTGGCTTCCGCCACCGGCTTGGCTTCCGCCACCGGCTTGAGCCGCCGCGGCGGCCACACCGCCGCCGCCGGCCTGACTGCTGCCGTCCGGGGCCTGCGCAGTGGCCGCCCGTTTCACGCCGCGGGGTGCCTTCGCCCGGCCGGCCGGCCGGGCGGCGCTGGCCCCCGTCGGCGCGGGCGCCGTGCTTGGGCCGGGCGCCGTGCTTGGGCCGGGCGCCGTGCTTGGGCCGGGCGCCGTGCTTGCGTCGGGCTTCGTGGCCGTCTTGGACGTCGTGCGCCTGCTGGGCGGCGCGGTCGTGCTGGCGATCTCGTCGTCCGCCGCGGTCAGCCCCTCGGGCTCTTCCGGCCAGGCCAGGCCCTCGGCGGCAAGCGCCGTCTCCGTCCGGAAGGAGTCATAGATTTCGAGGAGCATCTGCTTCTGCCGCTCGGTCAGCGCCGGATCGCTCAGGACCGCCTCCCGCACCCCCTGCCCCGACGGCCGGTCCTCGAGGAAGCCCGCCTGCACATACAGGGCCTCCGCCGAGATCCGCAGCCCCTTCGCTATCTGCTGCAGGATGTCCGCGCTGGGCTTGCGCAAGCCGCGCTCGATCTGGCTCAGGTAGGGGTTGGACACGCCCGCCGCCTGGGCTAGCTGGCGAAGCGAGATTCTGGCCTGCTCCCGTTGCTCACGGATGTACGCGCCGATCGCGGGGACGTTCACCGGACTCATGTACTCAATTCTCGCCGCTAGTGCTTGCAATTGCAAACTGGCTAGCGGGCGATCCCCGTTAGGATTCTGCGTGGATCCGCACCCGGATTTCCCCTACTTTCTCGCCGCCGCCCAGCACCGGGGGCGCTGCGAGCGCGCCGACATCGGCCAGCAGCCCCTCGCCGGTGCCCAGCGCCCGCAACAGCGCGACCGTCAGCGCCGGGATGGCCCGCTGCGCGCCGTCGTCGATCTTGAACGCGCCGGCCCTGCCGTCGGCCAGCGCGAATGCCTGGACACCCTCAGCACCCGATTTGACCAGCAGGCCGGGAACGGCTGCCATCAGGGCCCGCTCGGAACGCGCGCTCCCCGAGGTCCACTCGGGGTGCGCGCGCATCGCGTCCGCGACCCGGCGCTCGGCCGATCCGGGCACCGCCCGCACCATCGAGCGGAAGGCCCGCGCGACACCGAGCACCGAGATGGCGAATACTGGCGTGCCGCAGCCATCCACCCCGGTAGCGGCCACCTGCTCGCCGGCCAGCAGCTCGAGCTGCCGCCTGATCTCGGCGTGCAGCGGGTGATCAGGGTCCCGGTAGGTGGCGGTGGGCCAGCCCGCGGCGACGCAGGTGGCCAGCATCGCGGCGTGCTTGCCCGAGCAGTTCATGTGCAGCCGGTCCGGGCCGCCGCCGCGGCGCAGCAGCGCCCATCTGGCCGGCTCGCCGAGCGGCAGATCCGGCGGGCACTGCAGGGCGCCGGGGTCCAGTCCGGCCCTGGACAGGATCTCGCGTACCCCGGCAACGTGGAAGTCCTCGCCGGAATGGCTCGCGGCGGCCAGCGCGAGCAGCTTCCCGTCCAGGTCCAGGCCGCAGCTCAGCATTGCCGCCGCCTGGATCGGCTTGTTCGACGACCGGGGAAAGACGGGCGCGGTTGCCGAGCCTGCCGTCAGCGCCGCGCTGCCGTCGGCGTTCAGCGCGGCTATCGTGCCGCGGTGCGCGGACTCCGCGAAGCCTGACCTGACGATCTCCGCGACGACTGGATTCTCACCGATGGCCGGCCACCCCCAGCATCGCCCGGGCCCGCTCCGGCGACATCGCGGGGCGCTGGGCGAGCTCCGCGAGCGCAGCGGCGCGCTGCACCAGCTCGGCATTGCCGGTCACCGGCCTGCCGCGGGCGAAGGTGACCGTGTCCTCCATGCCGACCCGCAGGTGACCTCCGGCCGCCAGCGCCGCGAGAATCACCGGCAGCGAGCGGCTGCCGATGCCGGTGGCCGACCAGGTGGCGCCGGCCGGCAGCGCGGCCATCGCCTGGACCAGGGTCGCGGCATTGCCCGGCATCCCGCCGGGCACGCCCATCACCAGGTCGCAATGGACGTGACCGCCATGGGGCTCGCCCAGGTCGTCCAGGAGCCGGTGCAGCGTGGCCACGTGGCCGATGTCGAAGAGCTCGAATTCAGGTACCACGCCGAGTTCCCTGGTCCTGGCGTAGAGCTCGCGGATGAACGGCCATGGGTTGGTGAACACCTCGTCCCCGAAGTTGACCGTTCCGCAGGTCAGGGAGCATGCGTCCGGGCCGGCGTCCAGAACAGCGAGCCGCGGCCCGAAGCCGTCGGTGACCGCGCCTCCGGTGGACAGCTGGATGATCAGGTCAGTGCTATCACGGAGCGCCTGGACGGTGTCGGTCAGGCGGGCGAGGTCCAGGGTGGGCCGCCCCGCGCCGTCCCTGATGTGCACATGCACCACGGCCGCTCCGGCCGCCCGGCACTCGATGGCCGTCGTGACCAGCTCGTCGAGCGTGACGGGGAGCGCGGGAACCGCCGACTTCTCCAACTCCGCACCGGTGGGTGCGACGGTGATCAGGGTGGCCGGCCCGGGCCGGCGCGTGCTGTCTGAGGTCATGGGCGGGAGAATGCTTTCTCGTGCGAGCTGTAGTCCAGCGGGCCAGTCAGGCGAGCGTTGCGGTCGCCGGGGAAACGGTCGCCACCCTGCCCTCCCCTGGCCTCGTGGTGCTTGTCGGCGTGACCCATCCGGACACGGCCGCGACGGCGGCCAGCCTCGCTCGGAAGATTTACCATCTCCGGATTCTGCCTGATGAGCAGTCGTGCGCGACAACGGGTGCGCCACTGCTCGTTGTCAGCCAGTTCACCCTCTACGCCGACACCGCCAAGGGACGCCGGCCGAGCTGGCAGGCGGCCGCGCCAGGAGCGGTGGCCGAGCCGCTCGTCACGGCCTTCACCGCCGCGCTGCGCGATCTGGGCGGCTGTGTGCTCACCGGTATCTTCGGGGCGAACATGCAGGTGACGCTGGTCAACGACGGTCCGGTCACACTGATTGTCGACGCCTGACGCCGCCCTCGCCGCGACCCGCGTCGTCCTGCGCCGGACGGCCTGCCGCCAGGTGACGGCGGGCGAACTCAAGTGATTCGGCCAGGTCGGCCTGGCGCTCGTCGCGAGTGGCGGCACGGCGGGTGCTTATCTCGACGACTACGACTCCGTCGTAGCCGCGGGCGCCAAGCCGCGTGAGCAGCTCCGCGCACGGCTGGGTGCCCCGGCCCGGTACCAGGTGCTCGTCGGGCAGGCCCGGCTTGGTGCCGTCGGCCAGGTGCACGTGCGCCAGCCGGTCCCCCAGCTGGTCGGCCATCTCCAGGGCGTCAGAGTCCGATACGGCGGTATGCGAGAGGTCCAGCGTGGCATGCGGGTAATCCAGCTCGACCGGATTCCAGTGCGGCGCCCAGGCGGTGACCTCAGTGCCCCGGGGCCGCAGCGGATAAAGGTTCTCGACGGCGAACACCACATCGGATTCCTCGTCCATCCGGGTCAGCCCGCTCTCGAAGTCCTTCGCGTACTCCCGCTGCCAGCGGAATGCCGGATGCACCACGACGATCTTCGCGCCGAGCTTCCCGGCGGCCTCCCTGGTCCTGACCAGCTTGCCCCAGGGCTCGCGGCCCCATACCCGCTGGGTGATCAGCAAGCACGGCGCATGCACGGCAAGGACAGGCACGCCGTGATAGTCCGATAGCCTGCGCAGCACGTCCAGGTCCTGGCTGACCGGATCAGCCGAGACCATGACCTCAACCCCGTCATAGCCGAGGCGGGCCGCCGTCTCGAAGGCGTCGGGCACCCGTTCCGGAAAGACCGACGCTGTCGACAACGCCACCTGCACACTGCTTACCGGGGCGACGTGGCCCAAGGCGTCTCCTCTGCCTGATCGTGCGGCCTGTGGCCGCACCTGCCTTGTGACAACCTGCGTCGCCAGCTTATGCCGGCCGGCGGTGCGATCCGGGCAGGCCGAGGCTCTGTCGGTACCGGTGACTACCGTGCGTGTCATGGGAAATCCGGTGGTGGCCACGCTCTACCAGTGCTCTGAATGCGGCTGGCAGAGCATGAAGTGGGCGGGGCGGTGCGGCGAGTGCCGGAGCTGGGGGACGGTCGCGGAGACCAGGGCCCCGGCTTCAGCGCTGGCCTTGGCGCGGGCGCGGGCGCGGGCGCGGGCTGGCCCGCGGGC
>OCTA010000360.1_pt1 | contig 41993 bp, 35 predicted proteins | sample 1538991 | NCBI WGS metagenome assembly OCTA01 (sample SAMEA3539302, study PRJEB22396) | soil metagenome | biome: tundra; feature: field; material: soil | place: USA | collected 2010-05 | depth 0.15 m | reverse complement strand
GACAGGCACTCCCGAAAGACCACCGTGGAAACTTACGACCCCTTTTAAATCCACTCCTAGCTTAGCTGCATTCAAAACTATGAAACCGCCAAAACAGTAGCCAATGGCCGCCATTTTCGACGTGTCCGTTTGGGGGAAAGTTTTTAATTTATCAATCGCTGCATTAAGCATCGTTAAAGACATTTTAGGATCTTTATAATAAGGTGTCGCTAATTCCTGCGCAGTCTTTGGGTCCGGTGCAGTTTTTCCATCTCCGAACATATCAATAGCCATTGCTATATACCCAAGCTCAGCTAATTTCTTAGCTCGCATCCTTGGATAATCTGTTAGCCCCCACCATTCGTGTACTATAAGTATTGCAGGTCGTTTTCCAACCTGGATGGAATCATAAGTAACATATCCGTCATAATTTTTTCCGTTTACAGTGTAGCTAACTGGTTCTTCCTTTATGGCATCTGTTTTCATAATTGCTGAGTCTTTAATTGTATTTGATGAAGAATTGCTGTTTTGCTGATCGCATGACAGGCTAGTCAAAGAACTTAATATTATACTTAGGGTCATTAATTTAAATATCATAGTTGAATATTTTTGGAGAAACAAAATTAAACAAGAAAAAGTTTTGTTTTTATTTAAAATATAAGACAAAATCTAATAATTTGCACCATTTTTAAAAAAGCGGTATCTGCAAAATTTAGAAGAAATAATTTAGCGGGTTAAGCGTTATAAAAAAATTAACCCTCAGTATACAACGAAAGCTACTTATGAAACATTACTTTATTAAGGATGGCGAAATAGAAATTGGGCCATTTACCAAAGAGCAATTAAAATCGCAAACAATAGAAAAAGAAACACTTATCTGGCATGCAGCTTTAAGGAAATGGACTCATGCATGCGATGTTATTGAACTTAAAAAGTTATTCGAAAAAAGAAATTCTGTTTTTTCAAATGCAAGAACCAAATTTGGAAAAATACTTGGCACCAATCTGCTGAAGCATCAATTCAAAAAAGTTTCCTGAGAGGGTATAAATACTAAAATTCAGACTTTTATTACCGAAGGGGTTGTGGAGCTATCAAACCCTTTCACAAAGCGCCAAAACAAGCTTATAATCTGATCCCATTTTTCCGGTCAAAAAAATAAATGCTCGCAGTAGTTTTAGGCGTTGATTTCAATATACCTGAATTTTTTTGTGGTACAGTCTGCACCGGATGCGAATTGCATGTGCCAAGGGCATAATAGATTATTATGAATGCAATTATTGTACTGATACAGCCTCCTCCAATTTTTTTAGCTCCCCAACCTGCAATCAGAGCCCTTACTAAATTATTCATATTGAAAATTTAAAATCATTTTCAGGCTTAATTTACCCTGCCTTTCATAATTTCATTCTTTTATATAATGATTACTGATTTGTTAAGTCCACAAAAGCTACAAGAAACCATAATCCAGTACACGTCTGAGATATTTGTTATCCAGGAAAATCCAGGTTACCTCGTAACTGCCTGTTGAATCATTACAAAAAAGATAAAGATAAATTCTGTGCCCGTCTTTCGATTCATAAATCGCATTCCTGGAGCGACTTACTCCATGGTCTGAATAAGTTAAGTTTACATTATACAAATCAGCATAGGCAGTTTGGGGTATCGCTATGGTATCCTTACCTACAGTCATGGTGATTCTGCTAATAAATATTTTTGGTATTTTACCATAGCCTCCATAATAGGTTTTCCTGTCAATTCTAATCAAATATTTTTCATCATAATCTAATTTGTGTTTTGTCTTATCAAATGGTGATAGTTGAATAGTTGCTCTTATCTTATCTCCGGCAATATTCATAAAATCCTGACCAACAGTAGTAAAGGGAATTTTTTTCAATTCGTCTTTTCCAACTGCTTCATCAATACCAGACAGGGTAAAGGTAGCCAGATCTGCCCGGATTTCATTCCTGGGTAATCTTAAAAAAGATTCATTTTTTCTTCGGGTATCCTGAAAATCATCATCGCTTTGAGCAATGACGGAAAATCCATAGAGAACGAAAAAGGTAATAAAAAAATAGTTCCTGTTCATTATTTTACCCGCTCATAAAATTCTACGCTTTTAGTACCATCACTATTTACAATCGTTTGTTTGTAATGGTCAGTCCCATCCTTCTCTACGTCAATCGTAAAAGCCTGGCCTACAGCAATAGAATATGTTGAATTGAGGTCCATCTCCTTCAGTTTTGTATTTCCATCCATAGTGAATGTTCCAAAACCAATACCAGTATGAATTTTGGATGCTGCGTCATTATACGTGTGACCGTACATAAAATAGCCTGCGTAATATGCCTTGTATTGTGTTCGGGTACTTCTTGCAGTATCCTTTCCTTTTAAGAGGTAATATTCAGTTTCTTTCCAAACTCCATCAAGCGGTGTTATGGAATCGATGCTCACTTTCTGATATTCTTGTGTGAGCTTTGATTTTTGTTCATTTATAGTGATTTCGGGAATTACCTGTTCATATCCATCAGGAGTCATATTAATATTTAGTCTATAGGTTTGCGGATCGGTAGTAAAAGTCGTATCCCTTCCAACATACGAAGAATTTTCTATAACAGTTCCTGTATCTGTACTATAGGATCCAACACCAAATCCTGAAACTGAATCACTTGGATTTACCTGGGCAAACATAAAAAAGCTATCTGTATAAATTTTTAACTGTTTGAGGTCTGTATATTTTGTATTCTTTTTACCATCATTAACGGTTTGGGAGATCATGAAGTAAGCGCCTGCCATTTTGGGATTCGGCTTTATTTTTGAAGTATTGCAGCTTATCACAGCCAGCACTACTGCGAAAAAGATTAATTTTCTCATAATATCAAGCTTAAAGTTTAAGTCAAATTAAAGAAATTTATTGGTAATTCAATAATTCTGACGGGATTATCCCAAGGACAGGGTTATAAAAAATCTCTTTCCTGCAAAATTTCAGGCTTACAGGCCAGTTTCTATTCCCTGGGTGATTTCTATGCGGAGATATTAACATCTGTTGATCATTTTTCCGGCTCATATTTGCAATTTTAGATTTATCATCGCATTATACTAATCCGGAAAAATGTCAAAGATCCCCTTTCTGAAATATCTGACACTGCTATTTTTACTCTCTCCAACACTACGATTGACTGCACAAAAAAGGATTCCTTCACCTAATTCATCGTCAGTAAAGCCTGATATTGAGAAGGTAGTAAGCGATTATTATGATCATTTTCATAATATAAAAGGTGAAAAAATTGACGAGACAAGAAGTACTATTGAATATAGTAGTAAGGTGTTGCCGCCGGGTGCTATTGAGAGCTCTATTACCGAAATTAAGAGTTTACATAATGTTTTTAGCTGGCAGGCTACTATGATGGATACTGATGATTACAAGGCAGCAGTTGAAGAATACAAAAAATTGTACCGCCAACTAAATGAAGTTAATATCAAAATGTATGATAAATCGTCCTGGAAATTTAGCGGAACTTATGATATTCCTGATGAAGACCGGGCATTTGCTTCAACGATTCTGGAACCTGGTGTGGAAGACAAAGTTTTACGACGCCTGAAAATTGAAATAGCCCTCAATTACAGCATACCCGATTGGACTGTAAAATTAATTGTGTACGAAAAGGTTTCAGATGAAGATATCAGGCCTTGGCAAACGGATCAATAGTAATTAATCATTCTTGTTAACCGGATATCCCTTATTGATCCAGTCTGTTTTTATATTATCCGGCAGGTTAAGAAGGAGGTAATTAGTGAATTTCATACTTTGTAGCATAGCAATGGCCGGTCGCACATCAGGGCAATGTTCAAAAGGGCAGCACCCGCAATAAATAATGATGTTTGCTGATTTTGGCAACTTACTTATTTGATCCCTAAACTTTTCAAGGTTTTTTTCATCTTTTACCATACCAATATCAATGGAATGTGGAATAATTGCTCCCGGGCCTACACTAAAAATAATTGGTAAATCTTTATTAGCCTTCAGCTTGGCAGCTAAATCTGCTGGCTCCACAAGTTGCTTGCTGGTCCAGTTTTCCGGGTTTTGACCGGATAAGTTATTACAGGATGTGATTATAAGTACCAGGAAAAAATATGGCAGGATTTTGAGCTTTTTCATACAAGATTTATTTTGTAAAGGTAAGAATTACAAGGGTCGGAATCTATGATATCTCAATTTTTATGTCGGCTTTATTTTCTAACATGAAAAGGATATTCAAAAAATTCATCTACTTTTCTATTGAATTCATCTTTATGTTCAATTAGGGTTCCATGGCCGGAATCAGGAACAATCCATAAATAGCCATGTGGGATATTTTGAAAAATTTCCAAAGTATGCTCAATTCTGATAATATCATGATCGCCACCAATAATGAGCGCCGGGCACTTAATAGCATGCAAATCAGCTAGTGCCATATTAGGCTGAAACCAATCGAGCAGAAATAATTTCCAGTCATTCTTTTCCGATTGATTCAAAAGATGCAGGTCTTTAGAAGACTCATAATAAATCTGACCCTTTTTCCATTCAGATGGAATTATTGCAGTTGAATCCGGCCAGATATTTGCTCCTGTGGAGGCCAGTTTTATTACTTTTTGGGGATGTCTCATCGCCAGCAACAATGCTGCAATTGCGCCATCGCTCCACCCTAAAACATAGGCAGAATCAATATGCAGTTTATCTAATAAAGCAGCCTCATCATCTGCCATCATTTCAAAACTCAATGAATCGCCTTCATCTTTAGATTTTCCCTGGGACCGGCTGTCTGCTGCGATCACTTTATATTTTTTTGAGAAATAAGGAAAATTACTTTCAAAGCTTGCAATACTTCCATTATTTCCATGAATCATTAATAATGGCTTCCCGGCGCCATAAATTTCACAATACATTTTTATGCCGCGTATATTGTAATATTTTCCTGCAGATGGATTATTTCCATAAGGAATTCTACTGCCCTGGCACATCGCACAAATTACAAGCAAGAGAAGAGTTCCTGTAAATAAAACTTTTTTCATTTGATAAGGTTCATTCTGTCTGGGCAATTTTTTGTTCAAAAAATGAGGTAAGGCAAAAAATCGAATTTAATATTGAGGATTTTGAAGCTTTTTTTGAATCGGAAATTTGATCATAAAATCAATTTGGATATTTGCTATATTTCTAATTTTTCTATTTAAATATAGAATTTAGGATCTTGTTTTTAATCCTTTTCAAATTATCAAAAATTTTGGGTTTGAAACGGATTTTACCTTCCGGTCCGGGCTGTCCTTGTAAAAAAATACTTGCACCGGTTTTCTTATCAATACCCAAATTTTCTGGTTTATAATCTGAAGCTCTTTTTTTTAGATTGCTCAGAGGTATTTGCAAAATAATATCGGTATTGCCTTTCATGCTGTAAGTCCCTTCGACGTACATTGATACAACATTTGATTGGATTTCCATGCGGCTGATCTTAATTTCCTGGTTGGCAATGTCAAGATGATCTTTTAATTCTGCAAATTTAATATTACTAAAATCCCTGTCAGTGAATAAGAAAGGTTTTATCTTCTCCAATGGTTCAAAGTTGATAAGGCTCCCCTTTTTTAGAGAAAAATCTACTACACCCTTCAAACTGCCCGGATAAGCATCGCCTTCATCATTAATGGCGAGTGAGACATTTACCGTTGCATCCAGGTTCCCTTCTAAATTTTGTGCCTCTATACCATCCTGGCCAAAATTGCCAAAAGCCTCAAATACTTTTTTCACATCCACATTATGAAGCGTTCCATGGATGCTGGCCTCATGATAATTTTCTTTTCTCGTTATAACTGAACCATTGAAGCTAACCTGGCCGCCTGCATGTTGCATCCTAACATTATTAATAATATAGGTGTTGTGTGATATTGAGATATTGGCCATTACATCATTTGCTTCAAACTTTTTGTATATGAGAGAAGGGGTTTTCAGAGATACATTCAAACTACCCTTTTCCAGCACATTATCAATTCCTGCTGCCACATTATTTAATTTGTGTTGATACGTAGTATTTGGTATATTTTTATTCCCTGTCTTTAATAAGTACCTGAAGGCAGACAGGTTTAAAGATGGCGAATAAATATTCCAATCAATATCCGCTTTGTTTGGTTCGGTAGTCATAAGAGAGAGCAGGTTTTTTGCCTGCCCACCCATAATTAATTTATTGTCCAGTAGCTCGCATTCAATATTTTCAATAAACAAATCAGAATTCCTGAACAGAAGGCTTCCGTTTACATTTTTAAACGCAAGATTTTTTGGTGCATACAATATATTTCCATTTTTAAATGACACGGTGCCATTTATGGAAGAATTGGTATTAATCTCTTTTTCAAGAGGGCCACTAAATGTTAAGTTAATGGAACCGTTGCCTGATTCTAATTGTAAAGAATTGCTTCCCATAATACCATTTAACTTAGTAAGTGGAAATGTTGATGTAAGGTCGCACGTCAGTATTGGCTTTTCCAGGTTCAGGACCTCAATTTTGTCTGAAGACACGGGAAGACCATTCCAGAAGGCAGACGAATTACTAATCTCAATTTTTGAATTTGGATCACGCCTTGGCAAACCGGCAATAACTTCATTGGTATAATATCCCGTAAATGATGCATCGTCAAAATTGATAAACGGTGTAGTAAAGTTTGTATTCTTTACTTTCCAGGTTACAAGTATTAGTGGATCCCCTTCATGTAATGGTCCACTGATGTTTGCATCCGCATCTAATTTTTTATCAAGATCAACAATAGATAAAGCGGTATCTGTTTTAGCAGCTAGCAAAGATTTCGCATCGTCATACATTATGTTACGGGTGTGTAACTCAAGATTGAATTGGGGTTGCGGACCTGTAAGATCAAAACTTCCGCTGATATTAAAGGGTTGATCGGCTAATTTTATATCAATACTGTCAAATTGTAACTGTTCAGATTTCTTTTCAATTCTAAAATCAAAATTTCCTTGAAATTTTTTTTCTCTCAAAAAGCTGCCGTTTGGTATATGAAAGGACAGTCCGTGAACCAGGATATTTGCCTTCACCGAAAATAAGGTAAAAGCCTCATCGTCTTTAATCTTTACCACCAAATTATTGGCTGCAATATCCTGCAATTTTTTATTTTTACGATCATCAATAGTTATTCTTACGTCATGTAGTACTATCGATCTCAATTCATTTTCACTTTTGCCCGGCTTACCACCTCCCGAAGCAGAATCCTTTTTTGACTTCAGTAAGTATGCATTTGTATAGCCATTTTCTGCAGTATATAAATAGATTGACGCTCTTTCAATTGTAAACCCGATTATAGCAGATTCATTTTTTAAAAGTTTCATAATACCAAGTTCTAGATACACATCCTGTCCTTTGAAAAAGGGATGATGGTGCTGTTCATACATTGTATCAGTAATGGAAACATTATGAAGCAGGACCGAAGCATTCGGAAAAGTTCTGATCAAACTCAATTCAACATCACCTATCGAAACATTTCCATTAATTTTTTTTTCAAACTCCTTCGTAACCTGATTAATTATCGATTTTTTGTTGATAGATATATAAGCAAATAAGAAAATGAATATCAAAATCAGGATGCTTGTGAATACTCCAAGAATCTTCAGAGAGTATTTTAAAAATCGGGGCAATGGTTACAATTTAGGTGTATGAAAATAGATGAATTTTTTTTGACATGATTTTCATTTTAAAAAGTAATAATGTTAAAAATTTTCTGTTTTTTATTTCCTTATTTTTACCCCTAATTATATACTGAATATGGCTAGTACAAAAATTACAGTTAAGAGCAATGGTTCTCTTAGAATAGAAGGTGATTTTGAAATTGTTGACAAAGATGGGAACGTTTATGGACTCAATGGGAGGGAAATTCTATCAATTTGCCGCTGTGGTCTTTCAAAAAATAAGCCCTTTTGTGATTCATCCCATAAAGGACATTTTGAACACGATGCCGTAGCATTTGACCTGCCCCCCAGGAAGGAAATTTAGTTTCGAGTGCTATCTGCTTTAGTTTTTCTTGCCTGCTTTCTGAAATATCCCCGCAATAGGAAATTATGTTTGGCGGCCTCAAGATCTTCGTCCAGTTTTTTGCTTGCCGATTGAAGGTTTTCCAAAGTCATTTTTATCTGGTTGGCAGAATGTTCATCATTCAATAATAATCCGGCAGGTGTTGTGCTGCTCTTCAAACCCATATTAATAGTACTCGTAGTAGCCTTAAAATTAGTGATAACGCTTTGGGATGAGTCTGCTATATTCTCTAATTTGGTAACTGTTGCTCTTAACTTACTAAAGATAAGTGTATCGCTTACCAGGTCATTCGCTAAAGTACCTTTATCATTAAATTTCGAAGTATATATGGCAATATTTGCAGATAACTTTTCAAGATTTTCTGAGGCCTTGTGAAGCCCGTTTATTGTTTCAATTAGCTGAATAGAAAAAGATTCATCCGTTAACAATTTTCCCAGGGAGCCTTTGCCATCGGCAAGGCGGCTGCTTATTAGTTTAAAGCTGGTGGTTATCGAATATAAATTATCGTTGTTCTTAGAAAGTGTATTCATCATTTCATCAGTGGCAATTTGTTTTTCGTTATTCAAAACATCGTCATTCGAAATTGAAGGAGTACCCGGAGTGCCTCCGTAAATCTCTATGATCTTATTCCCGATTAATCCATCGGTACTCAATCTTACCATTGCATTTTTTGGAATATATTTCACTGATTGAACTTCTACCCTGATATCCACTTCCACTTTACCATCTTCCTGCAATTTTATATTACCTATTGTGCCCACTTTTACTCCTGAAAACCATACATTATTTCCCTTTTGTAGTCCATTTACATCATCAAAAAAAGATTTCACCGTAATGGTATGTTCGAAGGTTTTATGTTGCGAACCCAGGGTGAGTACTGTTATAATAAATATAGCCACGCCAAGAAAAACAAATATCCCCACTACTATAGCCCTTTGATAACTGGTAGATTTCATCTTTAAAACTGTTATTTAGAATGATAAAATTTTTCAATTGGCATTTTTACTGCCAATTTTTCCTTGAACAACTTCATCATTGATTAATAAAATTATATTTATAAAAATTGTGAATCCTCTCATCATCACTGCTAAAAACTTCAGCAAAAGTACCTTGCTTTATAAACTTTCCATCAAATAACATAGCCACCCTGTCTCCGGTTGATTTTGCACAGGTAAGATCATGTGTAATAATAATAGAAGTCGTATTAAATTTTTGCCTTACTAAATTTATCAGGTTATTAATTTCCATACTCGTTATTGGGTCAAGACCAGATGTAGGCTCATCATACAACATAATCTTCGGACGCAGAATTAATGTGCGTGCCACACCAATTCTTTTTCTTTGCCCTCCCGAAAGTTCTGAAGGCATTTGGTCAATTGTTTGTAATAAGCCTACATCATCCAAAACAGATTCTATTTCCCGGGTTCTTTCTTTCCTTGTTAGGTTTCTTGCATTTCGAGCCAACGGAAAATCAAGGTTTTCTCTTACGGTCATGCTATCATACAAAGCACTATTTTGAAATGAAAATCCTACCTGCAGGCGCAACTCACGTAATTCCCGGTCATTTAGCTGGTTCACTTCTTTGCCCAAAACATTTACACTTCCATTGTCCTGGTATAATAAGCCGCAAATAATCTTAATAAGCACAGATTTACCTGATCCTGATCTGCCCAATACAACAACATTTTCCATATAATAGACATCAAGATTGAGACCCATCAAAACCGCATTGTCACCGAATGATTTATAGAGATCCCGAATTGTGATGATTAATTCCTTTTGATTCTTATGGTTATTTGAAAGTCCCAATTATCTTAAACTATTTGTGATCTGAACAATAAGGATTTCTTCTACAAAAATCAGGAACATGGAAAGAACAACTGATGCATTAGCTGCTTTGCCAACACCTTCTGTTCCGTTAGAAGCATGGAATCCTTTGTAACAACCGACTATACCTATAGTAAAACCATAAACGATACTTTTCATCAGGGATGAAAAAATATCAAGAAAGGAAATATTTCCAAAAGCAGCCTGAAAAAACAAAATAAAACTTGTCTGCTCATTCTGGTGGACATTCAAATATGAGCCTAACATACCTACTGCCCCTGTATAGCACATAAGCATCGGTATCATCAGGGTAGTGGCCAGCACCCTGCTTACCACCAGAAATTTAAAGGGATTTACTGCTGAAACTTCCATTGCATCTATCTGTTCCGTCACTTTCATTGAGCCTAATTCAGCCCCGATATTAGAACCAACTTTACCGGCGGCTATTAATGCAGTCACCAAAGGTGCCAATGCCCTTATAATAGCAATGGCTACAAGGGACGGCAGCCATGAGGTGGCACCAAACTCTGATAATGAAGGCCGTGATTGTTTGGTAAAAACAAGGCCTGTAATAAATCCTGTTAATGTAATTAAGAAAAGAGATTTATACCCCACCTGGTAGCATTGTCCCAGAATTTCCTTGAACTCATAAGGTGGTTTAAAGACCTCCCTGAAAAAGCGCAATACAAATTGAAGGGCATTATTCAAATCAATAAAAAATCCGGCTAGCTTCTTTGTAATAAAATTTCCTCCTGTCTTAATTAAACTCATGATAGATTTCTTACCAGGTATATTTAGCGCTTAAGCCCGGCGGCTTTTGTCCTAGCAGCAAAGATGATACAAAGATGGATAAGAATAAGGCTTATCGCATTATAATTTTAAAAAAATAGTGCCCGGCCATTTTTTCCTTAATAAAATGTGATGATAAATAATCCGTTTATAAAAAGACTCCGGCATGCCGGGGTGCTTTTATAGATAAAAGAATTTAACAGTTAAAATATAATTTCGATTTATTAAAGATTTCAAGAGGTATCAATTTCTACTATCACCACCTGTCCTATCTTCTTTTTAAAATGCGAATTTGCGTGGCCCTTTCTCTTTCGGCATCCCTTATTTGAACTCTCTTCTGACGAAAAGTAAGCCGGTAATCATTTTCTATAGAACGGATACGAAAGTCGAACTCACGGTTAATCCTTTCAATTTGGGATTCTCTTTCTCCGTGATAGTATTTTCCATCATAATGGTACGCTCCCTTTCCATAGGCGTAATCATTATTCCTGTATGTATGGCTTCCATCGTATTGCGCAAATGAAGTTGTAAATGCTCCGGCGCAGCATATAAGGATGATAATTTTTTTCATAGTGGAATTTTTTTGTGGTTTAAATTTATTCTTTTGACAATAATTAAAGTTGCAGGTATAAAAATAAAATGTTAATACATGTCATAAAAAAAGCCCGCGAAGGGCTTTTTATCCAGGTGTTTTTACAGGCTAGTGTTTGTAATTGTCAAATTTTCTTGCCTGGTCTGAAAAGGCGACATTATACTTGTTATTGTATTTAGCATACACTAACTGGATTTGCCGGCCGTTTTCAACCTGAATTCTTTGGATCAGTGCAACTTTATCACGATTGCTGAGACGCCTGTTGAATTCAATTGATTTGATCTTCAAATTAAAATCATAAATGATCTTATCAATCTGCTGATTCATTACACTGGCGGAAAAGGCATAAATATTATCGTGGTGAGTATCAAATTTGTTATAACCACCATTTGAAGGAGCCTTCACATATTGATCATTTCTGTTGTCATCTTTTTGACGAGCGCCGGTTTGTGCAAATGAAGCGGAAACGGAACCAACGAAAAATAAGAGAGTAAGAATCTTTTTCATAATTGTAAATTTTAATTGTTTAAAAAAATGTTTCTGTGAATAAGAAGCCTTATTGGTTCACCATCCTTAAAAACAAATGTTAAGAAAACTTTCAACAAACCTACCGGAAGAAAATGCGTGGCTGTATTTTCTTGGCATAAAGATGTCGATCAAGAATGGATGAAAACCTGTTAGTCCCCGGCTGATTACCTGGTCAGTGAATTAATTCAGAAAATTAAATTCTATTTCTTTTTTGAGAAACTGAATGCATAGCCTTCTGTAAGGTTCCCGGCGCCTCTATGGTTTTTGCCATTAGATGTTCCTTTTTGAATATTAAGAAAACCATAATTACCGCCTCCTTCAATAAAAATTTTCTGTGGTGCATTTGGTAACTTAAGCCCGCATTCGCTTCAAAACCAAAATTGGCGGAATGAAGCTGGGTCTTAATATCACCTGTATTATCGAAAGATTCTGAATTTTGAGAGAGAGGCTGTTGACCTCCGGGATCGCCATATATAATACTCGAACCTGTAGTAACCTGTTTTGCAGAAAGAAGAAATCCCAAAAAAGGACCGGCATCAACATATATTCTGAAAGGAGATTTTGGCTTAAGACTCCAGCCAAACTTTGCCAAAACAGCAACCAAAAGATAATCGAATTTTGCCTCGCTCTTAAAATCGGCATACAAATAAGTGGGATAAGTGGGAACAGTTGCCTCCTGGGGAAACATTGCATCAACCTGGGCTCCCGGAAAAGCCTGCAGTCCATTTTTCTTGTCCCCCCTGAGCGGAATATTCAATAATAGGCTGTATAGAAAGGAAAGGAGACAATTTAAAATCAGCAAAAATCGCCGCATCTCCGCCCAGCCTGGAACTATAACCTGTGTTCAAAGGATTATCATTTGAACCTCCGTCTGACAAGTTGGGAATACTGATGCCTCCCTTTACTCCAACATCAACATGCTATGCATCGATATCAGAAAAGTTGAATAAACAAATAGCCTAAATGAAAAATCTGAACAGCATATTCATAATATTAATTTTAGAATTTTTGATATTTGGCATTGCGAAGATTAGAAACTTTTACAAAAAAATATTCATATATAAGTAATTTCTAAAGAGGCTGAACCCTTTCGGTTTACCGAATATCGGAAACAATAATTTATTCAATTATGAATAAATTTCAGAATTAGGATTTTCCTGAAACTTATTAGAAAAAGAATGCAGTAGGATTTGGCCTATGGTCCTTATAATTTCAGGAAACATTTTACCCGAAAAAAACGAAATATCGGAATTAAAGGAAACGGGGGTTGAGGTAAAATTGCTGTTCTGAATATAATTGGTTAATTTTTGTTGATTAATTCGGATTAATTTTAACCTTTCCAGTAGTTATGTTAGCTGAACCAATAATTGCTTTTTTTCTTGTACTGAATGCTCGGAAGATTTTGCGAAACACAGGCCAGCAAGCCGAATGGGAAAAGCCCATCAAAATGATATTGTACGGAATAGTTGGTCTTTTTCTTGCGGAACAGATTTTTCATTTAGATTATTTGACAAAATGGATCTGGGACCTCTTTCTGTTCGGCATAATTGGATTTGCATTTTTGAGAACAGAATTTAGTGCCACAAGAACTTTAATGTATGCTGTAATGCCTTTCGCCATTGTGTCTTTTTCGAAAAATGTTTTTGAAGCTCTTAACATTGAAAAATACAATTTTATTGATGCCTATCTGAAAGTCGGGGCTGCTTTTTCAATAGTATGGCTGATTGCCATGGCAATTGTTTCAAGAAGGCAACAAAAGGCTCTACGCAAAGAGCAGGCAAAAACCCGGCTGGAAGAAGAACAAAGAAAATGGATGGCCATAAGAAAAGAGGAACTCGAAAAAATTGTTTCAGAAAGAACTTCACAATTGCGCCAGCAAAAAGAACAAGTAGAGCAAACACTGGCAGAACTAAAGGCTACCCAGGCCCAGCTCATACAATCAGAAAAGATGGCATCGCTGGGAGAGCTTACGGCAGGCATAGCGCATGAAATACAAAATCCTTTAAATTTCGTCAATAATTTTTCGGAAGTGAATACAGAATTAATTACAGAAATGCACCAGGCAATTGACAAAGGAAATTTTGAGGAAGTGAAAGAAATTTCAAAGGATATCGAAGAAAATGAGAAGAAAATTATTTTTCATGGTAAAAGAGCTGATGCCATTGTAAAAGGAATGTTGCAGCATAGCCGGAGAAACACCAGCGGTGAAAAGGAACCAACAGATATCAATGCATTAGCTGATGAATATTTACGACTGGCATATCATGGTTTGCGTGCAAAAGACAAAACCTTTAATGCTACTATGAAAACAGAATTTGACAAGACTATCGGCAATATGAATATTATTCCCCAAGATATCGGAAGGGCAATCCTTAATTTGATCACCAATGCTTTTTATGCGGTTTTGGAAAAAAAGAAAATGGCAGGAGAAGGCTATGAGCCAACAGTTATTGTGGAAACAAAAAAAACAGGGAATACTGTCTTAATTTCAGTAAAAGATAATGGTAACGGCATACCTCAAAAAATAGTTGATAAAATCTTTCAACCATTTTTCACTACCAAACCTACCGGCCAGGGAACGGGCCTGGGGTTATCATTAACTTATGACATCATAAAAGCGCATGGCGGAGAAATAAAAGTATTAACAGCCGAGGGAAAAGGTTCAACATTCACCATTTCATTATCTTTAATCGGGCGCTCATAAATTGGCAGACTAAATGAATAAAACTAAAAATTACTGTTGCCAAGTACCAGCAATTGTCATATTAATAAGTATTTTTTCATCCTGCAATAACTCAGAAAATATCCCTTTCCCCGAAAGCGAACTCGGATACTCGCAACCGGTAACTGTGCCGCTCGTTTTCAGTGCTACTCAACTATTAAAGTGGGATACTGCTAAAAAAGGTGGGATAACACCGGTAATACAAAAGTTAGACATTGATGCTTTGCCATCCACCCCTTATGATTCAACCGGCTTTAGGCCATTTGCTCAGCCACCTCAGGAAGTTAAATTTGATTTCAATAGCTTGCCAGGCGCTGATTTTAGTCTTGATAAGCTGCCGTCAAAACCACTGGAATTGAAAACCTCGGTGTTGAATCCACCAACACTTCTTAAAGTGCCGCCGCCTGCTTCGCAAAAAGGTAAACCACTTGCAATATATGATTTTGGACTAGCTCAAGGCTTTCAGGGCAAATTTATTGGTGCTTTATATAAGGATCATACCGGCCTTTTGTGGATAGGGGGCAGAGAAGGCTTATTTTGCTATGATGGCGAGCATATCCAAACATTTATTGCAGGTTCTGCCTCTTTCTTCCCTATATCAGGAATCGTAGAAGATAAAGCCGGCGATATCTGGTTTGCACAAGCCGGGTCAACAAGCATTGGAGTGATTGACAAGCTTAAAGGTACCATCAGTTATTCAAGCCAGATACATGGTGTAAGTAATAATATTACTAAAATGGCCAGGGATGAAAAAGGAAATATCTGGCTGTACAATCGTAAAGATAAAAGTCTATGCATCATAGACCCGATAGCGAGAACTTATAAAGACCTAAATAATAAAACAGGCTTATCTGATTCGACGACGTTCGAAGTATTGGAGGACAATAATAAGAATATCTGGATAACAACAGCCACGGGCGGAGTTGATATTATTGATGTTTCGTCAGGCAAAATAAGAAACCTCCGCAAGGCTAATGGACTTAGCAATGATTCAATAGCCTCGATAGCAATTGATAAATCAGGGTTGGTCTGGCTGGCAACTGCAGATGGCCTGAATGCCATTGATATAAAAAATGGAAACATAACATATTATAATCAATCGCAGGGTTTTAATCGGGGTTTCACGTTCGGTTTATTTTTTGACGAAAAGGGGCAACTATGGCGAAATACCAATAATGGAATTGAATTGGCCGACATTGAAAATAAAAAGATTAGGTATATTAGGAAGAGTGATGGATTAACGGCAGGAGCGGTTATCGCTTTTTCGGTTGATAAATATAACCGGATTTGGTTAGGATCAATAGATCCGGGAGCTCCAGGAAACACTCAAGGACTAAATATCATAGATCAGTTTGGAGCAACGGCTCATCCATTGGGTACCATTCAAATAATTAGCTTGATGGAGGATGCTGTGGGAAACCTATGGGTGGCTACACAAAAGGGAATTTATATTGTGAATCCGGAAAGAAACGCCATGCGTTTATTAGATAAATCAAATGGCCTTAGCGATAATTTCGTACAATCGTATTGGAAAAAGAATGGCAATATGGTGGTTGCCACGGATGGAGGATTCAATATAATTGACCCTGTTCGTAAAACTATTTTAAAAGCAGGTAAAAAAGAAGGCCTTGTTAGCGATACCATCTATGTTGCCTTCAGCGATAACTCAGGCAATATATGGCTTACGGGGCCGAGCAACGGTATTGATATGGTTGATTCAGCAAAAAAAATTACGCTTCATACAGATGTTTCGGGTGGCTTAAACGATAATAATATTCAGGATGTAAAACAGGATAACGATGGCTTGATATGGCTTGCTACTAGTACAAATGGTATTGATGTAATTGATCCGGTAAAGGGAACTGTAAAATATTTAAACAACCAGCCGGGCCTAAAAGATGTCTGCAACCGCATGATGCTGGAAGATAAATACGGCCGTATGTGGATAGGAACGGACAAAGGCATTTACGTAGCAGACACAAAAAATAATACCCTTACTAACATTACTACAAAGCAGGGCTTATCAAACAATACTGTGCTGTCGCTCCTTGAATATAATGAAAGTGTGGTTGCGGGCACCAACAATAAAATCAGCATTATAACCGCCCCAACTCCAGGCGATTCAGCGGGGCAATGGAAAATATCCCTTTTGGATAAATCTCAAAATTTAATAAAAGAAACCAACTCGTGGTCAACAGATTGCATCACAGCAAAAGGCGAATATCTCTGGGGCGACAATGGCATCACAGTAATTCACAACATTAAAGCCAATAATGATTCTGCTGCTACTTATATTACAGGAATGAACATAATGACGCAGCCACAATATTTTATTAATAAGAATAGCATTGAAAAAAAAGATACCATCTGGACCGCAGATACTTTTTATATAGGTAAACTGCCTGAAAATTTGAGTCATTCAGGCCAATATGCGTGGGATAGTGTGTACGGTCCTTATAATCTGCCGGTAAATCTTATTATTCCGCATAACAAAAATTATTTACAGTTTCAATTTACACAGGCAAATTCAGGAAGGCCGGATACAACCTTTTATACTTATGTTCTTGAAGGAATTGATAAAAACTGGAGTACTGTTACTACCAACCCATATACAGAAAATTATTTAAACTTGCCTCCCGGCAAGTACAATTTTAAGGTTAGCAGTAAAGGAATTGACGGTAAATGGAGGACGCCGGCTACATTTAAATTTACGATTATGCCACCATGGTATCAAACATGGTGGGCTTATACCTTTTTTGCACTACTGGGTATTGGCTTGTTGCGGGCTTACATCGTGTATCGCTCACGGAAGCTGCAAAAGGAAAACAGGATACTCGAAGAAAAAGTAATACACCGAACTGCTCAATTAAAACAAACTATTGATGATCTCAAGTCAACGCAATCGCAGTTGATACAATCTGAGAAAATGGCTTCTCTTGGAGAACTCACAGCAGGCATTGCCCATGAAATTCAAAACCCGCTGAATTTTGTAAATAATTTTTCCGAAGTCAATATCGAATTAACGGATGAATTAAAAGATGAGCTTAATAAAACTCAACTTTCAGCTGAAGAAAAAGTAACGATAGAAAAAATTGCGGATGATATAAAGAGTAACCAGGAAAAAATAACCTTCCACGGCAAACGGGCTGATTCCATCGTAAAAGGCATGTTACAACATAGCAGAAGCAGCAATGGCATAAAGGAACCAACAGATATCAACGCTTTGGCGGATGAATATTTAAGATTGGCTTATCATGGATTAAGAGCAAAAGATAAATCCTTTAATGCATCCATGAAAACAGATTTTGATGAAAGTATCGGAAAAATAAACATTGTATCACAGGATATTGGCAGGGTTATCCTAAACCTTATTACCAATGCATTTTATGCAGTAACAGAAAAAAAGAATCGCGTTCAGGGTAACTTTGAACCAACCGTTTCTGTAAGCACAAAAAAATTAGCCAGGAAGGTGGAAGTGAGAGTCAGCGATAATGGTGATGGTATTCCTGAAAAGGTTTTGGGTAAAATATTTCAGCCATTCTTTACTACTAAACCACCAGGGCAGGGAACAGGGTTGGGTTTAAGCATGAGTTATGATATTATTTCCCAGGGGCACCAGGGAGAATTAAAAGTGGAAACCAAAGAAGAAGTAGGTTCAACATTTATTATTATCTTACCATTATAAAAAAAGTACATGAAGGTTTTAGTTGTTGATGACGAAAAGGATGTTCAGATTTTGTTTGAGCAACGTTTCAGAAAAGAAATAAGAAGCGGTGAAATGGATTTGCTTTTCGCATTTTCCGGTGAGGAAGCATTACGCTTCATGAAAGATCATAACCATGAGGCCGTATTGATTCTTTCGGATATTAATATGCCGGGCATGAGTGGTCTTGAATTATTACATCAGATAAAAGTGAAATATGAAAAGCCGCCGCCGGTGGTGATGATGATTACAGCCTACGGTGATGATGAAAATTATGCCCAGGCTATGGAATGGGGTGCTGATGATTTCCTGACCAAGCCTATCGATTTTAATGTTTTAAAAGAAAAATTAAAAGAAAAAATTAAAAATTAATGGCAAAGATCCTCGTGGCAGATGATGAGGCGGATCTAGAAGTGCTTATCAAGCAAAAATTTCGAAAGGAAATAAGAGAACATACATACGAATTTATTTTTGCTTCAAACGGAAAAGAAGCTTTGAAAGCGCTTAAAGAAGATCCTGAAATTGATATCCTATTAAGTGATATCAATATGCCGGAAATGGATGGCCTTACTTTATTGACCAAGCTCAATGAATTAAACCTGCTTACAAAAGCAGTAATTGTATCCGCTTATGGCGATATGGAAAATATCCGGACAGCCATGAACCGGGGGGCATTTGATTTTGTATGCAAGCCCGTCAACTTTCATGACCTCGAGATAACCCTGCAAAAAACGCTCGACTATATTTCTCAATTGCATAAAACAGTGCATGCAATTAAGGAAAACAATATCCTTAAGATGTATGTTGATAAAACAGTGCTGAATTTCATGAGTGGCCGAGAATTTGAATCACAAATAATGGCCAATGAAACCATGGAAGCAACGGTTGTGTTTATTGACATGTGTGGATTTACAGCTATAACTGAAAAGGAGTCCCCTGATGCCGTTGTACGCCTGCTTAATAAATGTTTCGATATTATGGTAAAAGAAATTATTGCACAGGATGGTTATGTCGATAAGTTTATAGGAGATGCCATACTCGCAGTCTTTAAAGGCGATTTTCACCTTGACAGGGCAATAGACGCAAGCCTTGCTGTTCGTAAACAAATATCAGAATTTGGGCCCCAGCCGGAAGTATCTTCGTTTTTGGCAAAGGTTTCCATTGGAATAGATAGCGGGGAAATGATCCGCGGAAATATTGGATCTGCCAAACTTAAGCGACTTGATTATACCGTAATCGGTGATGTGGTAAACACTGCACAAAGATTGCAGGATGTTGCCAAAGCAGACCAGATTCTTATTTCCGAAACCTCATGGAAAAAGGTAAAAGAGTCTTTTGTTTGTAAATCAATCGATAAGATTAAGATGAAAAATAAATCCGCTTCCTTTATGGTTTATGAAGTACTCGAATAAACACATTTCAATTTTACCGATTCCACTTCCTTCAACAATTGACGCAATTTCCTTCTGGCACTAATTCAATAAAATAAAATCAGTATTTTTAAATTACCTGGTTGAAACTTTCCTGTTTATAGGATCCCAAAATACTTTGTTATTTATTGCAGGTCATATGGCTGATTACCGCCCGATGAAATATTTTGAATAGCAAATTTCAAAAATATATATATCTGGAAAAAAGCGCCTTTCCTGCGTTTACTTTTGCCCTGGATAGCTGGTATCATTCTTCAATACTATTTCAGATTTGCATTAAATACAATAATTGCAGGCGCTGTAATTTTATTATCGGCTTATATTATTCTCATAAGTCTGCCGCTCGCTTATCGTTTCAAATGGCAGATAGCCGTCGGCATCATCATTACCTTCTTTATCGCAAATGCCTGAGCTCTCATTACCTGGCAAAAAGATGTTCGCAATCATAAAGACAGGTAAGGAAACCACTATGGGAGTAGTTCTTATATTGTAGTAACTATAAGTGAACCCCCTTTCGATAAAAATAAAACTAACAAAGTATAGGTCACAGTTGATGCAATCATCAATGGAGCTTCTGTTTATAACAGTTATGGAAAATTGCTACTTTATTTTCAAAATACGTTAACCAGAAAAGTATGGCAGGTAATTTCTGTTTCCACTGCAGTTCAGGTATTCACGTTGCCGATTTGCATTTTTTATTTCCCCCAGGTTCCTTTATTGTTTTTAATATCAAATTTTATTGCAATTGCACTTGCCACCGTTGTACTTTGGAGTAGCATTATTCTCATTTTTGTTTCACCAATTCCAATCCTTGCCTTGTCTACCAGCAAATTAATTTGGGTATTCATCTGGCTGTTGAATCATGCCGTATTATTCATAAATAACCTTCCTTTTTCTTTATGGGGCGGCATTTCAATTTCATTTTTCGAAACACCGTTACTTTATACAATTATCATTTTCATCCTATACTGGCTAATCAATAAAAATAAATTGGCTTTTAATGTAGGAATCACTATCGCCGGCATTTTCACAGGAATATTTGCTCTTAAAAATTGGCAATTTTCCGGTCAGAAAAAATTTACTGTTTATGATATTCCTGCACATAAAGCGATCGATTTTGTAGAAGGAAATCGTTACTAATTTGTGGGCGATAGTGATCTTACGATGGATGGAATGTTGCAAAATTTTCATTTGAAACCGGCACGCATTTCTTATATGATTAAACGGAATGCTCCGGATAAGGTGGAATTATTTCAAAAAAATAATTGCTACCCGTTTCATAATAAGAAGATAATTATGATTGATTCTGCAATTGTGTATAAACCTCTGGCAAAAAAGATTGCTGTAGATTATATCGTAATTTCAAGAAATCCCAAACTTTACATGAATCAACTTGCAAAGATTTTCAACTGCCATCTGTATATCTTTGATTCGTCAAATCCGATGTGGAAAATTGATAAATGGAAGAAAGATTGTGAATAATTACATTTGTCGTCTCATTCTGTTCCCGAGCAGGGTGCATTTATAACAGATTTATAAAGTACAATTTTCCATTTAATATTATGCAAAAAAAAATCAAGTCAGCACTCATCTCGGTTTATTATAAAGATGGGTTGGAAACCATTATTAAACTTTTAAATGAAAAGGAAATAACGATATATACTACTGGTGGCACTCAAAAATTTATTGAACAAGCCGGTATTCCCTGCATTTCCATTGAATGGCTTACGGGAGTGCCTTCTATATTAGGAGGAAGAGTTAAAACCCTTCACCCTTCAGTGTTTGGCGGAATCCTGGGAAGGAGAGATTTTGATAGCGATATCCAGGAAATGAAACAATATAACATTCCTGAAATTGACCTGGTAATAGTAGATCTATATCCATTCGAAGAAACGGTTAAGTCCACTGCCGATGAAAAATTAATAATTGAAAAAATTGATATTGGAGGGCCATCTATGATCAGGGCGGCTGCTAAAAATTTCGCCAATGTCCTGGTTATTGCTGAAAAAAATAATTATCGTGATCTCGAAATAATATTGGCCCGGCAAAGCGCCGAAACTTCATTAGAAGAAAGAAGAGAATTTGCCTCAAAAGCATTTGATGTTTGTTCCGGTTATGATTTGGCTATTTCCAATTATTTCAATAAAACTGATTTCTTAAATCCATTTGTTTCGGAAAGGAAAGTGTTGCGCTATGGGGAGAATCCTCACCAGAAAGCTTCTTTTTCCGGAAACCTTTCTGAAATTTTCGAGCAATTACATGGAAAAGAAATCTCTTATAATAACCTTGTAGATATAGATGCAGCAATTCAATTGATGAATGAGTTTAACACGGAAGAGAAAGACAAAATTACTTTCGCCATTTTTAAACACACGAATGTTTGTGGAATAGCACAAAGACCAAACATAAAGGAAGCCTTTGATGCTGCCCTTTCCGGCAATCCTGAAAGCGCTTTTGGAGGAGTGCTTACCGCGAATAGTTCCATCAATAGAACAACAGCCGAAGCCTTGAATTCTTTTTTTTTCGAAGTGTTAATAGCTCCTTCTTTTGATGCTGATGCCCTGGAATTACTTCAATCAAAAAAGAACCGCATTCTACTCAGGATGAAAAATTTTCCTGAACAAACACAAATGTCAAAAACGATTTTAAACGGGATATTAAGTCAGGATTTTGACAAAGGAAATTTTGGCGAATGGAATGAAGTTGGTGGTAGGCCTTCTACAGCAGAGGAAAAAGAAAATTTGATTTTTGCAAATCTCGTATGCAAGCATCTAAAAAGTAATGCCATTGCTATAATAAAGAATAATCAATTGATTGGGAAAGGGTGTGGGCAAACCTCTCGTGTTGATGCGCTCAGGCAGGCAATAACCAAAGCCAAACAGTTTAATTTTGATTTAAAGGATTCTGTAGTTGCAAGCGATGCCTTTTTCCCCTTTGATGATTGTGTAAAAATTTCGCATGAGGCAGGTGTTTGTGCATTTATCCAGCCAGGGGGCTCAATTCGCGACAAGGATTCTATAGTTTACTGTAAGGCTAATAACCTGGCAATGGTGATAACAGGAACCCGTCATTTCAAACATTAAAAACCGTAAGCCTCCCAATTAATATGGTGAATCAGCAGTATTCTTTGATCGTTCTTTCCACATTTGGTTGAATGTCTTGTGGCTGAAATGGAGTTCAGATCGATGTTTGTTCCAGTCTTTAAATAATTTGTTTACAACTTTGGATTTAAGTTCTCCGTTTCCCATATTCATAATCCTCCTGTTTAAAGAAGCTAACTTCCAAAGTTTCCAGGCTGTTTTTTCTGAAATACTTGCCAGACCTTGTTTCACACTTTCATTTCGGTTGAACAACAGCAATTCATGAAGGTTAATTTTTACTGCACATACCTCAGTGCAGTTCCCACAAAGAGAAGAAGCAAAACTCAGGTGTTTATAATCTTCCATCCCCTGCATATGCGGGGTGATCACGCTTCCAATTGGTCCGCTATAGGTTGCTCCATACGCGTGGCCGCCAATATTTTTATATACAGGGCAGGCATTCAGACAGGCGCCGCACCTGATACAATACAGACTTTCCCGTTGCCTTGCATCTGCTAATATTGTAGAACGGTTATTATCTAATAATATCACATACATTTCTTCTGGTCCATCAGCTTCGCTATGTTGTTTTGGCCCTGAAATAATACTGCTGTAAACCGTCACTTTTTGCCCTGTTCCATAAGTCGCCAGTAAAGGCCACAGCAGCCCAAGGTCTGTTAACGAGGGTATAACCTTTTCAATTCCCACAATAACGATATGTGTTTTGGGCCAGGCAGTACATAGCCTTCCGTTTCCTTCATTTTCAGTAAGGGCAATACCCCCAATATCGCTGATGATGAAATTGGCGCCTGTTATTCCAATTTCCGCCCGGGTATATTTTTCTCTTAGCAACCGTCGGGCTACAAGTGTTAATTCTTCAGGTGACAGCCTTGACCTGGTACCAAGTTTTTGTTCGAATAGTTTGGCAACATCTTCTTTGCTTTTGTGCATCGCAGGCGTTACAATATGATAAGGCGGTTGCCCGTCCAATTGCTGAATATATTCTCCAAGGTCTGTTTCCACACTTTCAATTTCATTCTTTTCAAGAAATTCATTGAGGTGAATTTCTTCTGTAACCATGCTTTTGCTCTTGACTACAGATTTGCAATTTTTTTCCTTACATATTTTTAGAATCTCGTCTAAAGCCTCCTGTGAGTTTTGGGTCCAGATAACTTTTCCACCCCTCCTGGAAAATTGCCTTTCAAATTCTTCCAATTGCTTATCCAAAGTTTCTATGGCGCGCCATTTAATATTCTTCGCCCGTTCCCTTGCTATGTCTAAATTTACAAATTGGCTCTTTCCTTGCGGTACCACAGCATTGTACCGGCCAATATTGAAGTTTATTTTTTGACGGTGATCTAAATCAGCGGCTTTTATGGTGCTTTTCGCTAAAAATATTTCGGATTGTTCTGACATCTATAATTCTTTATTGTCTTCTGATTATTTAAACCTTTTCTAAAGTTAAATTACTTTCATTGAAACCCCTACTTTATAAACTCATTGGATGTTTATTATAGGAAAACAAGATAAAAACTTTCTATCATTTTTTACTTCACTTCGAAAATCGGGATAAACGATATACAATTTAATAATATTCTTCTTTTTTATTACTATTTAAGGCCTTCTTTTCATTTCCGAACCGGGATTTGATTTTTTTTACCCTACCGAATTTATCAGATACTGTCTATTTATTTTGTGCATAAATGAAGTTAAATATTTACGCTTTCAATCTGTATATTGCATCGTAAAACATAATATAACATTGACTTCATTTCTACCTTTTTCCAAAAGAATCCTTCTAAATATGAAAATAAAATATCTGCTTTCGATGGCAATTGCTGCCTTTGCCTCTTTAAATTCATTTGGGCAAACTTCTACTATATCCGGTTATGTTTTTAATGATTTAAATAATGATTCTCTTTATGAATCTGGCGAAGGGCTAAGTAATATTAAGGTTTGGCTATTCGACCTTAATGAAAGTTCAACCAAATACCGTGTAATACCGGTGGATTCGGTTGTTACAGATGCAAACGGCCTTTACACATTTTCTAATATAGCAGCAAGCGATTACCAGGTTCGGGTGATGATTACTTCAATGCCAACTACCATATCCAGGGCCGTAATTGATAACGATTCTTACCCCAACGGACTGACTAATGTAATGGCAGTGAATGGCACCAGTGCATACAATAATATTAACTTTGGATTTGGTTATACTTCGGTAGCACCGACATTTACGAGTGACCGAATATTCCAGTGGAATTCGAGTAATACCTTCATTAATACTACTTCTCAAAAATACAATTTAACCCCCGAGACCTGTAACGGCAATCCATTTAACCCAACTATTACCTGGAAGACTGACAGAACCAGTACTCCGGGTGGTGGATATGGATCAAATACTTACCCTCAGGCTTATTTCCCGGGAGCCGCCCAGGGAGTGGATTGGCCGGGGAACCTCAAAGGGGGAATAAATACTTTAGATACTACTTTCCAAATCGACTTTGGAGGTCCAGACTACAATCCTGTAAACAATGACCGTCAAACCACTACCATAATATTCAGCAATTCAGTTGATAATGTAAAATTTTCCATATATGATATTGACCATGCCGATCCTCAAAGAGCAACAGGCAGAATTGACCATGTGAAAGTTACTGGTTATGATGGGGCATCCCCTGGTATGCCTGTGATTTTAAATCCTTCAACTGCTCCGTGGAATACAGTTTCGGGTAATACCATTTATGGCTTTGCAGATTACCCGATTTGGAGCTATTCATTACAATATAATTCGCAAAATCAGGACCATGGAACCGTTAATGTTTATTTTCAAAATAAAATAGATTCCATTGTGATTGAATACGAGGAATGGGCTCCCGTAATGCTTCCCGGAAATGGAGTTAATGATGCCACTCCTGCTGCAGCTGCTCCTGATTATGATTGGGTGCCTAGGTTGGCTCCCAATGCTCCAACAACAAGAGGTATTTCCATTGGCAGCATTGATTATAGTTTCTATTGCAACGCTGCAATGCCGGTTACGCTTGTAAATTTTGCAACTTTACAAAACGGCTGCAATTCAGTATTACAATGGCAAACTTCATTTGAGCAGAACTTAAACTCTTTTGAAATTGAATATTCTACTGATGGAAGCAATTTTAAAATGATAAGTTCTGTTAAAGCAAAAGATATTTCAACAGGAAGCAACTACCAGTATCCTGTTTCTTCTTCCGGAGTTATCGGATATTACCGATTAAGAATGACAGATTTTGACGGCCAATTCAAGCTTAGTAATATTGTTTCTGTTAATCCTTGCAATAAAAATACGACATTCAGTATTGCTCCAAATCCGATCAATCAGGGTGAAAACTTTGGAATAACCATTTATTCAGCTGATAATAATTCAAGGCAGGGAATCATAGAAGTTTTTAATGCAAATGGCACTAAAATACTTCAACAAAGCACAAGCATAAGTCAGGGCAATAATATTGTTTCAATAAATTCAAGTAGTATGGCGGCAGGTGTTTACCTGATCCGACTTGTTGACGGTAATAATAACTTTATTGGTAATTCTCAGAAGATTATTGTCAGATAATTACCAAACCACATTATAAATTAAGGAGCATCAGAATTCAGCCCTGATGCTCTTTTTATTTTTGTTGCTGTAGTTTTCCAGCTTTGAAAAATATTTCAAAATCTTTTCAGGGATGGGAAGATTCATCAGCGACCTCCTAACCGAAATTCCAATGTGGATCATTCTTCTCATGGATTTTGGAAAGAAAATCCTGTAACTGAAGACTTTTCACTGTTCATATGACAAATTCTTCATTTCGATGAATAAAAACAGCAAATGGAATATTATGGTTGCTTGTTACAAATTGATCAAGTGAACCACCACATTCAAAAAAGGTGGCTTCGCAAGAAAAAGGCAAAGCCCTTAATTCCAAGCCAGTACCTGACTTTGAAAAATTTTTTGAAATGACGTCTTTTGAACAGCAAATTAAGCTGGTTCTGTCCGGTTGTTACAGGAAAACCCTTCAACCTTGTAGCAGCAACTTGTAGAATTTTACAAACCAGAAGTTTTTCTGGTAAACCACATATTCTGTCAAAGAACTAAAGCGAAGTCAATGATTTAATGTAAAGCAAAAATGACATCACCGCCTGCAGTGCAGGTGGTTTTCTAATTAAAAATAAAAAATTGGATATATCTAGATTATTTGCTCATTCTTAGCTGAATATGAATGATTTATGAATTAACCAGTACTTCCTCTTTATAATATAATTCCCGTTTCGGCGTTAGTTGAAAAAGAAACCCTTATTCTATGAACTTGAAGTATATACTCGCAACGGTATTAGCTACTTTTTTCATCTCAATTTCCTTTGGGCAGTCTTCTACCATATCGGGGCATGTATTCAATGACCTGAATAATGATTCTCTTTATGAAGCAGGAGAAGGGCTCCCTAATATTAAGGTTTGGCTGTTCGATCTAAAAGAAAATTCCATAAAATTTCGTGTAATACCGGTAGATTCTATTGTTACCGATGCAAATGGCTTGTATACTTTTTCTAATGTGGCAGCCAGCGATTACCAGGTTCGCGTAATGATTACTTCAATGCCAACTACCATAACCCGTGCCGTAGTTGATAATGATTCTTACCCCAATGGACTTACCAATGTAATGGGTGTGGATGGTTCAAGTGCATACCCTAACATAAACTTTGGATTTGGTTATACTTCCATTGCGCCGACATTTACAAGTGACACTAGTTTTCAATGGAATTCAAGTAACACTTTTATCAATACCCCAACCCAAACTTATAATTTAGCATCCGTAACTTGCAATGGAACTACCTATAATCCTACTATAACATGGAAAACAGATAGAACAAACCTGGTTGGCACCGAACAATTTCCATTGGCTTCTCCTTCAGCTATTTCAGGACCAGATGAGGGGCCAGATTGGCCAGGCAACCTTAAAGGGGGCATTAATACTTTAGATACCACCTTTACACTATATTTCGGAGGTGATACCTACAACCCAGTAAACAATGACCGGCAAACTACAACGATACTTTTCAGCAATTCTGTAGATAATGTAAAATTTTCCATATATGATATCGACCATGCCGATCCCCAAAGAGCTACGGGCAGAATTGACCATGTGAAAGTAACTGGTTATGATGGGGCGTCTCCGGTTATACCGGTAATTCTTAGTCCTTCAGCCGCTCCATGGAATACGGTTTCAGGAAATACTATTTATGGCTTTGCAGATTACCCGATTTGGAATTATACACTTGCTTATAATTCTCAAAATCAAGATCACGGAACTGTAAATGTTTATTTCCAAAAAAAAATAGACTCCATTGTGATTGAATACGAGGAATGGGCTCCGGTAATGCTTCCCGGAAAAGGAGTTCTAGATGCCACTCCTGCTGCTTCTGCACCGGCCAATGACTGGGTTGACAGGTTAGCACCCAATGCACCGACCACAAGGGGTATTTCCATAGGAAGGATTGACTATAGTTTTGATTGCCTGTTTCTCATGCCTGTTTCGCTTATCAATTTCTCAGCCCTCCAAAGCGGATGCAACTCAGTTTTGCAATGGAAAACTTCATTTGAACAAAATCTAAATTATTTTGGGATCGAGTATTCTAGCGATGGAACTAATTTCCAAATGATCAATTCGGTAAAGGCAAAAAATATTGCCAAAGGAAGCTCCTACCAATATCCTGTTGCTCCTTCGGGAGTAATAGGTTACTACCGGTTAAGGATGACAGATAAGGACGGCAATTACCAGTTCAGTAATATTGTATCAATCACCCCTTGTGCGCAAAGCTTCACATGGAGTGTAGCTCCCAATCCGTTTAACCAGGGGGATAATTTTACGGCAACCATTTATTCGGGTACAAATAATACATACCAGGGATCTATTGAAATTTTTGATGCAAATGGAAATAAGATACTTAACCAAAGTACGAGCATAAGCCAGGGTAATAATATTGTTCCAATTAATACAAGTAAGTTGACACCAGGTGTTTACTTGATTCGCCTAGTTGACGGTAATAATAATCTTATTGGTAATTCCCAGAAGATTATTGTCAGATAATATCAAAATCTATTTTATTTGTAGGAGTATCGGAATTTGTTTCCGATACTCTTTTTCATTTTATTGAAGGATGGATCGGTTTCTCCTGAACCTGGTATTTTTACTTTTTTCCACCTATTCAGTTAATTGCCTCTACTACAATACATGCAAATATTCACCATTTTGCTGCCAGTCAGATTTATAAAAATCGAAGGATTGTTCGTTGACGAGCAATATGGTATTACATAATATTATCAATATTTATTCGTTTATTATTTAGGGATCCTTATAATATGAAACAAAAAATTTTTTTAACTGCCATAGTAACTGCATTCGTCCTTTCTATTTCATTTGGACAATCGACCATTTCCGGTTATGTATTTAATGATCTAAACAACGATTCCCTATATGAACCGGGAGAAGGGATAAGCAACATTAAGGTTTGGCTTTTTGATCTGAATGCCGTTGCACCCCGGTACAGAGTAATTCCTATAGATTCAGTTGTTACCAATGCTTCCGGATTCTATTCTTTCATAGGGGTTTTAACAGGTAACTACCAGGTAAGGGTCATGATTACTTCCATGCCGCCAACCATTACCCGTGCCGTTATTGACCCTGATCCATATCCTAATGGCCTTACAAATGTTACAACGGTTGGCTCAAGCGCCTACCCGAATACAAACTTTGGGTATGCCAATACTGCAATTGCTCCTTCTTTTACAAGTGACCGCACTTTTAGATGGAATGCAAGTGATTCATTCGTTAACACATATTCTCAAACCTATCCTTTAGCATCTGAAGTTTGTGGAGGTACTACTTTTAATCCTACAATTACATGGACAACTGATAGAATCATTACCCCCGGAGCTGCGGCTGGTTATGGTACAAGTACTTTTCCGGAAGCTAACATGGCAGCAGCGGCAGCTCCTATGGGAGGGCAGAATTGGCCAGGAAACCTCAAAGGAGGAATAAATACTTTAGATTCAACTTTTGTATTAATTAATGGCGGAAGTTCATATACAACTGTTAACAATGACCGGATAACTGTTACCATTCAATTCAGCAACCCGGTAAATAATGTAAAATTTTCTTTTTATGATATTGATCATGCCGATCCCCAGGTGGCAACGGGCAGAATTGATCATGTGAATGTTACGGGTTATGACCTTTCAAATCCTGTTAACCCCATTATTCTAAGTCCTTCGGCAGCTCCCTGGAACACGGTTTCCGGTAATAATATCTGTGGCTTCGATGATTATCCTATATGGAGGTATACAACTGCCTATAATTCAGGAAATGAGGATCACGGCACTGTAAATGTCTATTTTCAACAAAGAATCGAAACCATTGTAATTCAGTATGAGGAATGGGCTCCGGTATTAATTGTCGGTAAAGGAATTAATGATGCCTCCATACCTGCAAACGCTCCAATTGAATCTTCCTGGTCGCCAAGATCGGGAGCCTACGCTCCTACATGGAGAGGCATTTCCATTGGCAGCATAAGTTATAGTTTAGATTGTGCAGATATCATTTTGCCTGTATCGCTACAAAATTTTGAAGCTGTGCAAAATGGTTGTAATTCGACTTTAGAATGGGAAACTTCATATGAACAAAACCTTGATAATTTCGGAATCGAGCGATCCACAGATGGAGTTAACTTTCAGTTGGTGGGAACGGTTCAGGCAAAAAATATTTCTTCTGGTAGCGATTATCAATACCCTATTTCCTCAACTGGTGGGGTCGACTTCTACCGCTTAAAGATGACCGGAAAAAGTGGCGATTCCCAGCTAAGTAATATAGTTTCAATAGCACCTTGTAATAATAAAAATATTACCTGGAATATTGCTCCTAATCCCATTAACCAGGGAAATAATTTTACTATTACTATTTCTTCCGGCCAAAATATTGCTCAGCAGGGCTCTCTTATTATCTTCGATTCAAACGGGAAAAAGATCTTTCAAAAAAATACAAGTATTGGCCTGGGGGATAATCCCGTTACTTTGAGTACCAGCATGATGGCTTCCGGCATATACCTTATCCGTCTCTTAGATGCTAACAATAATGCAATCGGTGATCCGCAAAAAATTATAGTGAAGTAATATTAATTAATAATCTTTATGTAAAGTGTCCTTTAATTCTTCAAGTGGTGCTCTCTTTTATTTTAAGACATCAAGCTCTTTCCCGACTTTTATAAATGCAGCGATAGCCAAATCAAGGTGTTTCTTTTTGTGAGCGGCACTCAACTGCACCCTGATACGAGCTTGTCCTTTGGCAACCACAGGAAAGAAAAATCCTATCACATAAATCCCTTCGTCCAGCAACCTTGCTGCAAAGTTTTGGGCAAGCACTGCATCGTAAAGCATAATGGGAACAATAGGGTGCTCTCCATGCTTTATGTCAAAACCAGCTTTGGTCATTTTTCTTCTGAAATATTTTGTATTTCTTTCAAGTTTATCTCTCAGTTTGGTTGTTTCATTCAGAAGATTAAAAATTACAATGGAAGCCCCAACTATACTCGGTGCAACCGTATTGCTAAAGAGGTAAGGCCTGCTGCGCTGCCTGAGCATTTCAATAATTTCTTTTTTACCGGAAGTGAAACCCCCGCTTGCCCCTCCCAGGGCTTTGCCCAGTGTACCAGTAATAATATCAATTCTTCCCAATACACCGCGGTATTCATGTGAACCTCGTCCTGTTTTTCCCAAAAACCCTGTTGAATGGCATTCATCAATCATCACCGCCGCATCGTATTTATCAGCCAAATCACAAATTTTATCCAATTTAGCAATGGTTCCGTCCATGCTGAAAGATCCGTCGGTAACAATAATCCGGTTGCGCAATTGTTGGCTTTCTTTCATTTTTTCTTCTAAATCCTGCATATTGTTATGTTCATACCGGAACCGCTGAGCCTTGCATAAGCGCACACCATCGATAATGCTTGCATGATTTAATGCATCTGAAATAATAGCATCTTCTTCCCCAAATAGAGGCTCAAATACGCCACCATTAGCATCAAAGCAAGCTGCATATAAAATGGAATCTTCGGTATCCAAAAAATCTGATATCTTTTTTTCAAGTTCCTTATGTATATCCTGCGTACCACAAATAAAGCGGACACTGCTTAGCCCATAACCTCTTTCATCAATATATTTCTTTGCAGCTCTCAATACTTTTGGATTAGACGACAACCCGAGGTAATTATTGGCACAAAAATTCAATACAGTTTTGCCTCCTACTTCAATTTCAGCCCCTTGCTCACTTGTTATTATTCTTTCAGTTTTATATAATCCTGCGGACCTGATTTCCCCAAGTTCCTGGTTGATTCTGTTTAATAATTTTTCATTCATGACATTTAGTTTTATCGATACAAACCTACACGAAATCATTAAATTCAATGAAGCAAAAGGCAAAAATGGTAAAATTGTAACTTTTTGGGTTCACCTTCGTATAACACTTAAACTACGCACGAAAGTTAACTTTAGCAACTGAGTTTATGACTGAAAAGGAATATAATGAATGCGTTAATCTCTATGCAGACAATGTTTACCGCTTTATCGTCAAAAATTTGAGGCATGAAGAAAATTCAAAAGATGTAGTGCAAAATGCATTTGAAAAATTATGGATTAACCGGGAAACAGTGGAAAATGAACGCAGTAAATCCTATCTGTTCACCGTAGCATACCACCAGATGATAGACCACATCAGAAAAAATAAAAGAATCACATTGCAGGAAGATCTTTCTGAAGGTGCAAATACTACAAATCAGCCTCATCATAATATTAATAAGATATTAAATGAGGCCCTGAGCCGATTGGGCGAAACGCACCGCAGTTTGGTTCTTCTAAAAGATTATGAAGGTTATACCTACGAGGAAATATCAAAAATAACTTCTTTGAGTATTAGCCAGGTAAAAGTGTACCTGCACCGCGCCAGGATACAACTTAAGAACTGGTTAGTAAAACCCGAAAATGTAATTTAAAATGAATATCACCAGGGATAATTATGAAGAATATTTTTTGCTCTATGCAGATAATGAATTGTCCGATTCCGAAAAGACAGAAGTTTTAATATTCTTAAAAAATAACAGGGACCTGGCCGAAGAGTTCAGGAGTATAATACGTACGATTTCCAAACCTGACGTGAATTTAGAAATTCCGGATAAATCCTTTTTATTTAGAAAAGATTCCGAAGCACTCATTAATCATAAAAATTATGAAGAAATTTTTCTTCTTTATCATGACAACGAACTCACTACTGATCAAAAAATGGAATTGGAGAAGTTTTTGCTCTCCAACCGGCAATTTAAAGATGAATTTGATCTGATTGGTTTGGCAAGGCTGGTACCTGAAGATTCAATAGTATTTCCCAACAAGAAATTATTATACCAGAAGGAAAAAACAGCAAAAGTTGTCCCTGCATTATTTTGGAGAATTCTTGCAGCGGCAATTTTCATCGGCTTTGGAATATGGATTACCCAACTATATTCTAACCGCTCAAAACAGTTGCCTGCTTTAGTTTCCCAACCGATTCTTCCCAAAAAAGCCTTTCCTGTTATAAAAAGTAGTCCCATCCCGGAAAAACAAACTGTCCCTGCTATTGTTCAATCGCCTTCTTCGGGCGGAAAAGAAATCAACCCAATAAAGGAAAAAATGAAAAATCCTTTACTTGCAAGGACTGAAAATAGCGCTAAACTTATAGAATCATTACCTAATACAAAACACGCAGACAATTCAGAAATTATTTTTTCAGCATTACAAAAAATAGATGAAGAAATTTCAATGGAGGTTCCGGTAATTAAGAATTTGGATAATAAACAAATCGCTTCGGTTGATAATTCTTTGCAACCCGGGAATTTATCACAGAATAAGATGCCGGGCAATAATTTGAAGGATGAACCCCTGGCTGTTGCGCAAACTGTATCCTATAATCCTGAAGCTACTGATCACAATCAAAATTATGTTTTCTATGATTTACCCACAGATGAATTCAAAAAGACCAGGGTGGGCGGATTCATAAAAAAAATGCAGCGGGTTATTGAAAGAAACAATCCAATCAATCGCATTTTTTCAGGAAATGATAAGCCTTAGCTGTTAAAAGAAATGAAAAAGAATGATATCCGATAAATATTATATTATGAAAAAGACAATTCTCGGTATTATAGGAATTATTATCGCCATGGGTTGCCTTGCCCAAGCCGATACCATGAGCACAAGGAATCAAAATGATACGATCCGGATTGGGGGTATGATTATACTTAAGAGGGGAAACCCAAATGACGGAAATAATTTAAGGGTTACCTTAGGTAACCGGCGCCAAAAAAGATCACCCAATATAAATACATCTGGTTTGATCGTGGATCTTGGTTTTGCTAATTGGGTTGATAAAACAAATTATGGATCTGCCACTTCAGGTGGCTATCTTGTGAACCGGCCACGCCAGGCGCCGCTGGGACCTGGAGATTTTGAATTGAAAACCACAAAATCCAGTAATATCAATATTTGGTTTTTTATGCAGCGGCTGAATTTAATTAAACATCACGTGAACCTTAAATATGGCCTTGGGATCGAGTTGAATAATTACCGGTTCCAATCTGCAATAAGCCTTAAAGAAGAGGGAGCCAATCCATACAACCCTTCTCTATATATTAATCATCCATATATTTTTGAGGATTCCATAAGTTTTTCAAAAAATAAGCTGGCGGCCGATTATGTAACAATTCCCTTCATGTTGAATTTTGCAACTAATCCAAATTCTGTCAACAATGGACTAAGTGTGAGCGCAGGTGTAAGTGTTGGCTATTTATACAATAGCCGCAATAAGCAAATAAGCACAGAGCGAGGTAAACTGAAAAACCATGGCAATTATGATCTTGAAAACTGGAAATTCTCTTACGTAGCTGAACTTGGCTTAGGGCCAGTGCATTTGTATGGTTCTTACAGCCCAAATTCTATCTTTTCAAACGGGCTTAATTTAATGCCCTATGCTGTCGGTATTAGATTTAGCAATTGGTAATTGGTAGCCATTATTTTGATTCCAGGTATTCCCGGGAGGAATTGATATAATCTGAAATGAATGTATTCAACCAGGTATCTACTCTTTTAATTGTATCAGATACTATTTGCTTAAGTGCATACTCCTTTCTTTATACAATTGCCTGAAGTAGGGATCACGTAAATCTTTTATAAATCTTATGGCTTCGCCGGTACTTTTCATTTCAGGGCCCAATTCTTTATTTACATTTGGAAATTTATTAAAAGAAAAAACAGGTTCTTTGATGGCGAAGCCATTCAATTTTTTCTCAAATTTGAAGTCTTTCAATTTCGCTTCACCAATCATTATTTTTGTGGCAATATTTAAATAAGGAATTTGATATGCTTTGGCGATAAATGGCGTAGTTCTGGATGCCCGTGGATTGGCTTCAATTACAAATACTTCCCCGTTTTTAATTGCAAACTGAATATTGATAAGACCTTTGATATGTAGCGCACGGGCGATTTTTTCCGCATATTCCTCCATGGTATGCACAATTAGTGGTGAAAGATTAAACTCCGGCAAAACTGCATTACTATCCCCACTGTGAATACCTGCAGGTTCAATGTGTTCCATCAGGCCCATCACATGAAAATCCTCCCCATCAAAAATAGCATCGATTTCTGCTTCCTGGCAGCGATCTAGAAAATGATCAATCAAGATCTTGTTATTAGGTAAATGCTTTAACAAGCTAAGCACCCCTTTTTCCAGTTCTTCATCATTTAAAACAATCCGCATCCGCTGTCCTCCCAGAACATAACTGGGCCTCACCAAAACTGGATAGCCAACCCTTTTAGCAACTTCTATTGCATCATCTGTATTAAACGCCGTGCCATAATTGGGATAAGGAATTTCAAGTTTTTTCAACATATCACTAAAGCGGCCCCTGTCTTCTGCAATATCCATGTTATCGAAAGAGGTACCAATAATTTTTATTCCTTTTGCATCAAGCCTTTTTGCCAGTTTTAAAGCGGTTTGACCGCCTAACTGCACTATAACTCCTTCCGGTTTTTCCAACTCTATAATATCCCAGATATGTTCCCAGAATACAGGTTCAAAATAAAGTTTGTCGGCCATATCAAAATCGGTGGAAACCGTCTCAGGGTTGCAGTTGATCATGATGGCTTCATAGCCACATTCTTTAATAGAGAGAAGTCCATGAACACAGCAATAATCAAACTCTATACCTTGACCGATCCGATTTGGGCCACTACCCAAAACAATAATTTTCTTTTTGGAAGAGGGGACGGATTCGTTATGTATAATTTCAGTTTTCATTAATTTGACTAATATTAATCATTCAAAGGTGCTATAAAAATAGGGCGTCTTCGCCTCAAACTCTGCGCTGCAGGTATCAACCATTTTATATACTCTTTCTATACCAAATTCTTTTCTCTTTTGGTAAATATCTTCATCCGTGCTGCCATCTTTCATAATCCTTGAAATTTGTTCATCACCAAAACCCAGTCTCTTTGCTTTCATCATGAGTTCGGATGAAATACTTTCCAAATTAGTTTTGGAAAGTTCTTTTTCACAATCACAAATTTTTTGAACCTGGTAAATAAACCAACGGTCAATACCCGTCAATTCACAAATGCGTCGGACACTAACGCCAATCATTAAAGCATCTTTGATCCTGAAAATTCGGTCCCATTTTGGCACTTTCAAATATTCAATGATCTCCTCAGCATACATCAGGCTTTTACCATAATAACCCAGGCCTACGGCTTCATTTTCCAGGCTCTGACATGCTTTTTGAATGGCTTCAGCAAAACTTCTGCCAATAGCCATTACTTCTCCTACAGATTTCATTTGTAGTCCAAGTGTGTCATCAGCCCCTTTAAATTTATCAAAATTCCAACGGGGGATTTTTACAATAACATAATCAAGAGCAGGCTCAAAATATGCTGAAGTAGTTTGTGTAATTTGGTTTTTTAATTCATCCAAAGTAAAGCCAATAGCAAGTTTGGCGGCTATTTTTGCAATCGGATAGCCTGTAGCCTTACTCGCTAATGCTGAAGACCTGCTGACTCTTGGATTAATTTCGATAGCAATGATATCTTCTGTTTGTGGGTTTAATGCAAATTGAACATTACAACCGCCTGCAAAATTTCCCAGGTTACGCATCATGGCTATTGCCGTATTACGCATTTTTTGAAAAGCGGTATCGCTTAACGTCATTGCCGGAGCAACAGTTATAGAATCGCCCGTATGTATCCCCATCGGATCAAAATTTTCAACTGTACAGATAATAACTACATTGTCATTATTATCCCGTAATAATTCCAACTCAAATTCTTTCCAGCCAAGCATTGCTTTTTCTACCAGCACTTCATGCATCGGAGAAGCTGTAAGCCCGCGATTTAAAGCTTCGTCAAGTTCATTCTTGGTGTGTACAAAGCTTCCACCCGTTCCGCCTAAAGTGAATGATGGCCTTATTACCAACGGAAAACCTATATCCTGTGCAAATTCTTTCCCTTCTAAAAATGAATTGGCGGTTTTTGCAGGGGCTACCTGTATGCCCATTCGTATCATCCATTGCCTGAATTTTTCCCGGTCTTCGGCTTTATCGATTGCTTTAATATCTACGCCTATCAGTTTCACATTATGCTTTTGCCAGATTCCCAATTCATCTCCTTCTTTACATAGATTTAGTGCTGTTTGTCCACCCATCGTCGGTAAAACAGCATCAATCTGATTTTCTTCCAGGATTTGCTCGATGCTTTCTACCGTAAGTGGAAGCAGGTAAACTTTATCGGCCATCATTGGGTCAGTCATAATAGTAGCAGGATTGCTATTAATCAGTATCACCTTTATACCTTCTTCGCGAAGGCTCCGTGCAGCCTGTGTTCCGGCATAATCAAATTCGCAAGCCTGTCCTATAATAATAGGACCGGAACCTATAATTAAAACGGATGTAATGGATTTATCGCGGGGCATATATCTTAAAATCTGTGGCCGCCAAAAATAAAGGGAAATGTTGAAATGAAGGCTAATAAATTTCATTTAAAATTTAATGCAACGAAATGCAAAAAAGTGAATAAAATAGTCTCGCTTAATCCGGTATTGACTATTATTATATTTTTTAGTTCTTAGATTTGTGATTATATGAAAATGTTTGTTGGTGAACCGTACCCATTTAATAAAGCGTTACTTTTAATTCTTTTTCTTTCTTTCTGCATTTTAGGTGAGGCGCAGCTTTTCCCAAATAAGAATTATCCAAAAGGATATTTTATTTATCCTGTAAATGCAAAAATTGGTATCGCTGCAAATTTTGGCGAACTGCGTCCCAACCATTACCATATGGGTCTGGATTGTAGAACAAATCATGTGCAAAACAGGCCTGTATTGGCTGCAGCTGATGGATATGTTGCGCACATTCGTATTGAGCCTTTTGGTTTTGGAAAAGCTATATATATAAACCATCCAAATGGACTTACTACATTATATGGACACCTGAATAAATTTTTTCCTGCATTGGAAAAATATGTAAAAGAGCAACAATACAAATTACAATCCTGGAAAGTTTATCTTGATATACCCCCCGGAATGTTCCCGGTAAAAAAGGGCCAATTTATTTCCTATAGCGGAAATGCAGGTGGTTCCCAGGGGCCTCATTGCCACTTTGAAATAAGAGATACAAAATCGGACAAAGTATTAAACCCATTATTGTTTGGAATGCCTATACCCGATAATGTGCCACCTACAATTGTTCGATTAGCCTTGTATGATAGAAATAAAAGTACCTATAGCCAGCTGCCAAAATTATTCAGCCTGAAAAATATAAAAGGCGGTTATACTACAGTTGATCCTCTTATCACTATTAATACTGATAAAGTTAGTTTTGGTATTTCTGCAAATGACAAAGTATCTGGTTCAGCAAATCCAAATGGTATATACCAGGCTACATTATATTTTGATCAAAGGGCGGTTGTGGGATTTCGGATAGATAGCATTACCTACGATGAAACAAGATACGTAAATGCCCATATTGATTATAGAGCTAAAGAAGCAGGAGGCCCATATATTGAACATCTATCAAGGCTTCCTGGCTACCCGGAAGGTGTTTACAAAGATTTTAGCGGTGATGGAGTAATTACATTAACTGATAATGATATTCATACAGTTAAGATAATTGTTTCAGATACTTATGGCAACTATTCAATACTTCAGTTCAACATAAAAATGGCACCCGGAAACGAAGCAAATCAGGGAAACAATTCACCTAACTTCAGTCAACTGGAATTTCGTCCCGGATTTACCAATATTTTTGAAAATGAAAATGTACAGTTGATTTTAGATCAACAGGCGCTTTACGATTCCTTTGCTTTTGTTTTTTCAAAAAAGATTTCCAAATCTGCAAACTCCTTTTCTGATATTTATGCTTTAGAATCAGGACTGGTACCTGTTCATGATTATTTTACCTTAAGAATCAAGGCTGATAAGACAGTTCCGGAAGAATACAGGAACAGAATGCTTATTAAAAGAAGTTGGGGAAGTAAAATTGAAGTAAAAAAGGCTGATGGAGAAGGGGAATGGTTTAAAGCAACGTTCAGGGATTTTGGTGATTTCGAATTGATTTCTGATGATATTCCACCGGTTATTACGGGTGGCTTTAAGGATAATTCAAATCTTTCGAAAGCCGCAAGGATCATCTTTATTCCCACAGACAATAATAAAGAAATAAGGAATTTCAGAGCAGAACTTGACGGAAAGTGGCTCATGTTTACCAATGACAAAGGAAAATCATTCATTTATAACTTTGATGAAAAATGCGGTCGCGGAAGGCATGAACTCACAATTTCCATACAGGATGAGGCTGGCAATACAACAGAAAAAATTTTTCATTTTATCAGATAAAAATTATAACAATGGCACAATTATCAGAAGGGAAGAAAGCCCCCGCTTTTAAAGCAAAAGATCAAAATGGAACCACTGTATCATTAAGCGATTTTAAAGGCAAGAAAATAGTTTTATATTTTTATCCGGAGGACGATACTCCCACTTGCACCGTGGAAGCCTGCAATCTGCGCGATAATTATAAGGTCCTTCAGAAAGAAGGGTTGGTCGTTTTGGGCGTAAGCCCTGATGATGAAAAAAAACACAAGAAGTTTGAAGAAAAGTACAAACTTCCTTTTACGCTTTTGGCAGACCCTGAAAAAAAGATTATTGAGAAATATGGCGTTTGGGGAGAAAAAAATATGTACGGCCGGAAATATATAGGACTCCTTAGAACTACATTCTTAATAGATGAAAAAGGTTTTATTCAAAAAATATTCAGGAAACCTAAATCAAAAATTCATAGTGAAGAAATATTAAGTGCCCTGGGATAATTGATCTAATATTGTTGCTGTTACAATTTTTCTATGGATACAGAACTCTGCATTAAAGAAAATTCCTGGATCGCTCAGCTTGCAGCTAAAAAATTACGATCAAAGAATGCGGCGATAGTAATAAGAAAAACCATTTATCTCTATAACGTAATTATAGAGGATTTTTTAGCAGATACAGAATGGGTGAAGCATGAAATTTGTCATATCCGTCAATTTGAAGAGTACGGCTTTTTCCGTTTTATCCTGATGTATTTATGGGAAAGTATTAAGTATGGTTATCACAAAAATAAATTCGAAGTTGAAGCAAGAAATGCGGGTAATAATAAACAACTATTTTATTCCACGTATAAAATTCATCTCACTCCTGAATAATTAATAATCCAATTGCAGGCCCAACCTGTCTTTTAATTCTTTTACCAGCGGATATTCTTCAATAATTTTCAGATATTGTTCTTTTGTGGTAAAATATTTTTCGCGTTCTTTTTTATTGTCACCATTTTCAATGACAATAACACGATAAGTTAGAAAGCGGTTATTAAAGTAAGTCTGAAGATGTTCTATAAGTACTACTCTTTCAGCTTCAATAAATTTCTGTTGAATATTATTTTCAGTTTTAATTTCAATACAATTTTCGTCGACCACAGATAATTTAGCTGATTTGAAGTTGGTAACGGCAGAATGGTTGTTGTTTTTGCGAAGTTCCTCGATATACAGACCCCATGCCACATATAATTCTTCCTCATTAAGCTCCTTCACATTATGGTTGTTCTCCTTATTTTCAATTGCAACCTGCTCTCTTATTTTTTCAAGGTCGATTGATCTTTTCAATATTGTTTGTGGCCTTTTAGTGGCCACACGTGTGTGATCAGAAAAGTCCTTTTGCATTGCAGGCGTTTGTATTTCTTCCTGAATGATCAGCGTGGCTGAATCTCCGTTCAATTTCCTTTTAATCCTTTCATTCGGTGCGTTATCTGAAAGAGTACTGCTTTCTTTAAGCTTCTGATCAACCGGGGAGATTTTATTTTTTTCTTTTAAGACTACAGGCACAAGCGCTTTGAATGAAACCGGCTTCATCCTTTCAAGCTGTTTTTTTTTGATTGGCTGTTCTCCCTCAATTACAACCTCAATTGCCTGGCTCAGATAGCATAATTTTATTAAGGTCAGTTCCATATGTAGCCGCTTATTCTTTGCCTGGCGGTAATTAATTTCTGATTCACTTAATATATTCAACGCCCCCAATAAAAATGAGGCATCTGTTTTTAAAGCAACATCAAGATAACGTTGCTTAAAACTCTCCGATACCTCAAGTAAACTGGCTACTTTAGGATCTTTACTTACCAGCAGGTTTCGCACAAACTCAGCAAAATCATTCAGAACCAGATCGCCTTCAAAACCTTTCCTGTTAATTTCATCGTAAAGCAAGAAAGCATCACTAATTCTTTGGTTCTTCATCGCATCCATAAACCTGAAATAATAGTCTTCATCCAATATATTTAAGTGTTCTAAAGTGTTTGCATAGGTTAGTTTTCCATTGGTAAAGCTTACTATTTTATCCAGAATACTTAGCGCATCTCTCAGGCATCCCTCACTTTTTTGAGCTATAATATGTAAGGCAGTTTTATCGGCATTTATTTTTTCCTTCTCACATATTTCCTGAAGGTGTTCAACAGTGTCCTGGTTGGTAATTCTTTTAAAATCAAAAATCTGGCACCTTGAAAGTATGGTAGGTAAAATTTTGTGTTTCTCTGTAGTTGCTAAGATAAAAATTGCAAAGGGAGGTGGTTCTTCAAGTGTTTTAAGGAACGCGTTGAAAGCCTGGGAGGTAAGCATGTGT
>OCTA010000359.1_pt1 | contig 42010 bp, 36 predicted proteins | sample 1538991 | NCBI WGS metagenome assembly OCTA01 (sample SAMEA3539302, study PRJEB22396) | soil metagenome | biome: tundra; feature: field; material: soil | place: USA | collected 2010-05 | depth 0.15 m | reverse complement strand
CGCGCAGGTTCTTCTTCACGACGCGTTCACTCTTCTTCTTCGCCGAATCGATCGTGTAGTCGAGCGTGGCGTCGAGCGCCATCCAGCAGGACACCGGGCGGCCGCCTGAGAGCGCCGGCGTGAAGCGCCACTTCGAGGCGAACTGCCTCAGCCAGATCCCGAGGAGCGGTTCCGTTTCGCCGGTGGGCAGGAACCGGGTGACCGCGCCCTGCTCCGAAACCTCGACGAGCGCCGTCGTACGGGCTCTCACGCGCGCCTTCTCGAAGCTCCACGGTGTCTTCTCGGGCGACGGAAGCACGTCCATGTCCTCGATCGAGACGGCCGCAGAGTCCTTCGGTTCTATGTCGTGTGCGTATCGCGTCATCCACGCGTCGCCGGAGGTGTCGCGAACCGTGGGAACGAGCGGATCGTCCTTGCGCAGTGCCTCGAGCGTGAAGGCGGCGAAGATCGCCTTCTCGAGCGAGATCGCGAGGTCGATGGAGTAGGTCGCCCAGGTCGGAACGGGCTGTCCGCCCTTCTTCGCGGGCGCAAACCGCCAGCGGGGGACGAGGGCCGCGAGCGGCGCGGCGAGGCCCTTGAGCGGCGGCTCGATCGGAACGGCCTCGACGGCGCGCCCCGTCTCGAGGAGATGGACCGCGAGGACGAGCGGTTGGCGCGTGTCGAGATCCGGCGGATTCGTCCGCTCGGCGAGCCTCGGCGCCTCGTCGACCGCCCGGAAGAGCGGGTGAACGTACGCGACCTCGGCGGGCGTGAGGCGCACCGCATCGGGCAGCGCCTCGACGGGCCGGGGCGCGGGCGTCTGCGCGTGCGCGAGGACCGCACCCGTAAGCATCGCGGCGGCGACGAGGAAAATGGGCCGCATCGGCAGGATTCTAGCGGCTGGCAAGGTTGGGCAGCCCGTCACTTCGCTTCCGCCCAGTTCCGGCCCGTTCCGACGGCTACCGTGAGAGGCACGAGGAGCGCCGCCGCGCCTTCCATCGTCTCCTTTGCGAGCGCCGCCGTCTTATCTGCGAGAGCCTCCGGGCACTCCAGAACGAGCTCGTCGTGCACCTGCAGGAGAAGGCGCGCGCCGGGAATCTCGCGCTCGAGCGCGGAGCCGAGATTGATCATCGCCTTCTTGATGAGATCGGCCGCCGAGCCCTGGAACGGCGCGTTCATCGCCATCCGCTCCGCGTTCGCGCGCACGTTGTGGTTGCGGTCGTGGAGGCCGGGAATGGGCCGCACGCGGCCGAAGATCGTCTCGGTGCCCCCGGTCGCGCGCGCCTTCTCGAGGATCGCGTCGAGGCACGCGCGAATCCTCGGGAACCGGTCGAAATAGGCGGCGATGAACGCCTTCGCCTCGGCGCGCGGCACTCCGAGCTGCGCGGCCAGCGCGAACGGTCCCATGCCGTAGAGCACGCCGAAGTTGATCGTCTTGGCGCCGCGCCTCTGGCTCGCGGTGACGGCCTCCGGGGCGAGGGAGAAGATCTTCGCCGCCGTCGCTCGGTGGACGTCCTCCCCGCGCCGGAACACTTCGAGCAGCGCCTCGTCGCCCGAGAGGTGCGCGAGCAGGCGCAGCTCGATCTGGGAATAGTCGGCGGCCACGAGAACGCTCCCCCGAGCCGCGACGAAGGCGCGGCGGATCGCAAGGCCCGCCTCCGTGCGTACCGGGATGTTCTGGAGGTTCGGCGCGTTCGACGAGAGGCGCCCCGTCGCGGCGACCGCCTGGTCGTAGCGCGTGTGGATGCGCCCGTCTTTCGCGATCGCGAAGGGAAGCGCGTCGACGTACGTGCCCTTGAGCTTCGAGATCTCGCGCCATTCGAGGACGAGGAGAGGCACCGGCCCGGAAGAAAGCGCGGCCAGCTCTTCGAGCACGTCGGAGCCAGTCGCCCACGATTTCGTCTTGGCCGTCTTCTTCACCGCCGGGTAACCGAGCTTCTCGAACAGGATCCGGCCGAGCTGAGGCGGCGACCCGATGTTGAAAGGCTCTCCCGCGGCCTCGTGGATCTTCCGTTCGAGGGCGGCGAGGCGCGCGTCGAACTCCTTCGACATCACGGCCAGGACTCCCCGGTCCACCGCGACGCCCGCGATCTCCATGCGCGCGAGGACCGGGACGAGCGGCAGCTCGATGTCCTCGAGGACGCGCGCAAGAGGCGAGCCCTCAACGAGGCGCGGAAGGAGCGCGTCCATGAGCGCGAGCGGGAGGCGCGCGCGGGGAGCGAGCCACCGCCGGCCGGCTTCCGACGCGAGAGCGTCGAGCGTGGCGGGCTCGCCACCGGCGAGCTCCTTCAGCGGCGGGACGGCCTCCGGCGGGAGGTTCAGGATGCCGCGCGCGTCGCCGCCGAGGTCGTGCGCGTGGAGGCCCGGCGATACCACGTAGCTCGCGAGCATGGAATCGGAGACCCGCGCGGGAGGCGCGATCCCGAGCGCGTCGGCCGCGAGAAAAAGGCGTTTGGCGTCGTGGGCCACGACACCAACGCGCGCGAAGAGCTCGCCGAGCGCCCGCGCCCCCGCTTCGTCGAGGGCGAAGGCGGCGGTCTCGCCGCCCGGCACGGCCACGACCGCCGCGAGCGGGGGCGCCGGCCAGGGGCTGCCCGGAGCGCACTCCACGTGAACCGCGGCGCGACCCGCTTTCCTGGCCGCGGCGACGAGCGAAGCGAGGCCCGGGGCAGACGACTCCCACCGAGGGGTCTCGCTGGCTTCCCGGGGCAGGGACGCATCGTCGAACAGCGAGAGCGTCGCCTCGGCCGTCGCCTTCGCGGGAGCGAGCGGCCGGGATTCGAGCAGCTCCTTCCTCAGCTTCGCGAAACCCAGCTCCTCGTAGAACGCCGCGAGGTCCTTCACGGCTTCGTCGCCGAGCGGGCGGATGCGGAAATGCTCGAGGAGCTCCGCGGCGGGCGCCGGGAGCGGCCGGTCGCAGCGGACCGTCGCAAGCGTCCGCGAGCGGTACGCCTCCTCGCGCCCCGCGGCGAGGAGCTCCTTCCGCTTGCCCTTGACTTCCTCGAGACGCGCGTAGATCGCGTCGAGGGAGCCGAACGCCCCGATGAGCTCCTTGGCGGTCTTCTCGCCGACGCCCTTGACGCCCGGGATGTTGTCCGACGAGTCGCCCATGAGCGCGAGGACGTCGACGACCTGGGAGGGAGTCACACCGAAGAACTCCAGGACGCCCTTCTCGTCGAGGAGCACTTCCTTCGAGGGATGCCACACGACGACGTCGGGGTCCTTCACGAGCTGGAAGAGATCCTTGTCGGCCGAGCAGATCTCGGCGCGCATCCCGGAAGAGGCGGCCGCGACGGCGATCGAGCCGATGAGATCGTCCGCTTCGTAGCCCGCCTCTTCGACGACGGCGAGGCCGAGCAGGCGGCAGAGTCTCTTTGCGTCCTCGATCTGCGGCACGAGGTCGTCGGGCATCGCCTGCCGCTGGGCCTTGTAGGTCGCGTCCATCTCCTCGCGGAACGTCTTCTCGTACCGGTCGAAGGCCACCGCGACCGCGTCGGGCTTGCGCACCTCGCGGTATTTCCGCCACATGTTCAGGAAGCCGTAGACCGCGTTCGTCGGCCTGCCTCCGGGACCGGTCAACCCTCGGATCGCGTAGAACGCGCGATAGAGATAGTTCGAGGCGTCGAGGAGCGCGAGCGTCGCCATTGGCGCGAGTCTATCCGCCGCCGCGACCTCTCACGGCGCCTGGGAGACGTCCACGTCAGCCGGCGCGAGGTCGCGGCGTGAGAGGCGCAGAGTAAGGCGGACCGTGGGCCACACGGGAGGTTCCGCGGCCAGCCGCAGGTGGACGGGCCCGCTCGGCGGCGCGGCCGCCACGGCCGCGTTCACGGCGGCGATCTCCACGGGACCATACGCGTAACGGTAGGGGCCGCGCGCGTCGCGCTCGGCATGCCAGCGCCCGTCGTCCAGCGTGAAGAGGAGCAGGACGGCGGCCGCCGCGAGGGCGGGCTCCCGGGCCCTTTCGGGAAGAGTCGCCGCGAAAGCCGCCAGGCCCGCGACCGCCGCCGCGAGGAGCGCCGGCACGAGACACGCGAGGAAGCGGGCCTCCACGGGATACGCGTCGAGCGACATCAGAAGCACCGGCCAGAACGCGAAGATCGCGAACGCCCGGCGCGTCAGACCGCCTGGAAGAACGAGCGCGAGGAAGAGGCCCAGTAGCACGAACGAGGTGGGCCATGTGCCGAGCGTCCAGTCGTCGCGCAGAAAACTCCAGAACGCCGCCAGCTTCGCGAGCGGGTTTCGCGCGGGCACGTCCGTGGGTTGAAAAATCTGTCGGTACCAGCCTCGCACGTTCGCGGGATCGAGACACCACCCGGTGACAGGCATGAACCCGAAGAGGACGAGATCGCGGAAAGTTGCGGACGCGCCGATCCACGCTTCCGAGAGAGTCTGCCGGCGAGCGGCGCCGAGGAAAATGAAGAGGACGAGCGCCCCCCACGCGGCGTTCGGCACGCTCGGTGCGTGAGAGGCGAGAGCGTCTCTCCCGCGCGCCTCGAGAAACACCCGGAGCACCGCGAGAGCCGCCGAAAGAATGAGGATTCCCGCGCCCGCGCCGCTCAGCAGGAGCGCGCGTGCCGCCGCCCCGAGGCGCCGTCGCGCCTCCGGGGTCTCCTCGACGAGGACGACCGCGAGAAACGTCGCGAGGACGAAGAATCCGAAGTGATACTTCAGGAAAAAGAGCGCCGCTCCGACGAGAAACGCGACCCGCTGCGGCCGACGCCGGGGATGCCGCGCAAAAAAGAGCCACGCGAGGAGCGCGACGAAGCCGCCGAGGCTCTCGAGCATGGGCCACGCGGAGGTCTCGAGGAGCATCGGAGATCGCAGGAAGAGAGTCGCGACGAAGAGAAAGGTCGCGGCCTGAGCGAGGAGTCCGCCGGGAACGAGCCGGCGTGCGAGGAGGAACGCCGCGGCTGGCGCGAGAGCGAAAGCGAAGAGGCTCGGCAGGCTCGCGGCGGAAAGCGATGGCCCGAACACCGCCTGGAATGGAGCGCTCACGAGCGCCCAGGCCGGCCCCCACCAGTGCCGGCTCAGGAGGAGACCCAGCGCGTCGAGCGGACGAAAGAGCCTCAAATCGTCGAAGAGGTCGAGGCCCTCCGTCGCGTGCAGGGCCGCGTCCCAGCCAAGGGAGGAAACGGGTGTTCGTGCGATCGCCTCGGACCGGAACGGGAGCGCGACGGCGAGCGCCAGCGGAACGAGAGCTGCGCCCAGCACTCCGTCGACGACCTCTTCCCGGCGCATCCGGCGCCGAGTCTATCGGCCCGGTTCGCCCGTACAATCGGGACGAGGGGGGTGTCGCCCCGATGTCCGCCGTCCCCGCCGCGTCCCGCGTTCCCCCTGCTCCGGCGGTGACGAACAACCGCGTCGCGGCGGCGCTTCTCGCGCTCGCAGCCGCGGAGCCGGGCGGACGCGCGGCGACCGAGTATCGCGCCGCAGCCCGGACTCTCCGGGGACTCGGCACGGATCTTTTCGGACGCCGCTTCGCGCTCGCGTCCCTGCCCGGCGTGTCGCTCCGAGCCGCCGACGCGATCGGCTCCTTCCTCGCATGCGGCTCGGACGAGAACGTCGACGATGCTCTCGCGGCGATGCTCGATCGCACAGATCCCGCGGCGGGGCGGAAGCGCGATTTCCTCTCACGCGCGGATACCGACCGGATTCTCTCCGCGCCCGGCGGGATCTGCCGGGCGGATCTGTGCGGCGACCTCCACCTTCACACCGACCGCTCCGACGGCCGGATGTCCCTCGCCTCGCTTCATCGCGCGCTCGAGCGCCGGGGGGACCGCTATGCGCTTCTCACGGACCATGCACGCGAGTGCGCCGTCGCGGGCGGCCTCTATCCCGCCGACTTCCGCGCGCAGCGGCGCGAGGTCGATCTCCTGAACGCGCGAGCCGAATCGGGATTCACGATGTTCCTCGGCGCGGAGGCGAACATCGCCGAGGACGGCACGCTCGACGTGACACCTCGGAGCGTGCCCGAAGTGTGCGCCGTCGTCGCATCGGTGCACACGGACCTCCGAAGCCCGCGCGACCAGACGGCGCGCCTCGTGCGAGCCGTCGAGACGCCCGGCGTCGCGATCCTGGGCCATCCGAAGGGCCGTCTCTACGACATGCGAAGCGGCGTCCGCGCGGACTGGCCGCGCGTTTTCGCGGCCGCCGCGGCACGTGGAGTGGCCATCGAGCTGAACGGCTGCCCGGAAAGGCTCGACCTCCCGCCCGCGCTCGCGGTGCTCGCCGTCGACTCGGGTTGCCTCTTCTCTCTCTCCTCGGACGCGCATGCCGCGCCGCACCTCTCGTTCCTCGACTTCGGCCTCGCCGTGGCGCGCCTGGCGTGCATCCCCGCCTCCCGCGTGGTCAACGCCTTCTCGCGTGACCGCTTCGCCGAGTGGCTGGAGGAACGGCGTGCGGCCGACCGCCCTCAGTCGTAATCGATCGACCCCGGATCGAACTGATCCCCCGTGTCCGGCCCGCTCCACGTCCCGTGGTTCAGGTCGTAGTGCCACCCGAAGGATGTGTACGGGAAGCGGATATACGTTCCGATCGCGAGCAGGACCTTCCCCCACCATTTCTTCTCCGGCACGCCCACCGCGAGGAGCGCTTCGCGAAGGTTGAGGCCGAGCTCGATCCCGACGTTGCGTTGCCGCAGCGGCGCCGCGGAATAGCGGTAACCCTTCGAGCCGTACGTGAGCGAGAGGAGCAGGAACCGCGCCGGCCCCGGCTTCACGCCGACGCGCGGCAAAAAACCCGCGAGTTTGAGGTCCGCCGAATAGATCTCCTTCGAGTAGTCGTCGCCGTAGCCGCCGTACCGGCAGCACGCGTCTGGAATCAGGGCCTTCACACGGCCGAAGCGCAGGCCGACCGTGTCCTTCAGGCCCCACGCGTCGAGGCCCGTCGCCAGGGTCGCCCCGAGCGCGTTTGCCGTGGCGTCCTCCCAGGAAAAGCCGTACTGGGAGAAGCCGTCTCCGATCTCGATGAGAGCGCCCGTCAGCACGGTGACGCCGAGCGCGAGGCCGCGCGCCTCGGCGGGTGTCTTGTCGAGCGACCGGTAGATGCCCTGAAGCGTGAGGGTCGAGAGGTAGCCGACGAAGATGTGCGACGCCTTGTCGGCTCCGCCCGCGTACGTGTCGCGCTGAAACCAGCGCTCGTTCGCGAACTCGAAGGACGACCTGCTCGACGTGCGCCACCAGGCGAAGTAACCGACGATCGGCGCGCCGATGAGGACGCTGGCGGTCACGAGCGCCGTCTTTTGATCGAAGAGGCGGGGCGGCGTCGGAACGGGGATCTCCGTGCGTACCGCCGCCGCAGGCGGCGGCGCCTCTTCGCCGAGATGAAAGCCGTCGGGAGCGGGTTGAAAAGCGTCCGCGGGCCGGTCGAAGCCGAGGACCGCGGCCGACAGCCGGCCCGAAAAGACCAAAGGGAGCGCGGCGAGGGCCGCGGCGCGACGCCGGGACCTCACAGGGTGAGGTGGCGGGTCTTCGCGAGAGCGTGCGTCTCCTCGAGAGCCTCCGTGGCCTTTCTCTCGAAGTTGTCGGCATCCTCGCGGAATCCCCGCGAAAGCTCCGGGTCGGACACGCCCGGCAGGTTGATCCTGACGTTCGCGAGCGCGCCGAGCGCCGCGCCGTGGAGGAGCAGCGCCGCGACCCACGCGTCGGACGCCGCGTTCGGGTTGCCCTTCCCGAGCACCAAAGGCGCCGTCTTCAGCGCCTCGTGCGCGAAGAACGCGGTCTGCATCGGTACGGTGGTCGCGAGGACGTTCGCCTCGTCGACCGCGCGTGTCCTTCGTGCCACGGCCTCCGGCGCGTCCTTCGGAAGCCGCCGCGCGGCCACGACGGCGTCGAAGGCCACCGTGTCCTCGTCCACGAGCTCGAGCAGGCGTACGCGGGCTTCTTCGAGGCGAAAGGCAAGCGGCTCGAGCTCCTGCCACGAGGCGCGGTATTTCTCCTTGCCCAGCGTGAGGCGGACGACCATCGCGAGAAGCGCCGCGCCCGTTGCTCCGGCCGCCGCCGCGGCCGAGCCGCCGCCCGGAGCCGGGGTGTCGGATGCGAGAGCGAGGGAGAAATCCGAGACGGAAAGTGCCACGAGAGCCGTCATGACGCGCGCGAGCCTAACAAATCGCCCCGAGAGACCACGTGCTCTCCTCCGGCGAGAACGTCCGACACGAGGTTGACGCCCCAGTGATAGACGAGGTGCTCGAGAGAGGGGGCGTCGAGGAGGACGATGTCGGCGCGCTTGCCCGGCTCGAGCGAGCCTCGCGCTTTCGCCTCGTCAACCGACGCGGCGGCGTTCAGCGTCATCGCCGTGAGCGTCTCCTCCGCGGTGAGGCCCATGCCCAGGGAGGCGAGGAATGCGACGGCCGGCAGCGACTCGGTGTACGAGGAGCCCGGATTGCAGTCCGTTCCGAGCGCGATGGCGACGCCTCGTTCGACCATGTGGCGCGCTCTCGCGTAGCGGTTCGTCCGCAAAAAGACGGACGTGCCCGGCAGCAGCGTCGCCACGACGCCGGAGCGGGCCATCGCCTCGATGCCTTCGTCCGTCGCGTAAAGGAGATGGTCCGCCGAGAGGGCGCCGACGTCGGCCGCGAGCGAGGCGCCGCCGAGTGGCGTCAGCTCGTCCGCGTGGACGCGCGGCCGGAGGCCGACGGCCTTCCCCGCCTCGAGAATCGCGCGCGACTCCTCGACTGAAAAGACGCCCTCCTCGCAGAACACGTCGACGAACCGCGCTCCACCGTCGGCGAGCGCGGGCAGGATCTCGGCGCGGCATTCCTCGACGTAACGGCGCTTGAGAGCGGAAGACCCGCGGCGCTCCGGCGGCACCTCGTGCGCGGGCAGCGCCGTGGGCGCGACGCCGACCGGATGGCCTTTCGCGCCCTTGAGCAGCGCGCGCAACTGCTTTTTCTCGTTCGCGAGGTCCAGGCCGTACCCCGTCTTCGCCTCGCAGAACGTCGTCCCGTGCCGCAGCATGAGGTCGAGCCGCGCGCGCACGTTCCGTGCGAGCGTCTCCTCGGAGGCGGCACGGGTCGTAGAGACCGTCGCGAGAATGCCGCCCCCCGCTGCCGCGATCGCGGCGTACGTCTCCCCTTTCAATCGGCGGTTGAACTCGTCCTCGCGGAATCCGTCCCAGGGCAGGTGCGTATGCGCGTCGACGAAGCCAGGCACGGCCGTCTTGCCGCTGCCGTCGAGGACCGTCTCCCCCGGCGCGGGGGCCTCACCGTAAAGCCTCACGAAATCCGCGTCGGGACCCGCGAAGACGATCCGCCCGTCTTCTGCGAGGAGCGCCGCGTCTTTCACACGTCGGATCGCGCCCTGGGCGGCGCCGGCGCGAGCCGAGACTCCCTCCGGCGTCGCCAGCTCGGCGAGATGCCGGACGGACAGCCGTTTCAGGCCGTCTCTCCCTCGCGCTTTTTCGGGCGATGGATTGAGAGCGAGCTTTCGGCCTCGTCCTCTTCCCTGTCGAAGTTCAGGACCTGCTGGAAGAGGTCGATCGTGCTCTGGAGCTTCAGCTGGAAGTTCCGCCGCTCCATGCGGAGCTCGCGGATCCTCTTCTCCGTGTCGGCCATCCGCACGAACGACTGCTGCACCATCCGTTCGGCTTTCGTCTCGGCCTCGCCCACGATGCGGCCGGCGTCCTTCTCGCTCGCCTCACGCAGGCTGTCGGCCGAGCGCTGGGCAAGGAGAAGCGTCTCCTTCAAGGTCACTTCCGTGTCGCGGTGGCGGGTGTTTTCTTCCTTGAGCCGCGCGTTCTCGCGCTCCAGCTCATCCAGCTCGCGCGCCATCTCCTCGAGGTCCTCGGAAAGGGTCTCGAGAAACTGCGTCACCTCGACCGCGTCGAAGCCGCGAAAGCGCTTCGGAAAGAGCCGTTTGCGGATCTCGAGCGCACTGATTGTGGGTCTCATGCGCTTGATTATAAACCCTTTGGACTCAAATCAATGCACGCGAAAATCGCGCCCCGGGTCGACAACCGCGAAGCGCCGGCGTCGAAACGGGTTCCTCATTCGCGGGAAGCGCGGTCCGCCGCCCCCCAGACCGCGCGCGAAGAGCCATGAGATCGGCAGGCCGCCGAGGACGAAGACGAGCCGCGCGAGGGAGCGCGACTGCTCGAGCTCTCCGAAGACGACGAGGGCGAGAGCGATCGCCGCAAAGCCGAGGCGCGTCATGGGCAAAACGCCGAAGAAATTCGTGGGCAGCGAGGGGCCTTCCAGCGTCCACGCGACGATGAGCGCGACGAGGGGCGGCGCGAAGCCGGCGCCGCCTCCGAAAGGCGAGGCGGGCAGGAGCCAAGCCGTCGCGACGCCGAGCACGGCCGCCGACGCGCTCGCGAGAAGAAGGAAGACTGCGAAGCGCCTCGAGCCCCAGCGCGGCTCGACCTCCGACCCGAAGCTCCAGACCAGGAGGAGATCCCAGAGAACCGAGAAAATCGAGATGTTGACGAGCGGGTACGTCACGAGGCGCCAGACCTCGCCCGCGAGGAAGCGACCCGGGAGGAGGGCGAGGGTGCTCGCTGCCCCGGGGACGAAGAGCGTCAGGAGGTAACCGGCGGCCGTCGCCGCGAGGACGCCGCGCGTCACGGGCGGGATGCGGCGCCAGCCGGGAGGGCCCGCCCACCGCAGCCTGTACGCCGGCCTCATCGCATCGAGGTTAGCATCGGGAGATCCGGCCGCGCGCTGTCCTCAGGCCCGCGGCCCGAAGATCGCGCTCCCGACGCGCACGAGCGTCGCGCCCTCCTCGACGGCGGCCTCGAAGTCGTCGCTCATCCCCATCGAGAGCTCCCGAAGTCCGAGCGTTTCGCCGAGGCGCCTGAGGGCCGCGAAATGCTCTCGCGTGTCCCCCGGCGGAGGGATCGTCATGAGCCCCCTGAGGTCGAGCGCCGGCAGCGCCTTCACGGACGAAACGAGCGCGGCGGCCGCCTCCGGCTCGACTCCCGACTTCGTGACTTCCCCGCCGAGGCGCACCTGAACGAGCACGGCGAGGCGCTTCCCCGCCGCCGCCGCGGCGCGATCGAGCCGTCGGGCGAGGTCCAGAGAATCGACCGTCTCGACGACGGAGGCGACTTTCACGGCGCGATTCGCCTTGTTCGACTGGATCGGGCCGATGAGATGTCCCGCGGAATCGGCCGGCAGATGCGGAAATTTCTCTTCCGCCTCCTGCACGCGGTTCTCGCCGAACGCGCGAACGCCGGCCGCATGGGCGAGGAGCAGGTCGGAGAGCGGATACGTCTTCCCGACCGCGACGAGGAGGACGCTCTCCGGCGCCCGGCCGCTCCGCGCGGCGGCCGCCGCGATGCGCCGCTGCACATCGGCGACGCGCGAGGCGATCTCCTCGGCCCGCGTCACGGTGCCGTCATCGCCCCGTCACCGCCGGGCGCGGGCCGCATCGAGCGCGCGGTTCGCGAGGGCGTCCGCCTCGCGGTTCTCCTCGCGCGGGACGTGTACGAGGCGGAGGCGTTCGATCCCGCGCGCTTTCCGCCGAGCCTCCTCGAGGAATGCGGCGAGGTGCGGCGCCTTCATGCGGTACTCGCCGGAGAACTGGCGGAGGACGAGCTGGCTGTCGGCGCGGATCTCGACGTCCCGGGCGCCCGACGCGAGCGCGACGTCGAGAGCCGCGAGAAAGCCACGCCATTCCGCGACGTTGTTGGTCGCGGAGCCGAGCCTCTTCGAATCCGTGAGGCCCGCGGGAGACCAGACCCCGTACGACGAAGGGCCCGGATTCCCCCGCGACGCCCCGTCGAAATAGAGAACGAGGCGCTCTTTGCCCCTCACGGAATCCAGTAGAGGATTCTCTTGCAGCTTTCGCAGAAGACCGTCTCTTTCGAAAGCCTGAGATCCGAGAGGAGCTGCGGACGCAGGCGCACGTGACAGGCCGAGCAGGCAGCCGTCTGCGGTCCGACCATGTCGACCCGGGCCACCGCCACGCCGGCCCGCTTGTGCCTGATCTGCTCGAACGTCTTGAGGAGCCGCGGCTCGAGCTCGGCCCTGAGGGTCTTCGCCCGCGCGTTCGCCTGTGCGATCTCGGCGTCGAGGACGGCCTGTTCCGCCCGCCACTCCTTCATCTGCTCCTCATAGCCCGCTTCTTCCGCGGGAAACTCCTCGTCCCGCCGGTCCAGCTCGGTCGACGAACCGGCCACTGTCTCGTCGAGGGAAAGGAGCTCGTCCTCGCGGGTCCTCACCTCGCGCTTGATCCCGTCGATCTCGTTCAGAAGCGCGCTGTACTCGCGGCTCGTCTTCACCGACTGGAGCTGCTGCTGGTACTTCTTGAGCTGCTCGTTGAGATCCTCGACTTCGCTGTCGAGCGTCTTCTTGCGCTCCTCCGCCTGGGAGAGAACGACCCCCGCCGCCTCCCGCTGGCGCCGCGAATCGCGGTAGGCGGCTTCGATGTGGACGAGGTGGTCCGGGGTCTTGTCCCGGCGCTCGGTTTTCTGGTGAACCTCGAGAAGAACCTCCTGGAGAAGAAAAAGCCTGTCGAGCGGACTCGTCATCGTCGCGCTCACCTCGTCATCCCGATCATCCTGAACCCCCTAAAAACGAAAACGGACGCCACAAAGGCGCCCGGCTGGACGAATCCCCGGCACTCGAAAGCGCCCGTGGGATCGGAAGTGTTTCGTCGCGCCCGGATGTCGTGTCTCCCTCTCGGTCCCTCGCCGTCGGAACCGTCCGGTGGGTCCGCCTGGATTCGAACCAGGGACCCGCCGGTTATGAGCCGGTGGCTCTGACCGCTGAGCTACGGACCCCGACGGCCGAAGGGCGAATATAGCACGTTACTGCCCGACGTCCACGAACGGCCGCAACTTCTTGGCCCGGCTGGGGTGCCGGAGCTTCCGGAGCGCCTTGCTCTCGATCTGGCGGATGCGCTCCCGCGTCACGTTGAAGCTCTTCCCCACTTCCTCGAGCGTGTGCTCCGACCCGTCGCCGACCCCGAAGCGCATGCGCAGGACCTGCTCTTCGCGCGGGGTGAGCGTTTTCAGCGTGCGGCGCGTCTGGTCCTTGAGGTTCGCGACGATCACGGCGTCGATCGGCGAGATGACCTGCCGGTCCTCGATGAAATCGCCGAGATGCGAATCCTCCTCCTCGCCGATGGGCGTCTCGAGCGAGATCGGCTCCTGCGCGATCTTCATGATCTTGCGGACCTTCGAGGCCGGCATGTCCATGCGCTTGGCGATCTCCTCGGCGGTGGGCTCGCGGCCGAGCTCCTGCACGAGCGAACGCTGAGTGCGCGTGAGCTTGTTGATCGTCTCGATCATGTGGACCGGGATGCGGATCGTGCGCGCCTGGTCGGCGATCGCGCGCGTGATGGCCTGGCGGATCCACCACGTCGCGTACGTCGAGAACTTGTAGCCGCGGCGGTACTCGAACTTCTCGACGGCCTTCATGAGGCCGATGTTCCCCTCCTGGATGAGGTCGAGGAACTGGAGCCCGCGGTTCGTGTACTTCTTCGCGATCGAGACGACGAGCCTCAGGTTCGCGACGATCAGCTCCTGCTTGGCCTGGTCGGCCTCGCCCTCGCCCTCGCGGATGAGCTTCATCGTCCGCTTGATCTCGTCGTGGTCGATCCGGTACTTCTCCTCGAGCTCTTTGAGCATCTGCCGGTACTTCCCGACACGGCGCTTGTAGAAGTCGCGGCGGACCTCGTTCTTCTCCTTCTTGAGGTTCCCGAGGTCCTGTCGGATCGTGGCCTCGGGCATCGCGAACTGCCGGTCGAGGTCCTTCAGCATGTTCACCATGCGCAGGAGCGTGGCCGGCGTGAAGTCGATCGCGTGGATGAGGCGCGCAATCTCCGAGACGCGCCGGTCGATCGCCGGATCCACCACGGGGACGGGCTTCGTGGGCGGCACGGGCTTTCCCGCGGCCTTCGCCTTCGCGTGCACGAGCGCCTTGACCGTGAGCTTCTTCGGCTTCAGCGGCGGCCTCTTGCGGTCGGCCAGCTTGCGCAGCTCGCCGTCGAGCTTCGCGATCTTCTCGAAGTGCTTCTGAATCGACCCGATGCGGTTCGCGGTCTTCGGGTCGATCTCGTCGGCCTCCTCGAGCGCGGCAGCGGCGAATTCCAGGAACCCGCGCGCGACGTTCTTGTCCTTCTTGGCCTGCTCGACGATCTTCAGGATCTCGCCGAGGACGACCTTGTTCGTCGAGAGCGCGCGGTAGATCTTCGCTTCGCCGTTCTCGATGCGGCGGGCGATCGAGACCTCGCCCTCGCGGTCGAGCAGCTTCACGGTGCCCATCTCGCGCAGGTACATGCGCACCGGGTCATTCGTCTTCTCGACGGTCGTCGGGTCGGGCACCGTCGTCTCGGAGCCGGCGGCCGGCCCGGGCTTCTTCGTCGCCTTCTCGGGGACGTCCACGACCTCGATTCCGTAGTCCCCGAAGCGGATGTAGATCTCGTCCAGCTCGTCAGGGGCGTTCGCGAGCTCCTCGGGCAAGGCCTGATAGATCTCGTCGTAGAGCAGGTACCCGCGCTCCTTGCCGAGGTTGATCAGCGTTCTGACTTCGGGGTGTTTTTCTTCTACCGTCACCGACTTCTCGCTTCCACGCGCGTCCGGGATTTCCCGGCGCGCTTCAAGTCCGACTCGCGTTTTCCGCCTTAAGTTCCGCCTTCAGGCGCCGGATTTCCTCGACGAGGGCCTGCTTGCGGCGATAAGCCACCTCGCGCCCCTCTACGTTCCCGGCCGCCGCGGCGTTCTGGATCTCCGGCTGGAGGTTCCTCGCAGTCTCCTCCAGAAGACGTATCTTCAATTGCATCAATGGGATACGAATGCGGCTGAGCCCCTCCGAGCCCTCCGCGACCGCGCCTTCCGTCTTCAGGTTGCCCTCCCGCAAGAGGAGCTGAGCGGCGACGGCCCCCGCATCGACCCCAAGATGTGTCGTAAGCGACGAAAAATCAAGGGTTCCTGGTTGAGACGCAAACTCTTTTAGGACCGTAAGTATTTCTTTTGCAGCTGGATGCGTGAAAAACTCCAACGGTACTCGCTCGACAACCTGGATGCTGTCTGGCCAATCCGTTAGCAGTACCGACAGAACCCTCGCTTCCGAGCCGGGCAGTGCCTGTTGTGACACTGCAGGCAACTTTCTAACCCCCTCAGCCCCCAGATTCTTCCCGGGCGCGAAGGTGCTAAGGGAAACGCCCGCGCCGACGGCAAGAGTGGCGAGAAGTTCGTTTCTAAGGCCGGGGTCTTTTGCTTCTAAGAGAATCCTAACGGCCTCAGAAAGTCGCGCCGCGCGAACTTCAGGGTTCGCCGTCGTTCCCGGGATCCTGTTTAGGAGGCTTGCCACAAGGGGACGCGCTTCCGCAACGGCAGCCCGAAGGCTTTCAGCACCTTTTTCTCTCAAAAAGGAATCAGGGTCGTGGCCGTCCGGCAGCGCGAGGTGCCTCACGTTCACTCCACGCGAGAGGAGCAGCGGAAACGCCTTGTACGCGGCGGCGAGGCCCGGCGCGTCGCCGTCGTACGCGACGATCACCGTCGCAGCCTGTCGCCCGAGGAGGTCGGCCTGTGCGGGCGTGAGTGCCGTCCCCATCGAGGCGACCGCGTTCGAGGCGCCGGCGCGCTCGCACGCGATGCGGTCGAAATAGCCCTCGACGAGCAAGACGACGTCCTCCCTGCGGATCGCCTCTTTCGCGCGGTCGAGGCCGTAGAGGAGCTTGCCCTTCGAGAAGCGCGCCGTCTCCGGCGAATTGAGGTATTTCGGCTGATCGTCTCCGAAGGCGCGCGCGCCAAAACCCAGGATCTCGCCGCGCCCGTCGCGGATCTCGATCGTGAGGCGGTTGCGGAAGCGGTCGTACACGCGGCCCGTCTCCGGATTCCTCTGGAGGAGACCGGCGTCCAGCGCCGTGTCTTCCTGAACACGCGGAGCGAGCGACGTCTTCAGCGCGTCCCACGCGTCGAGGGCCGCGCCGAGGCCGTATGTGCGAGCGTCCTCGAGCGAGAGGCCGCGTTTTTCGAGGAGCGCTTTGGCGGCTTCGTGCCGGTCGAGGTTCGCGCGGAAAAAAGCGGCCGAAAGAGCGAGCGCCTCGGCCGCCCGCGTCTCTTTCCCGCGGTCAACGCGCGTGCCGCTCCGGCGCATCGGGAGCGTGATGCCGGCGAGGCGCGCGAGGTAGGCGACGGCCTCGGGAAACTCGAAGCGCTCGGTCTCTCTCACGAACGTGATCGCGTCGCCCTTGGCGCCGCATCCGAAGCAGTAATAGAAGCCCTTGTCGGGATGGACGTGAAAGGAAGGGGTCTTCTCGCTGTGGAACGGGCACAGGCCCTTCCACGAGCGGCCGGCCTTCTTGAGAGACGTCGCCGTGCCGACCAGTTGGACGAGGTCCGTCGCCGCGAGGACGTCGCGCTTGACGTCGTCCGTGATGTCGTAAACGGGCTCAGACATCCAGCCTCGCGATCGTGACCGCCTGGCCGCCTTCCTGCGCGTCGCCCCAGCGATACGACGCGACCCCGGGATGGGTTTGGAGGAACTCGCGCACGGCCGCCGCCAGGCGGCCCGTGCCGTGGCCGTGAACGAGGCGCAGCGCCGCCTTGCCGGAGAGAAGCGCGTCGTTGATCGCCTTCTCCACGACGGGCAGGGCTTCGTCGACGCGCTGGCCGACGAGGACGACCTCCGCCGTGGCGACGACCCCGGAAAGTGGCACCGGGGGAGTCGCCGCCCGGTTCGACGCGAGGGCGGCGGTCCGGACCGGAACCGCATGGCCTGCCGGGGCCGGGGACAGGGCGGCAGCTGCCACCTTGAGACGCTTGCCCTTCACCTCGACTTCGGCCACGCCCCGGGCCGCGTCGAGCGCGAGGAGCCGACCGGACGTGCCGAGGCTGGCGACACGGACTTCCATTCCGACGGCCACGGGCCCGACCTCGAGCGGAGGCTCTTCGTCCCCCCCGAAGAGAGAGAGTGCGGCCTCGCGCGCCGACTGCGTGACGGTCATGAGCGCGCCCCTCGAGATCGAGCGGCCCGCCTTCAGATCCTCGCGCATGCGCTCGAGCTCCTGCCGGGTCTTCTCGCGCAGCATCGCGAGCGCCCGGTCGATCTGCTCCTTCGCTTTTTCCTTCACGCGCGCCCGTTCGACGGCGAGTTCGGCGCGCTCCTTCTCGAGGTCGACGAGACGCGCGCCGGCCTTCTGGGCGGCCAGCTTCGCCTTGTCCCCCTCTTCGCGGGCGCGGCGCGTCTCGGTATCCAGGCGCGTGAGCGCCGCGTCAGCCGCTTCCCATTTCGCGCCGAGGCGCTTTTTCGCGGCCGAAAGGACCCGCGCCGGCAGGCCCGCCTTCTCCGCCACGGCGAGCGCGCGCGAGCGCCCGCTCGCGCCCGAGCGTATGCGGAACGTGGGCCGGCCGGCCTTCTCGTCGAACTCCATCGCCGCCGAGAGAACCCCGGGCCGGTCCTGCGCCCACTCCTTCACGACCGCCAGGTGCGTCGTGGCCACCGTGACGCCCCCTCGCGCGAGATCCTCCTCCAGCACGGCGATCGCGAGCGCGGCGCCTTCGTCGGGGTCCGTGCCGCTGCCGAGCTCGTCGACGAGCACGAGGCTCCTCGGCGTCGCCTCGGCGAGGACGCGTGCCGTGCGCGTCATCGCCGCCGCGAACGACGAGAGGTCGCCGAGGAGATCCTGCGCGTCGCCCGCGACGACGAGTACCTTGTCGAACACGGGGAGCGCCGAGCCCGCCGCGGCCGGGATCGCGAAGCCCGACTGCGCGAGGAGCGCGAAGAGGCCGACGGTTTTCATCGCGACGCTCTTGCCGCCCGCGTTCGGGCCGGACAGGAGGAGAAGGCGCGATCCCTCGGGCAGCTCGAGGTCCAGCGGCACCGCGTCGGCGTGGCGTTCCTCGAGCTCTCCGAAGACGTCCGCACGGAGATCCGCGAGGCGCCGGTCGAGAAGGGGATGGCGCGCCCCCCGAAGGACGAGCCGGTCCGAAAAGTCGGGGAAAACGCCCGCGACGCAGGACGAGAATTCCGCGCGCGCCTGATACGCGTCCACCTCGGTCAGCACCTCGACGGCGGCGAGGAGGTCCTCGCGCCGCGAAGAGAACCGCGCCGTGAGCGCCACCAGGATGCGGTACAGCTCCTCGCGCTCCTCCTCGACTGCCTCCGCGAGGGCGTTGTTGTCCTCGATGACAGCGAGCGGTTCGACGAAGATCGTCTGGCCCGAACCCGACCGCTCGTGCAGAAGCCCTCCCACCAGCTCGCGACGGTCCGTGCGCACGGGCAGGCAGTAGCGCCCGCCCTTCTCGGTGACGTACCCGCCCGTGAGCGCATCCGGATGCGTCCGTGCGACCTCCTCGAGCTTTCTGACGACTTCCTTGCGCAGGCGCTGGATCGACGAGCGGATCGCGTAAAGGCGCGCGGACGCCGTGTCCTTGATGCGCCCGTCGGGCTCGAACGTGGGCTCGCGCTCGCCGAGAAGGTCCTCGAACGACGCGAGAGGAAAAAGGAGGTCGGCGAGGTGGGAGAGCTCGAGGTCGGGCACGGGAACCGCGGTGCGAGCGCCTTCCGCCCGCTCGACGAGAAGGAAGAGGTCGAGGATGTCCTCCGGCGCGAGCGCGCGGCCCTGCGGGCCAAGTCGTGAGACCAGGGGCGCGCCTTCGTCGAGCCCGCCGAGCGGCACCGGGGGCCGGAGGGCGCGCCGGAGGACGAGGTCCCGCGTCACCCCGAGCCGGCGCACGACCTCGAACGCGTCCGGCGACGGCGCAGCGCCTAAGAGCCGGTCGCGCCCGCGCTCCGTGGCACAAAAACGCCCGGCGAGCCGAAGCGCGCCGGGCCAGTCGAGCTCAGAATGACTCACGGGACGGGAATCTACATCCCCGTGCGTCGCTCTTCAGCCAGCTTGCGGAGCATCTTCTTGCGGGCGGCGATGGCCTTGCGCTTGCGCTTGGCCGAGGGCTTCTCGTAGTGCTGACGCTTCTTGAGCTCGGAGAGGATTCCGGATTTCTCGCACTTGCGCTTGAATCGGCGCAGGGCGTTTTCGAACGATTCGTCTTCCTTGACGTGGATCAACGGCACTTCGGATCTCCCTCCTCTCCGGCCCCGAATGCCCGTGGAACCCGCCGTTCCCGAGGGCTTGGGCAAACTCCACATGCTAGAGGCGGCGGCGCCCAAGGTCAACGTGCCTCTTCGGGGTCCCGTTTCATGGCGCTGTCCGAATATAATGCCGTGAACACGACGCCGAAGGCCCCCGCGATGGCGCCGTCAGGAGACGTATGCCGGTCGACCCCGCCGCGACACGCCGCTTGATCGAATCGCTCTCCACGCATCTCGAGGATCACCTCGCGGCGTGGAAGTCGTCGCTCGTGGACGCGCGGCGAGACATCGAGGCGCTTCTCACGACCCTCTCGGACAAGATCCCGGCGCACGCCAAGCCGCTCCTCCCCGAGGACCTCGTGTCGCTGATGCTCGAGGACGTGATCCCCCCGGCGCCTCCGCCCGCGGCCGCCGCCGCTCCGGGCGCGCCGCAGGCCGACTGGACCGTCGTGCGCGGGTCGCTCGCCGCGATCGAGTCGGCCCGCTCACAGGTCGACGTCCTCTCGCGCTTTCTCACGCGCGTGAACGCGCATGCCTCGCGCGTGGCCCTTCTCGTTTTGCGCAACGACCGGCTCACCGGGTGGAAGTCCGTTGGCTTCGACGCGTCCGGCGGACGCGACGAGGCCGTGCGCGCGCTCGACCTCGGCGGCGAGGACGATCCGTTCGTCGCGGCGCTGCTCAAGTCGCAGCGCTCCATGCTCGCCGAGCCCCCCGACGAGTCCGCTCCGCTCCGCCGCGCCCTCTCCGGACAGGCGCCCGCACGCACGCTCCTCGTCCCCATGGTGATCCGAGACCGGCTCGCGGGCATCGTTTGCGCGGACGAGCTTCCGGGCGAGGAGGGCCGCCTGAACGAGGCCGCCGTCGAGGTCCTCACGTTCGTGACCGGGCTCGCCGTGGATCTCCTGGCCGCGCGCAAGAAGATCCCGTCTCCCTCCCTCACGCCCACCGGCGAGGCGATCCCGCGCTTCGAGCCACCGGGCGTGACGATGCGCGCGCCGGTTGCCGACTTCGAGTTCGCGACCCCTTCCGCCGCCCCGCCCGCTCCGGTACCGGCCCCTTCGCCGGCCGCGGTGCCGGCCGCGGCGCCGACGCGCTCGAGGTCGACCGACGCCGGCGAGGCCCTGCGTGCCATCGAGGAGGCGGCCAAGACGCGAATCCCTCAGGGGATCCGCTCCTTCTCGTCCGACCCCGGGCTGACGAGCGCGATTCCCACGATCGGAGCGGCACCCGCTCCCCCTCCGCCTTCGTTCCCGTCATTCCCTTCCGCTCCCGCCGTCGCGCCCGCGCCGCCGCCCCTGCCCGGGCCTGCCTCGTCGCCGCTCGCAAACGCCTCGACAGGCGATTTCACCGGCGCGTTCGAGGCCCTGCGCGCGTCTGGACGCGTCCCGGAGGGCGACGTGACGGCGCAGAAGCCGGTCCGCACCACGTCAGCCGTCATGCCGCCACGAGACCTGGCGAGTTCCCCCCGACCGATCTCGGGCTTCGTGCCCCGCAGCCGCGCCGTGGCGGCCGACAACCCGCAGCGTGCGCTCGACGACGCGCGCCGCCTCGCCCGTCTCCTCATCTCGGAGATCAAGCTCTACAACGAGAAGAAAGTCGAAGACGGCCGCGCCGCCAAAGACCTCTACGAGCGCCTCAAGGACGACATCGAAAGAAGCCGACAGGTTTACGACGAGCGCACGCCCGCCAACGTCCGACAGGACACGAACTTCTTCCACGACGAGCTCGTGCGCATCCTCGCCGACGGGCGGACCGAAGCGCTCGGCTCGGTGAGCTGAGCCGCTGATCCTCCGGGTTTTCCTTCTCGCGAGCGCGCTCGCCCTAGAGGGCGCTGCCCGGGCGGCCTCTCCCGACACGCCGGAGGCCCCACGGGAGCCGGAGGTCGTGCGCGAGCGGCTGCGCGCCGCGTCGGCCGCTCTCACGCGGGAGGACGGCTCCGCCGCGTCTCTCGTCGCGGGCCTCGACGCGTCGTCTCTCGGGCTCTCCGGCCTGCCCCCGTGGATCGCCCTCGCGGCCGGGCTCGCCCCGAAGACGACGGGCGTGAGCGCGCTCCTCGCGTTCGCGGCGAAAGAGCCCGGCGAGCCGTTCGCGCGCATCGCGCTCGGGGTGGCCGCGCGTCTCGCCGCGAGCCCCGAAGAGCGCGCGTCCGTGCGCGGCGCGCTTCTCGCCCAACCGGCGCCGCCCCCCTCTCGGCCGCGAGCCTTCATCGCGCGCGCGCTGGCCGATGCGCGTGTTCTCGGCGGCGAAGCCGGCCGCCAGCGCCTCGTCGAGCTCGCGGCCGTCTTTCCCGACGCACCCGCGCGCGCCGCCGACTTCTTCGACGACGCCACCCGCGACGCCTTCGACGCGGCTGTGCGCACGGCGCCCGCCGACATTCGCTTAAAAAGGGCACGCGCGCTCGTGAGCCGCGATCCGAAGGCGGCGTCCGCGCTCCTGCGCTCGCTCGGCGCCAGTCCGCCCGCCGCCTCGATTCCCGCGGCTGCCGATGCCTGGCTCGTCGCGGGAAGTCCGCGCGACGCCAAGCGCCTCCTCGCGCGCCTACGGGAAGCCCCGCTCGGCGAGGCGGCCGCGCTCCACATCTCCGCACTCTCGTGGCTCGTCGAGACGAGCCTCCTCGGCACGCCTGAATCCTCGCGGGCGCGCCGTGCGCACCGCGCACGCCGCGCCCGCCGCGCACGAGCTGTCCGGCCCGCGACGTCTCCCGCCCCAGTCTCCGAGAAGGAAAAGGCGGCCGCGTCAGAACGCCTCGCACGTCTCGACGCGCTCCTCGCGCGGCCACTGTCCGAAGAGGACCGCCGGCGGCTTCTCGACACCGGAACCCGTCTCGCCTTCAGAACCGCTCACGCCGAGGAGGCCCGCCGCCTCCTAACGCCCCTCGTGAGCCTCGACCCCGCAACCGAGGCCGGCGCATCGGAGTGGTTCGCCGAGGCCTGGACGCATTACATGGCCCACGACTTCGCGGGCGCCGCGCGCCTCCTCGACGAGCAGATCACGGCGTACCGTACGGTGTTCCTGAAGCGCCGGGCGACGTACTGGTCCGCGCGCGCCCACGAGCGAGGCGGCGACGCGAACACCGCGAAGGCGCTTTACGCGGGGCTCGTACCGGGCACCGTCCCCGACCTCTACGCGCGGTGGGCCGCCGCCGCGCTCGGCGTCACGCTGCCGGCCGCGCCGCCCGCCGTCGTCCCCGTGGACTCGGAGGACACTTCCGGCGTGCCGGGCGCGCCTTCGCGGGAGCTTCTCCGGTGCGGCTTTCCCGGCCTGGCCGAGGACGCCGCCGAAAGCGAGGGCTCGCTCGACCCGCTCTTCGCGGGCCGTACGGCCTCGGCCAGCGGCAACCACCGGCGCGCTGCCGCCATCCTGAAAAGGCGTTATCCGGAGCTGGGGACTCCGGAGGAGGGTGCCGTGCCTCCGGAAGCGCGGAGCGCGTATTACCCGCTCGCGGAGGCGGACCGGATCGCAGAGGCCGCGCGCGCCGCGGGCGTGCCCGCCTCGCTCCTCTTCGGCCTCATCCGGCAGGAGAGCGTCTTCACCGAGAACGCGAGGTCGCGCTCGGGCGCCCTCGGTCTCATGCAGGTCATGCCGTCGACCGGCCGCCTGCTCTACCGGAAGGAGAACGGGAAGGGACGCCCGGACCTCAACGACCCCGGCGCCAACCTTCGCCTGGGCGCGCGCTACCTCAGACAGCTCCTCGATGCTTTCCCGGGCGACACCGTCGCGGCGCTCGCGGCGTATAACGCGGGGCCGGGGCGCGTCCGCGCGTGGAAAAAGGCCTCGGGCCTCGCGCCGGAAGACGAGTTCCTAGAGTCGATCCCGTTCGGAGAAACGCGCCTCTACGTCAATCACGTCCTGTTCTACCAAGGCAGCTACGCCGCCCTTTACGGCTTCCCGCTCGAGGGAGCGCCGCCCGTCGCGTCGCCTCCGACAGCCGAGCCGAGGCCCTGACCGGTCCTCAGGCTGCGCCGGGAGCCCTTCCGGCGGGTTTCGCGGCCGCTTTGCGGCACGCGGCGCAAAGGCCGCGGATCTGATGAGAGTGCGACGTCGCGACGAAGTCATGCTCCCTGCAGACGGCCTCCTGGCGTTTCTCGATGGCTGCGTCGATGAACTCGATGACCCTGCCGCAGCTCGAGCATACGAGGTGGTCGTGGTGCTCGCCCTTGCGAAGCCTTTCGTAGCGATACTTCTCCTCGTTCAGCCGCACGCGCCCCACGAGGCCGCACCCGTGAAGAAGCTCGAGCGTCCGGTAGATCGTCGCGCGGCTGACCTTCGTTCCGCGGTCGCGCATGCGGATCACGAGATCCTCCGCGTCGAAATGCCGGTGGGCCGAGAAGATCTCGTCGAAGAGGGCGGTCCTCTCGCGCGTGACCTTCAGACCCTTTTTTCGCAGAAAGTCGTCGAAGACCCGGCGTTCGTCCGCGTATTGATTCACCCGCCAAAGATATCAGTCCTTCTGGCGGACGGGAATCCCTATCCGCGAGGGCGTCCACCCCCTCCCCGGATCATGCCGGCCCGCGCGTAAGATTCGGATAGATGTCTTTTGAGGCGGGTTCGTCGCGGCCGCTCGAGCGCATCGACCACTACCGAATCATGCGCAGGATCGCGCTCGGCGGCATGGCGGAAATCTTCGAGGCTGTGGACGAGAAGTCCGGCAGGACGGTCGCGCTCAAGAAAATCCTGCCGCACATCGCCACGGATCCCGACTTCCTCGACCGCTTTTTCCACGAGATCCGGATCCAGATCTCCCTCAAGCACCCGAACATCGTCGAGCTCGTGGATTGCAGCCCCACGCCGGAGCAGGCGTACATCGTCATGGAATACGTGGACGGCGGCGAGCTGAACGGCCTCAGGAAACAGTCCGGCCGCTTCCCCTGGGAGATCGCGCTCTTCGTCACGCGGGAGGCCCTCACCGGGCTCGCGGCGGCTCACGCGAAGGGCGTCATCCACCGCGACATCAAGCCGCAGAACATCATGTGGACGCGCGAAGGGTGCGTGAAGATCGGCGACTTCGGGATCAGCCACGCCGCGCACCTCACGCGCCTCACGCACACGGGCACGGTGGTCGGCACGCCCGCGCACATGTCGCCCGAGCAGGCGCGTGGGGAGGAGCTGGACGCGCGGACCGACCTTTTCTCGATGGGGACCGTCCTCTACGAGCTCCTCTGCGGGTACAACCCTTTCACGGCCGACTCCATCGCGTCCTCCCTCCGCCGCGTCGCGGACGTCGAGCCCGACCTGCCCTCACTTCTCGACCCGTCGATTCCTCCTTCCGTCGACACGTTTCTCAGAAAGCTCCATGCGAAGGATCGCTCCCGGCGCTTCGCGAGCGCGAACGCCGCGTGCGACGCCCTGGATACCCTCTACGAGAAGGAGGGCGGCACGCGGCCGGGAGTCCTCTTCCGGACGTTCCTCCAGAATCCCGCCGCCTTCGTCGCCGAGCGCAACAGTCGGCTGGCCAGGGAGTCCACCGCCTCCGCCGAACGCCTGCTCTCGGACGCGAACGCGCGCCCCGAGGAAGCGCTCTGGGCGGCGTACCGGACGGTCGCCTGCACGCCGGACGACCCCGCCGCCCAGACGCTCTTGCGCACCGCTGCGGGGCGCGCCGGGCAGCGCGAGACGCCGCTCGACAACGCGCGCATCCGCGAACTGGAGGAGGCGCTGAAAAAGGACCCCGACAACCTCGCCCTCCTCCTTCAGCTCGCGAAGCTCTACCGCCTCGAACACGATTTTCTGAACCTCATGCGCTTTTTCCGGAAGTTGCAGGCCCTCACGCCGCCCGACCCGTATATGCAGGGGCAGATCGCCTCTCTTCTCTCGGGCGGCGAGCCGACATCCGGATTCGCGACGCGCGCCGTGCCTTTCAGCGCGGGTGGGATGCCGCGCACCGTCCCTTCCATCCCGCGCGAGAAGACGAACCGCGCGAGCCTCCTCACCGCGGCTTTCGTCGTCGCCGCGCTCGCCATCGTCGGCGTGTGGTGGGCGAAGCGGGCACCGCACTTTCCGTCGGGAGAGCGCGGGCCGGCTCCCGCGACGGCGCCGGTCCTCGCCGTCGCGCCGGGCCGCCCGAGCGCGGGCGGGGACGTCACTCTCGAGCGCGTGCTGGAGCGCGGGGCGCTCCTCGAGCGCGAGGGCGGGGCGCCTGCCGCCCTCACGTTCTACGAGGACGCCGCCTCCCGGACGGCGCGGACCGAGTCCCGCGCCGTCCTTCTTTCGACGATCGCCGACCTCGCCGTCAAGACGCAGGACAAATCGCGCGCGCTCAAGGCCCTCGAGGCGCTGATCGAGATTCCCGCGTCGCGCGGCGAGGCTCTTCTGAAAAAGGGCGACGTCCTCGACACGCTCGGACAGAGCGACGCCGCCGAACGCGTCTTCGAGGAAGCGGCGCGCGCAGGCGACCCGGACGTGAGCGTTCGGGCGACCCTCCGGCTCGCCCGCGGCGCCGAGAGGGCCCAGAACGCGCTCCGCGCGACCACGCTCTACGAGGAGCTCCTCCTCAAGGCCCCGGTCTCCTCGCAGGCGGACCAGGCGCGCCTCGGCCTCGCGGCGCTCTACGGAACCGCGGGACGCCTTTCGGACGCGCGGCGGCTTTACGAGGAAGTCCTGAGGAACACGGCGCCCGCGAGCGACCCCCACAAGGCCGCCGAGGCCGGCATGAAGGCGCTCGAAAGCGCTCCGGCCGTGGAAAACCGAGGATGAAATCGCATCGCAAGGTCCTGACGCTTCATCTCCCCGGCAGAATCGGATTCGTGAACATCACCGGCGAGGTCCAGGCCGCGATCGACGAGAGCGGGGTCAAGGAAGGACTCTGCCTCGTCAACCCGATGCACGTCACGGCCTCGGTTTTCATCAACGACGACGAGGCTGGCCTTCACCGCGATTACGAGCGTTTTTTCGAGGCGCTCGTCCCCCACGACCCGGTCTCTGATTGGCGCCACAACGACACCGGTGAGGACAATGCCGACGCGCACATCAAGCGGCAGCTCATGGGCCGCGAGGTCGTCGTCGCCATCACGAAGGGGCGGCTGGACTTCGGCACGTGGGAGCGGATCTTCTACGGTGAGTGGGACGGCCGTCGCGACAAGCGCGTCCTCATCAAGATTCTAGGGGAGTAGATATAGGCTCTGCCGCAACCGGGCCGAGACATCAAACGAGACGCCCCCGAAGGTCCTCCAGATCTACCGCGAGGAGGTCAAGGTCGGGAAAGCTCCAGCACACGTCAAGGTCGAGAAGGGCTTCGTGGCGGCGATGGCCCGGGCAAACTGGCCGACCCATTACCTCGCCATGACGACGGTCACGGGCCCGAGCGAGGCCTGGTTCCTGACGGGCTACCCCTCCTTCGCCGCATGGGAGAAGGACCGGGAGGATACTGACAAGAACACCGCGCTCACCGCGGACCTCGACAGGCTCGTCGAGAAGGACGGAGAGCTGCTGACGAACGGGCGGAGCCTCGTCGCCTTCCTGCGCGAGGATCTGAGCGCGGGCGACCCCGTCGACATCGCGAAGATGCGGTACTTCCGCCTGCTCACGTTCCGAGTGCGCCCGGGACACGAGAGCGACTTCCAGGACTCCGTGAAGATCGTCCGGAGCGCCTACGAGAAAGCGAAGATCGAGCTGCCGTGGGCGGTCTACCAGATCTCGGGCGGGATGCCCGGCCCGACGTTCATGATCCTGCTTCCGATGAAATCGATATCCGAGATCGACGCCTCGATCTCACGCGCCGGGGCGATCCGGGAGGCCGAGGGCCCCGAGAACGAAAAGTCTCTCGCGAAGATGGCGTCCGACGGGTTCGCGACGGTCGAGAGCAACGTCTTCGCCTTCAGCCCCGCGATGAGCTATCCCTCGAAGGAGTTCGTCGCCCGGGACCCGGAGTTCTGGACGCCGAAAAAGGAGGCGAAGCCCGCCGCCGCCTCGAAGAAGGCCGGGGCCGGGCCGAAGGAGGAGGTCAAGCCGGCCGACAAGAAGTAGGCGCTTAGGCGCCCATCCGCGGCGCGACGATTACAACCCGCAGAATGATCGGGTCGAGTTTTTCACGCGTCGCCGGGCTTCTCCGCCTCCAAAGCGAGGTCTATGAGCGTGTCCGCGAGCCGCGTCGCGCCCAGGGTGTCTCCTCCGAGCGCCTCGGCGAAACGCGCACGCACGCTCGCCTCGCGCGCCTCGTCGCGAATCGGGCGGCCGGAGGCCTTCTTGACGGCGCCCACGCGCCGCGCCAGCTCGAGTCTCTGCGCCGCGAGCCGCGCGATGCCGCCGTCCACGACGTCGATCGCGCGCCGGATCCTCTCCACCGAGCCGCTCGCGCCGGGCAGGATGCCGAATTCGTCGAGCAGCTCCTCGAGATCCTCGGGTAAAAGAGCCTGCGGCCCGTCGGAGAGCGCGGACTCGGGGGCATCGTGGACCTCGATCATGAGTCCGTCCACACCCGCGCCCCACGCCGCGCGCGCGAGACCCGGCACGAGGTCGCGCCGGCCCGCGGCATGCGAGGGATCCGCGAAGAGCGGGAGATGCGTGAGGCTGCGCGCTACGAGGAGGCCGCCGAGGTCGAGTGTCCCGCGCGTCGCCTTCTCGAACGTGCGGATGCCACGCTCGCAGAGGATCACGTTCTTGCAGCCCGCGTCGAGCAGGTACTCGGCCGAGGAGAGCCACTCCTCGACGGTCGTTCCGAACCCGCGTTTCAGAAAGACGGGGCGGGAGCTTCTGCCCGCTTCCTTCAGGAGGTCGTAGTTCTGGCAGTTCCGCGCGCCGATCTGCAGCACGTCGACCCGCTCGGCCACCGGGACGACCTGCGCGGGCGCCATCACTTCCGTCACGATCGGGAGTCCCGCCGCGTCTCCCGCGTCCTTCAGCCAGCCGAGAGCTTCGAGGCCATGCCCCTGGAACGAATAGGGGGACGTGCGCGGCTTGAAGACGCCGCCGCGGAGCGCGGTCGCGCCGGCGCGCGCCACGGCGCGCGCGAGCCGCGCGACCTGCTCGGGCGATTCGACCGCGCACGGCCCCGCAATCACGGCGCGGTGGCCTCCGCCGACGACGAAGGGCCCAACGGCGACGATGCTCGGCTCGCGCACCTGGGTCACCTTCGGGAGGTCGCGCATCCGGGGTGGACGCACGAACTCCGGGGCGGGCCCGAGCCAGATCACGCGCTCTCCTGCCGCGGGCCGGCCCGTACCCGCCGCCGCGCGCGCGACGTTCTTCTCGGGCACGACCGCGAAGCCGCGGACCGGATCGCCCGGTGTGCCCGGCAGCGAGAGCAGCTCGGCGCCCGCTTCCGCGAGGGCCGACGATGCCCGCACGCCCGCGTAGAAAACAACGCGCGGCGCCGAAGAGTCGGGCGCGACGTCATCCCCCGGCACCGCATCCGCGGTCGCCCCGGCGCGGGCCAGTCGCCAGAAGCGCGTCGTGTTCGGGCGCACGTCCGACACGTCTTCCTCGAGAATGAGAAGGCCGGCCTCGAGCGCCGCCTCCTCCGAGCAGACGGCTGCCCGAGGCCCTCCCGCCTCCTTCACGCGAAACGCCGCGTACGCCGTGTCGTGCGTGTCGATCGGAATCGCGTCGAGGCGCGCGAGGAGATGGCGGCACTGCCTGAGCACCGCGGCCTGGGAATGGACCTCGCGCACGCTCTCGAGCGCGAGGCCCTCTGGCGCGGCGAGAACGAGCCTCACGGGCACTTCGATCTCGGCCTCGACGGCGATCGCGGACTCCAGCTCTGCCAGCGAGCGGGCGAGCGCGTCCAGGGACTCGAGGATCGGCCCGTCCACGCGGTTGACCGCGGGCAGCACGGCGCACGCGATCTCTCCGGCGAGGAGCGCGCGCAGCGTGCGTTCGAAGGTGGGGAAGGCCACCGGCTTCCCGCAACGCGCCGCCGCGCGGGCTGAGAAGGAGCCGGGCTGCCCCTGATAGCCCGCGAGCTCCGCCCCGCGCGGCGTCACCTTAGCGTCGCGTCCGCCCGCGTCGAGGCCGGCTCGCGCGTGATCTTCGCGTCCTCCAGGACGACCGGGTACGAGTAGCCGGCGCCGAAGTCGCGGTCGACATGAACGACGCCCTTTGCGACCACGATGTCGCCGACGGCCGCGCCGTCTTTAGTCGTCACCGTCAGGTCGTCGTCCTTCTTTTCACGTGAACCGGAGCCGTCGCGAATGTGAATCCAGTTCCGGCCCATGATCGAGGTGTTCGCCTTCACGACCTTGCCGCGCACGAACACGGTCTTGTCCTTAAGCGAAAGGCGCTCCGCAAAGATCTGCGCCACCGTGCGCGCGTCCTTGCCTTCGGCCTTCGCGACCACGACGTCACCGGCATCCGCCGGGCCGCCCGCCACCGCCGCGTGCTGCGCGGCCATTTGGGAGCGCGGCTGGGCTTCGGACGCGGAGCCGTGCGCCGAGACCGGCGCGGGGGGCGCGCCAGCCGACAGAGCGCCGGCCGTTCCGCCGCCGAGGTTGCCGAAGACGATGTGCTCGAATTTCCGGTTCAGCGTCTTGCTCTCGAAGCCGTCCATCGACATCGCGTTCGCGACGGTGACCCGGTCGCCCTTCTTCACGGACGTCTTCGTGACGGCGGCCCAGATCTCACTGCCGTCGGTCTTCAGCCGCATATACGTGTAGTCGGAGGCGTCAAGCGTCTCCTCGACGACTCCCGACACGGTAGCGAGAGCGGGCTGAGGCGCTTGGGGGATGACGGCGGCCGGAGCCGAAGCTTCGAGCGCGGCCCCGTGAGCGGGAGAGTCGGGGCCCGCCACGCGGGCAGCAGGAGCGGCGGGATTCTTGCCGCAACCCGCGAAAAGGACGAGCGCGAGGACGAGGGTGGATCGGCGCATGGGGACGGTCTCCTTTTTCCAGCCTCTTGATCTTGACAGAAGAAGGCCGCCCCGGGAGGGGCGGCCTTGGCGCGCAAACCACGCGGCAGGGTCAGGACTCGAGGAAGGAGGACACGGCGCGGTGCCACTGATCTTCGGATAGCAGGGCCGGGGGAGGCAGGACGAGCTCGCCGCCGTCCGCCGCCGCGAGGCCGAGCTCGCCTTCGAGGAAATGCGCGAGCCGCGTCTCATCGGCGTGGAACCAGGCGCGCGCCACCGCGCCCGTCGGGAAGCTGCGGTACGTGTCCGAGGCCGGCCGCACCGAGAAGAGCCAGCCTCTCCCGTAAGGCGAGGAGAGCACGAGGGACGGGTGGCGCGAGACGGCGCTGTTCACGGCCACCACCGTGCCCGTCACGGGTGAGGGGATGATCGCCGTCCGCGCGCCGCACGCGACCGTCACGGCCGCGCGCCCTGCGGCCAGCATGCTGCCCGGCTGCGGAAGCTGGATGGCGGTGACGCCGTGAAGGAGGTGTCCGGCGAGACCGTCGAGACCCACGCGCAGGCGGCCGCCGGTCTCTTCCAGCCACGCGTGGGCGGGCGTGTAACGGCGGCGCTCGGCGAGAACCAGGCCGTCGACTTCCACGAGGCCGAGTCGGCGTGCCCTGAGCCGTCGGATCGCCGACTCAGCCAGGCGATAGAGACCCCACCCCGCGAGGATGGGCACGAGGGCGACGGCGACGAAGGCGATGAGAAGCAAAAGGCGGATGAGGAGACCCGCCACGAAGATGATGGCTCCCTGCAAAAACATCAAGAGAGCTTCCATGATGCTCACCTCTCTTTCGGAACGACGTGGCACGTGGCGCAATCGTCGAATCCATGCGCGCTCTTGCCGTCGTGGCACTTGCCGCAGGCGACGCCCTTTTCCATGTCCTTGTGCAGGAGTCGGGGGCCCGCCTGGGCCTCGGAACGGGGGAGGATCGGGAACAGCGCCGGGTGGCAGGTCGTGCAGTCGGGCTTCGCTTGGTCGACGTGCGACGAGTGGCGGAACGTCACGACGCCCGGGCTCTCCGTTCCCTGTGGGAGAGCGCGGTCGTTCGGCAGGCGCGGGAGGCTGGCCGGGAGAACCGCCCCGGTCAACCCGAGCGTCAGAAGGATGGCGAAGAGTCGGAGATGCCTCATGACGGCCGCCTCACTTTCCCTCGAGGAACCGCCGGGCCAGCTCGTCCCAGTGGTCCTCGTCGAGAGCTCGCGCGATGCCGTGCACCGGCGTTCCGCCGTCCTGCAATACGACGCCGAGTTGCGGCGTGAGGCGTTGGGCGAGCTTCCCCGCCGCGGCGTCGAGGAACCGGCGGGCCGCGTCGCCCGAGAAGAGGTTCTTGAGGTTGCCGGTCAGCCAGCGCGGCTCGACCTTCATGAGCCAGCCGGCACCGTATGGGTCGCGCAGCGCGTCGGCCGGATGCGCGCGAACGGCTTCGTTCAACGCGATGACGTGGCCGTCGACCGGCGAGAGCACGTCGAGCGGCTGGCCGCCGGCCACGATCGTGAAGGCCTTCTGGCCCTGCCTCACCGGCGCGCCGATCTCGGGAAAACGCACCGTCTCGAGCGGGCCCACGAGCTTGTGGGCGAAGTCGTCGAGGCCGACCTCCACGGCGCCGCCCTCCGGGCGCGCCCAGGCGTGGCCGGCGTGCAGATGGACGCCGTTCGGAACCTGGAACCAGCCGAAGCCGAGGGCGTGCGCCGGAACCGCCTCCCCCTGGACGAAGCGCCAGAAGGGGATGAAGAGGAGGAGGTATGAGATCGCGAGGGCGTATTCCAGGGCCTTCGCCGTGTACGGGTTGAGGAGCTGGTATTCGTTCATGGCTCTTTCTCCCTCTCTCAGTGGGCGCCGCGCCAGTCGGGGTGCTCGTTCACCACCGGCATGCGATTCACGATCCAGCGGAAGATCAGGACGCCGATCGTCACGATCGTGAGTGACGTGATGACCTCGCCGGCGCTCGGGACGTAGCGGTCCGGGACGTTCCAGTTGAAGGCGATGAGCGAGACGTTAAAGCGGTTGAGGATCACGCCGAGAACCGTGAGGACGCCGGCGATCCGGGCCAGCCTCGCGCTCTTTCGCCGCGCTGCGAAGGCGAACACGAACGACGGCAGGAGGATGAAGCCGAGCATCTCGAAGAGATACCAGGCGCCCCAGCCGGTCGCGAGGAGGTCGAAGCGGCCGCTCGAAACGAGACCCTGCAGCCGGATGAAGAAGTACGCGAAAAGGACGATCGCGCCGCCCTTGGCGAGGGAGAGCGTGATGCGGTCGAGATCCACGGAGGCGGCCGGGTCGAGCCGGTCGTGGAACGCGCGGTGGGAAAGCGCGCTCTCCACGACCACCATGCCGATGCCCGCCGCGAGACTCGACACGAAGAAGAAAATCGGCAGGAACGGCGAGTACCAGAGCGGGTGCAGCTTGCCCGGCGTCATGAGGAAGAAGGCGCCGAGCGAGGACTGGTGGAGCGTCGAGAGCGTGACGCCGATGACGATGATGCCGATCGTCAGCGACCCGAGGAGCCGGCGCAGCTTGACGAGGCCGAGCCACTCGAGCGCGGCGGGCGCGAACTCGAGCCCGAGCACCATCAGATATAGAAAGACGCACCAGCCGACCTCGTACATGACGGCTGTCGTGCCGGGAGTCAGGAAGAACTGGTAAGGCAGCCGCCACGGCTGGCCGAGGTCCACGACGAGCCCGAAGAGGACGAGCGCGTACCCGAGAAACCCGGTCAGGATCGCGGGGCGGAGGATCGGCCGCAGCTCTTTCTGGCCGAAGATGTAGACCGCGCAGGCGACCGTGTAGCCGCCCGCCGCGAGCGCGACGCCGCACACGACGTCGAAGGCGACCCAGATGCCCCACGGGTTCGTCTGCGACAGGTTCGTCGCAGCGCCGAGCCCCCTCCAGAACCGGTACGCGATCGTGGGGAGGCCCGCGAGGAGAATCGCCGCCGCGATCGCGTTGGCCGGTGTCACGAGGCTCTTGAGATACGCGCGGAACGGCATCCCGAGGAAGAGGTTTTCCCTCATCCAGGGCCCGCCGAAGAGCGCGGGTTTCAGAGCGTGCTCAGACATGGCGTTCCTCCTGCCTTCCATCGTTCTCTTTCGCCGCGACCTCGTCGCGACGCTTGCTGAAGGTGTACATGCCCATGAGGAGCGGCGGCCAGAGCGTGATGACGAAGGGCACGGCCGAAAGCGCGCCGTCGGCGAGCTCGGGGTAGGACTTCTTCTCGATGCCGGCGGGAAGCTTCAGGGACTCGAACGGCACGTCGGAGATGTAGAGCCAGCTCGTGCCGCCCGCTTCGTCCTCGCCGTAGACCTTGTGGACGTACTTTTCCGGGTTCTGGTAGATGCGCTCCTTGGCCTCTTCGAGGAGGTCGGCGCGCGCGCCGAACTGGAGCGCGCCCGACGGGCAGACCTCCGTGCACGCGGGCACGAGGCCCTTCGCCTGGCGCTCCGCGCAGAACGTGCACTTCTTGACGAGCGGCGTCGCACTCGAAAATTCGTACTTCGGGACGCCAAAGGGGCACGCGATCATGCAGTAGCGGCAGCCGAGGCAGCGGTCCTTGTGGTAGACGACCGGCCCGGACGCGGTTTTCTCGAGTGCCTTGACGACGCAGCCGGAGGCGCAGGCCGGCTGAACGCAGTGCATGCACTGAGTCTTGGCGAAGCGGTCCTCGCCGGCGGGGCTCTTCAAGGAGCCTTTCTGGACGACGGTGTAGGCCGTCGGGCTCGTCGAGCGCTTCGACGCGAACACGGTGTCGTCGCCGGGCTTTTCGGGGCCGGCGAGGGCGTTTGCCTCCGCGCAGGCCGCCTCGCAGGCGCGGCAGCCGACACAGCGTGTCGTGTCCACGAGAACGCCGCGGGCGTTGCGCGCCGCAGGCACGACCGAAGCGCGCGACTTCGCGGCCGCCCCGACCACCCCTGCGGTGCCGGCCGCTGCTGCGAGCTTGAAGAGAGTGCGGCGATTCAGGTTCATCGCGGTGCCCCCTCAGACCCGGGCCGCGCGGGCCGTGGCGCGGTCGTTGAGGAGCAGGAGGAGAACGAACAGGAGCACGAGGGGAACCGTGGCGATCATGGGACCTCCCTCCGGGAGCCTTCCGCCGCCACGGCGGGCGACTCCGCGTACGCGACGTCCGTCCCGAGCCGCCTCACGGCCTCCTGATACAGGGGGCAGTCCACGTACCGCATCGCCTGGCAGGGCCGGGCCGATACGAGGTGGTCGAGGGGCAGCATTTTTTTCGTCGGGCAGGCGTCGCAATAAAGCATCACGACTTCCTTGAGTAGCGGGCAGGTGTTCTGGGCTTCTCTCATGGCGACACCAGCCACAGCGCAAGGAGCGAGCCACCTCCGGCAGGGTGGCCGGATGAGGTGTCAGGTGCTTGTCAGGAAAGGGTTTGTGCCGCTCGACGAGCTGTCGTCCGCACGCCGATAGATGTTGAGCTATTCAACGGGGCGTTGTCTTTCTCAACTCTCCGTTGCGGGCTCGAAGACGCCGTCGTCGGCGCGCTTCAAACCGAGCTTGTGAATCTTGCTGTAGAGCGTGACGCGGTCTATGTCGAGGATGCGCGCGGCCTGGGTCACGTTCCCGGCAGTGTTCTTGAGGACCGCGGCGATGTGCCGCCTTTCGATCTCCGCGAGTGAGGCGGGGTGCGCCGGAATCTCCTCTCCTCGCAGCGTCAGGCCGAGGTCGGCTGGCAGGAGGAGCGGCCCGCGCGAGACGACGATGCCGCGCTCGAGGACGTTGCGCAGCTCGCGCACGTTGCCCGGCCACGAGTGCGCGAGGAGGAGCGCCATGGCCTCCGGCGACACGCCCTCGACCGGCTTTTTGAGCTCGACGGCGAGCTGCTCGAGGAGGCGGTCCACGAGAGGCGGAATGTCCTCCTTCCTGTCGCGCAGCGGCGCGAGAGTCAGCGTGATGACGTTCAGCCGGTAGAAGAGATCCTGACGGAATCGCCCGTCGGCGACGGCCTTCAGGAGGTCCCGGTTCGTGGCCGCGATGATGCGCACGTCCACGGGGATGGACTCCGTTCCTCCCACGCGCGTGACGCGGCGCTCTTCGAGGACGCGCAGGAGGTCGAGCTGCAGCTTCGGGCTGATGTCGCCGATCTCGTCGAGGAAGAGCGTGCCGCCGTGCGCGGCCACGAACCGGCCTTCGCGGCGCTGAACGGCGCCCGTGAAGGACCCCTTCTCGTAGCCGAACAGCTCGGATTCGAGGAGCGTCTCCGTGAGCGCAGCGCACGACATCGCGACGAACGGCTTGTCGTGGCGCGGGCTCTCGGCGTGGACGGCGCGCGCGAGGAGCTCTTTCCCCGTGCCGCTTTCGCCGAGGATGAGGATCGTCGAGGGGCTGCGCGCCGCGGTGCGCGCGAGCTCGAGCGTGCCCTGCATGGCGGCCGATTTCGTCACGAGGTCGTGGAACTGGTATTCGCGCTTGAGCGCCTTCCTCAGCATGACGTTCTCCCTCACGAGCGCCTGCTGCGCGACGATTTTCTCGACCATGAGGCTGACTTCCTCGGGGTCGAACGGCTTGACGATGTAGTCGAACGCGCCGAGCTTCATCGCGTTCACCGCCGTGTCCACGGTCGCGTACGCCGTCATGATCACGACGGCCGTCTCGGGGCTCTTCTCCTTCACGCGCCGGAGAACCTCGAGGCCGTCGATCCCCGGCATCTTCAGGTCGACGAGAAGGATCGGCCAGGACGCTTCGTCCATGGCCTTGAGGCCTAAGAGCCCGTCCGCGGCCGTCCCGATCGTGTATCCGTCCTTCTCGAGCCAGCCCGAGAGGGACTCGCGCACGATCTCCTCGTCATCGATCAGCAGGATCCGCGTGTTTTTCTTGCTCATGAAAGTCTCCGATCTCGTCGGCGTTTTCGAGGAAGAGGGCCCGGCACGTCTCGCAGAGGTCCGGCAGCTTGGAGTCCACATCTTTCAAAGTCGAGGAGCGCGCCATCGCGCAGCGGGACTCGCGGCAGTGTAGGAGCCCGAACGTATGCCCGAGCTCGTGGACCGCTTCGGTCCTGAGACGCACCCCGAGCCGGGCGGACTCGCCCGGGAGCCCCGCGCCGGTCAGGCGGGCCGTGGACACGACGGCTGCACGGCCCTTGAGCTGCGCCTCGCCGAAGACGAACGTCAGGACCGGGATGAAGAGGTCCGCGTCCGTCAGGCCGAGGATGCGCGCGGCCCGCTGCGGCCGCCGCGACGCGAGCCACAGGAGCGTGCGATGCGAGGAGTGCTGGTTGCGACGCACGTCGAACGCGTCGTCCGGCCTCGAGCCCGCGAGCTCGAGCCGGGCCGCAGCGCGAAACACCCGCTCCACGTGCGTGCGCACACTTTCCAGCAGCCCGTTGTCGGCGTCGCCCGTTCCGATCCACCAGAGGGCAACCTCGCTCACGTCGCCGCGGCGCGCGCCACGCCGTCCTCGGCGAGCGGGAGGCGGATCGTCATCGTCGTTCCCTGTCCGACGCGGCTCTCCACCCGCATCGAGCCGCCGTGCTTCTCGACGATGCCGTAGACGACGGACAGGCCGAGGCCCGTCCCCTTCTCCTTCGTCGTGAAGAAGGGGTCGAAGATCCGCGAGAGAAGCTCGGGCGCGATCCCGGTGCCCGTGTCGGCGACGGAGATTTCGACGTCGCGACTGCCGGAGAAGAAGTGAACGGCGAGCGTCAGCGTGCCGCCTGAGGGCATCGCGTCGCATGCGTTGAGCAGGATGTTCATGAACGCCTGCCGGAGCTGTCCAAAGTCGGCGTTCACGGCGCCCGTGCCCTCGAGCTTCCTCACGACCGTGATGCCCTGGAGCTGCATCTTGTGCTGCGCGAGCGAGAGGGCTTCGTCGAGCGCGCGCATCGGGTCGAAGATGCGCAGGTCGAGAGGGCGTGCGCGGGCGAAATCGAGGAGGTTGCGCACGATGACCGTGCAGCGCTCGGTCTCGCGCTGGACGAGGGACAGGTTCTTCAGGCAGGCCGTGCGGGTGGCCTCGTCCGGCGGCCCGGCCTCGAGCATGCGCGTCATGAGGCGCGCGAATGTCAGGATGCCGGCGAGAGGATTGTTGATCTCGTGCGCGATGGACGCCGAGAGCTGGCCAAGCGAGGCGAGCTTTTCGCTCCGCGCGAGGACCTCCTGCGCGCTCTTGAGCGCCGCCGTGCGGTCCTCGACCTGGTGCTCGAGGTCGTCCGTGAGGTTCTCGAGCTCGCGGCGCGTCTTCGCGAGCGACACGTTCATCTCGTTGAACGAGTTCGCGAGGATTCCGAGCTCGTCCGACGAGCGGACCGGGAGCGTGGCCGACAAGTCGCCGTGGCCGACCCGCTGGGTGGCCTCCACGAGCTCGGCCACGGGGCGGAAGACGATGCGCCGTGCGACGCCGTTGACGAGCGCGGCGAGAGCGATCACGGCGAGAAGGGCTCCGCCCGCCATCCGCAGGGATTGGGTGTGCAGGCTCGCGTCGATGTCCTTGAGCGAGATGCCGATGTCCACGACTCCCAGGACGTGCCTTTCCGGGGGATGCGCGTGGCACGAGGCCGTCGCGCAGGCGGGTTCGTTGTAGATTGGCGTCACCATCCCGAGCACGCGGTGGCCGTTCGACGTAAAGAGTCGGCTGCGTGCGGACGTCGTGGGCGCCACGAGCGGCTGGCCCGCCGCGTGACACGCGGTGCAGGCCTCCGCGTCCTTGTCGACGGAGCCGCCGATGTCGCGCGCATCCGTCGAGAACATGACGCGGCCCTCTTTGTTGAGAACGCGGACCTTCTCGATGCCCTCGAGGCGCCCGATGCTTTCCATGATCCGGTAGGCGCCGTGCCGCTGGTCCTCGAGCATGAGATCCCGCGTGCTTGTTGCGATCGTGCTCGAAAACAGCGCGGCGCCCCGGACGACCTCGCTGATGAGATGCGCGCGCTGCGCGCGGATCGACAGGAACGCAAATAGCGAAATCGTCGCGAGCGAGACCGCCGCCGCGGCCGCCGTCAGCTTGAACCCGAGATGCCGGTGGAATGGGATGCCGAACACGGCTGCCTCCAGCCTGAGCATCCGGCAACCAGGCGGCCCGTAAATCCCCCATTTGAACTAGTGGGGGGCGCTCGCAGGGCGGTTTCAGCCCTCGTTTCGGGAAATGAGCACCCACGAGAGCAGGGTCGACACGATCGACACGAGGAGCGCTCCGAGAAACGCCGGCACGAAGCCGTCCACCTTGAAGTCGATGCCGAGGCCGCGCCCCACCCAGGCTGCGAACATGAGCATGAGGGCGTTCACGACGAGCGTGAACAACCCCAGCGTGAGCAGTATGATCGGACAGCTCACGAGCTTCAGAAAAGGCCTCACGAGAGCGTTCGCCACCCCGAACACGAGCGCAAGCGCCAGAACCGACCCGATTCCGCCAGCGTGGATCCCCGGCACGAACGACGCCGCGGCCCAGAGAGCGGCGGCATTTATGAGGACGCGAAGGACGGTTTTCATGTCACGAACCTCGACCTACGATTCTAGTTCGGGCGCGGCGGCTCCCGCCGGACCCTACAATGGCATCTCATGACCGAGCAGAAATACCGCCAGCGCGGCTACCGGGAGAGCGAACGGTCGGGGCGCGGGGGCTTCTCCGGACCCTCGGACCGGCCCGCACGGCTCGAAGGGGCCCCGAAGGGGCGCGGCGCCGAGCGCAATAGGGCAGAGGTCTTCCGCTGCAAGACCTGCAGCGAGAAGAACGACCCTGAAGTCGGGCCCGAGTCTGTTTGCAGGAAGTGCGGCGCCGCGCTCCACGCGTGCGCGCAGTGCCGTTTCTTCGACGGCGCCGCGCACCAGCAGTGCCGGCAGGAGATTCCCGCGCCCATCCCGGCGAAATCGAAGGCGAACGCCTGCACGTTTTACGCACCCACGGTGTCGCTCGACCTCACCGGGACGAAGGCCGCCGACTCTCCGGATCATGCCCGCTCGGCTTTCGACCAGCTCTTCGGAAAGCGCTGAGGGGCGTGCCCCCCGCGGAGTCGCGACGCCAACGGGTCCGCTTTGCCTCGGCCCTCGCCCTCGGGGCCGCGGCGTATCTCACGTTGCACGCCCTCGCGGCCGGACGCGTCCCGCCAGGCGTCGCAGGCGATCCCGTCATCGAGGCCATGCGTGGCCTGCGCCTGGTCCTCCTCCGCCGTTTCGAGGTCCTCACCGTGTCGATCGGTCCTTCTGCCGAGACGCTCTGGCTCTACGTGACGGGCGCGTGCGTGGCCGCCCTGGGCCCCACGCGGATCGCCTTCATCGTCCCGAGCATCCTCGCCTCGGTCGCCGTGCTCGTTCTCGTCGCGGTGCTCGTGAGGCGCGTCCGGCCAGAGCTGCCGCTCGCGGTGGCGGTTCTCGTGCCGGCTTCCTCCGTCTGGCTCTTCCATTCCGGCGAGGTCGGGCTCCGCGCGAGCGCGGCCCCTCTCGTTCTCCTCGGCGCGTGTTTCCTGCTCGATGACCGTGCCGAGCGGGACGTCGCGGACCGGCCTTTCTCGGCCGGAGCCCTTCTCGGACTGGGCATCTACGCGTACTCGGCCTGTCGCCTCCTTCCGGTCGCGTGGGTGCTGCATTTCGCGCTGCGCTGGCGCCGCACGCCTGCCGCGCGGCCCGCGCTGCGCCGCGAGGCGCGGCGCCTTCTCGCGGGCTTCACCCTCGTCTCGATCCCGAATCTGCTCTTCCTTCTCCGCGCGCCCGGTCTGCTCCTCGATCGCGGCTACTACGTGTCGCGCGGTACGCCCTTCGACAAGCTCGCGAACGTTTTCGCGACGTTTCTCCTTCCCTTCGGCTATCCCGACCGCTACCGCGTCTGGAAGGGACCGGGTCATGCCTTCGACGTGACGGGCGTGGCGCTGACCGCCAGCGGGCTCGACCCGATCGATTACGTCGCCGGGCCGCTGGCGCTTCTCGGACTTCTCGCGTGGAGGCGCGGGAAGGAATCCGCGTCCCTTTCCTTTCTCCTCGTGGTGTGGGTCGCCGGGGGCGTGCTCCTCGGCCTCTATGGCCCCAGCCTCACGCGCCTCCTCATCCTGCTGCCGGCGTGGCTCGTCTTCACCGCGCTCGGGTGCGATGCATTCCTCGCCTGTGCGCCGCGACTGCGCGTCCCGCTCGCGGCGTTCCTCGCTCTTTGGCTCGCGCTGCAGGCTCACGCATACGTGATGACGTTCGGGAGGTCGGAAAGCGCGGCCTGGTACTTCAACGAGGCCGTCACCGAGATGGCCGAGCGCGCCCGGGATCTGACGGCCGAAGGCAAGCGCGTGATTGTCGTGTCGCGCACGGGCCGCGACGTCTTCAAGTATTTCTGCTGGCAGCGCATCGAGCAGGTCTTCCACGCCGCGATGCCGGAGGGGACGCCGCGTGGCGACGACGTTCCGCTCGCCGGATTCGCGGCCGACGTCGTCCTCGTGGAGCACACACCCGCGCTCGACGCGTGGGGGAACGCTCTGGGCTTCACCTCGCTTTCGACGCGGCCCACGCTCTACTCGGAATACGCGGTTCCCCGCGCGCCGGACGCGCCGCCGCCCACGGTGCGCAGCAACCTCTGGCGGCTCTGGTCCCCGGTGTCTCTCTAGTATCCCCCCATGACGCTTCGGCGCGCAGGCTCGTCTGGTCTTCTCCTTCTGGCCAGCGTTCTCGCCTGCTCCCGGATCCTCGTCCTAGGCGGCTGGCCGGACAACCACGATGGCGTGGCCTGCTTTCAGAAGGTCGAAATCTTCCGGCGCGCTTTCGCGGACGGAAATCTCATGCCTCTGTGGACGCCTCTCGCAGAGAACGGCTACGGTTCGCCGTTCCCGTTCTTCTACCACCGCCTCTTCAACACGCTCGCGGGCGCCGTCGCGCTCGCCACGGGCTCCGCCTACACGGCCGTCAAGGTCGTGATTCCGCTCCTTCTCTTTCTGGGCGCGCTCGGAATGCGCCGGGCGCTCCTCACGCTGGGGCTCGGACCGTTCCACGCGGTGAGCGGAGCCCTGCTCCTCGTTTTCTCCAACTATGCCTACACGGATTGGTACGTGAGGGGAGCGTTCGGAGAGTTCGCGGCCTTCATGCTCGTCCCTTGGCTCACCTTCGCCGCGCTCGGCGTCGTGCGGGGAACGCCCCGCGCGGGATGGGGGCTCGGCGCCGTGCTGTCGCTGATCTTCTTCGCGCAGTCGACGATCTTCGTCTTCGCGTTCGCGCTCGTTCTCGTCGCCTTCGCGGGAGCGCTCGTTCTCTCGAAGGACTGGCGGCGGGCGCTCCTCAACCTCGGACAAGCGGCTCTCGTCGTCCTCGCTGTCACGGGACCGTTCGTCGCCGGAATCTGGCTCTTCGGCAAGGACCTCGATCTCGACCGCCTCCGGACGGGAATGTTCAGCGTCTTCCGGAACTTCGCGCCTCTCGAGGAATATCTCTACGACCGCCCCGGGGGCTGGACGTCGAGCACGGCCGGTTATTCCGTGGAGATCGGGCGTGGCTTCAACACGCTATCCCTCATCTCCTTCGCCGCTGTGGCGGCGGGGCTCGCCCGCCGCAAGGTTTCGGCGGACCGGGTCCGAGAGATGCTCCCGGCCTGGTTTCTCGTCGTCGGGTCGGCTGTTTTCTATCTCGTCCTTCAAACGCCTCTCTCGGCGCCGCTCTACCGCCTCGCGCCTTCGATCCAGTTCATCCAGTTTCCCTGGCGACTCCTCGCCTTCTCGACATCGGTTTCGATTTTCACTCTATGCCTTTCGCTCGATCTCCTGGAAGCGAGCCTGCCACGCCCGGCGGCTCGATCAGTCCTCCGCGCCGTGCTGCTATTCGCCTTGCTCTTTCAGGTCTTCTACGGCGTCGGGAGGCCGCCCACCGATCGGATCTTCAGCGTGAAGGATATCGAGGCGAGCCTCACGACGGAACGGCTCGCCGCTACGCCGGTCTTCAGCGGGGCGTTTCGCCCGCACGGGGTCTCGCTCCCGCCCCGGCGGCCCTTTCTCGAGGCGACGGGGTGCGTCGTTCAGAACGCGTCCCCCGAGGCTGCGCTCTACGGCATCGTCGACGTTCCGGAACTCCGCCTCACCGTGGACGCCGCTCCCGGCGGCACCCTCGTGATCAATCAGTTCGCGAATCCCTTTCTCACGGTGAGCGCGGGAAGCCCGGGCCGTGTCGACACGACGGCTTGGGGCACGATCCTCGTCCGTCCGGCCCCCGGCCGGAGCGAGATCGTGATGCGTCGTCGCGGCCTCTTGGCGGCGCTTAGGGAACGGCTCTTTCCCCCCCGGTCATCTCAGCTGCAGCCGCTCGTCGCGCCGCAGTTCAGGCATTTGTAG
>OCTA010000358.1_pt1 | contig 42114 bp, 37 predicted proteins | sample 1538991 | NCBI WGS metagenome assembly OCTA01 (sample SAMEA3539302, study PRJEB22396) | soil metagenome | biome: tundra; feature: field; material: soil | place: USA | collected 2010-05 | depth 0.15 m | reverse complement strand
GTTGCAGGAGGCGGAGGGGGTCAAGGCGAAGAAGACCGATGGGCCATCGCCCGCCGAACGCGAGGGCCAGGGTGCCTCGAGCGCAGGTGGGAAGGCGCGCAAGTCGCCTGCGAAGCAGTACACCAAGACCCTTCAGGAAGGCACCGATCAGGTCGTCATCAAGGCCGTCGATGCGGACGGCAAACCCATCCCGGACTTGACCTTCAAACTCACCACGCCAAGCGGGACGATCATCGAAGGACAGACCCCGCTTGATGGAACCGTCACTGTCAATGGAATAGCCAAAGGCAAATGCAAGTTGAAGTGGTCCAGGGAGCAGTTGCCATGAGTAACCGCAATGTGTGCGTGTCCCAATTGGAGGCCCGGTGAGCGAGACTTCTGTCCATTTCCGGGACCTGAAGAATCCCGTGGAGTTGCCGACGGGGGAAGTCCACGTCTTCAAGGTCCAATGTAACCGAGCCCATCTCTTGTGCGTGGAAGACGTCCACTTCCACAAGAACAGCGCCGTGCTGCTCCCCGACTCTGTCCCCGAAGGGCAAGCGCCGGACGCGGATCCCAACACCGGTCTGGCGCTCCTGCGCGGCTGTTACCTGCAGGCGAAGAAGAACCCATCGCAGAAGCTCCTGGTCGTCGGCCACACCGACACGACCGGCCGCCGCGACTACAACCTCGCGGTGTCTAAGCTTCGGGCCGACGGCGTTCTTGCCGCCCTGCTGGGCAACCAAGCAGAATGGGCCAAGGGTTGCCACGCCAAGAACGTCGTCGAGGACAAGCAAAAGATCCTGCGCTGGATCACGTGCGAGTTCGGCTGGGACTGCGATCCCGGAGAAGTAGACGGCTCGGAAGGGGCGCGAACGAAACGCGCGGTCAAGGCGTTTCAGGAACGCTACAACACCATTATGGATGGCGCGCTGGCGGTCGACGGCATGGTGGGCGTCGCAACCTGGATGGCGTTCTTCGACTTCTACCTCGTGAAGCTCAAGCTCATGCTCGACACCGACGACAACGGCCTGAACGATCTGCGCAAGCAACTGCATTTCGTCGATGACGCGAAGAAATCCGTCGGATGTGGCGAATGCCACCCCATCGAAGGGGCGCGCAAGGACAACTATCCCAGCACCGCCAACCGGCGGGTCGAGATCCTGTTCTTCGATCCCGGCCAGGAGCCTAAGCTCGATTGCCATCCCTCCGAGAAGGAGTGTCAGCCGAGCATCTGCGAGCTTTACGATCCGGTCTGCTACAAGTTCCAGAGCATTCCGCCCGAGGCCCACGACCGGGGCACCCTGCGCGTCTATTTGATGGATCCCGGCCAGCGTCGTATCAAGTCCGCGCCTTATCGTCTGACCATCGGCCCCGAAATTCGAACCGGGATCGCCGATGGCGATGGCTTGCTCACGGAGTCTGGAATTCCGGTGCACGCGACCTGTACCATCGAGTGGGGGGCCACATCGTCTGGGCAAGATGGCGACTACTGCTACGAGACGACCATGCACCTTCGCCTGGACGAAGACAGCACGATGTCGGAGGACGAGTTGGCGATCCACCAACTCAACAACCTTGGATTTACCGGCAGCCTCAAGCAGATGGTGGCTGTATTCCAGGTCGACAACGACCTGCCCGAGGCCGAATGGTTCGACCAGGCGACCGCCGACGAGCTGAAGCGAATTCATGATGGGGGTGTGGAGGCCGAGCCGGAGGCCGAGACCGAGGCGGACGAGGGCTTCGAGCCGTTCGTCGAACCTTTCGAGGACGACATCATCTAGGGGAGCGGTGGGCTGATCCTTCGTGTGACTGAAACGAAGTCGGAGTAATGAGATGGCCAATCCGGAATTCAAAGGCACGGTAGTTCCCAAGACGGAGCCCATCGTGGATCCGATCCCGAAGCTCTACGAGCAGTTCGAGAAGCCCTGGGGCCAAGCTTGGGCTCGTCCTCCGCTGAGGAATGACGGCACCGAGATCACGACCGCAGAGGAGCTGAAAGAGGCGGAGGAATCGAAAGATCTCCAAGATAAGAAATACCATGTCTGGCAGGGAGCCTGCTGTCACGCGACCTGCGTCAGCATGGTGGTCAACTGGCTGGTAAATCAGTATTCGTCCACCGCTGGAAAGGTCGGGGTTCCGCGCCGGACCGACGAGAAGGCGCCCGTGGATCCGCTGCACGTGGCCTATTGGCTGTGGCAACTGGGCAAGAACCCCAAGCAGACTGAGTTCGTCAGCGACAGCGATCACCCACCGTATGTCCCATACCGCAAGGCGGGCAAGTCCTGGAAGATGGACCACTCGACGATCTCCAGAAGCATGGGAGCCATCACCTTGATTCAAGAGGGCAAGGCCCCGGAGAAACTGGTATGCAAGAGCATCGGGCTCACGCCCACCACGCTTTCCAAGGCTAAAGTCCGTTTCCAGACGATGGCCAAGCTGTCCCAGGATCGCAAGAAGGCCCAAGCAGATCTCGACGACATCGACAAGAACATAGAGACAGCTGACAAAAAGGAGAAAGCGAAGCTCAAGAAGGATCGGGTCAAACTGAAAGCAAAGCTCGACTCTCTGGACAAGCAGATCGCGAAGAACGATGTGGAAGAGGGCGCCGCGCTAGACGCAGACTGGATAGAGAGCCAGCGTCAGAAGAACAAGAATCGGCTCAAGGAAGCTTTGATTCGCGGTCCAGTGCTGCTCAACATGACCTTACCCGGAGGCCACTACATCCTGCTTTTCGGCTACCGAGATAGAATGATGTACATCATCGACCCAGGCGCCTCGATTCCAAGGTTCTGGTTCGGTCGGCAAACGGGGTTTACTGATGTGCCAGGCGGAAGAATGAGGGAATCCCGCGATGTATTGGCCATCGACGCCGAGGCAGAGTTTGAAAACATACCGCTCAGCCATGCGAAGAAGGCAAAGACCACCAAGACGAACTTCCTCGACAACCTGCTGGGCGCCGAACACTACTACTTCGACAGCCTGGGCAAGCCAGATGCATTCAACAAGACAAAATCACCAGAGATACTGCCCTTTGACAAGAAGGATGTAGCGCAGCGAGGAGGAGGATAGGCGGCTTGGCAATGCCAATCTTGGACTAGAGGGGGAGTGCACACCGAAAACCCAGCGTGGAACTCCACATGGAGACGCGTTCGTAGTCACGGTGTGCGCTGCGGAGCTCGCCAAGGGTTGGGCCGCCTGCCCCGCGAACGATCTTGCTGCAAACCCCACCTGATTCGCAGTATTCACTAGACGTCCATTCTTTCAGATTGCCCGCCATGTCCAGAAGGCCAAACGGGCTAGCGACCCGCTTATACTGCCCAACTGGACACGAAGGACCACCGGCGGAAACATTGCAGAACTCCTCGTAGCCGTGGTCTTCGTAGTGTGGGTCCTGGTTGCCCCACGGGTACCGGCGCCGATCAGTTCCCCGTGCGCCATATTCCCATTGTTCCTCGGATGGCAATAACTTGCCCATGGCCCGGCAGTAATGATCCGCCTGTGTCCACGTCAGACAGTCCATGGGGTGATTATCCATCTCCGGCTTCGGCCACGCACACCGCTCCTCTCCTGGCGTCGCGCACTTTCCGTTTCTCATACACGCCCGGTAGGCGGTCACAGTGACCTCCGTGGTGTCCATGCAGAAGGCGTTGAGCGAGACCTTGTGGATGGGCTCGTCGAGCCCTGGCCACTCCGCTTCGCCCTCCGACTCGAGCCAGTACTTCTTATTCTTCTTGTCGTTCGACCCCATGGTGAACGTGGCTGCAGGCAGGTAGGTCATTCCCGCGGGACAGGCTGCTTCCTTCTGGATCTCCTGTCGTTTATCCGGCGCAACGACGCCTGCGTCTCGCGCCGGCCCCTTGCCAGCCGCCGGCGTCGGACCCGCGTCTTTGGCTGCTCGGTTCTGTTCTGCGCCAGCCCCAGGCGCCGACCTCGCCGACCCGCCGCCCCAAAGCAGCAAGCACGCAAGCAGCGCCATCGATCCTCCGAGAATCCCACTAGAACGCGACATGGCCAGGAATCCTAGCTCGGCTCTCGGAGGATCGCGACGGCAAAGGTGCCGCGCTCGCAGCTGGCACGCGCGATGGCTACGGCCCCTGGGATTTCATCGGCGGATCGCTGGTCGGCGGCTGGATCGTGGCCGAGCGCGGACTCAAGCGCTCGCTTCTCATTCTGTGCCTGCTGCTCAACGTGCCCCAACGTAACGTTTCTGTACCTGGGCTGGTTCCAGCCGGAAAGCATCTATATCATCGGGCTCATCTCCTGCATTGAGAAGCTGGGCTGGGGCATCGGCGCCGTCGGTCACATGGTGTACATGATGCAGCAGATCGCTCCGGGCCGGTACAAGATGACCCGCTATGCGTTCGCAACCGGCTTCGGACTCAGCTTGTGCATGACCCTCAGCGGCGCCTTCCATCCTGTTCACCCTCATGGCGTCCTTCCACCACGGCGACGAGGCGACGGCCAAGTAGCTCTTTTCGCGCTATAAAGAGGGCGATGACCCTCGCGGAAAAACACGCACGCTTGCGCGGCCTGATTGCCGATTGCGGTTCGGCCCTGGTTTGCTATTCGGGCGGCGTCGATTCGACCCTGCTGCTCAGGGTCGCGCACGACGTGCTCGGCGAACGTTGCGTGGCCATGGTGGCGCTTTCCCCGACCATGGCCGCCAGCGAACGCAAGGCGGCGCTGGAGCTGGCCGCGCAGATCGGCGCGCGCACTGAGGTGACGGAATCGCACGAGCTGTCGCGCTCCGAGTTCCGCATGAATCCCAAAGATCGCTGCTACTACTGCAAGGACGAGCTGCTCGACCTGGCCAAACCGCTGGCCGCGCGCCTGGGGATGCACGAAATCCTGCTCGGTACCAACACCGACGACCTGGGTGACTACCGGCCCGGCCTGCAAGCCGCCAAGGATCACGGTGCGCGCCAGCCGCTCGTGGACGCCATGATGTCCAAGGCCGAGGTGCGCGAGCTGTCGAAAGAGCTGGGGCTCTCGACCTGGGACAAGCCGCAGCTTGCGTGCCTGTCGTCGCGTTTTCCCTACGGCACCGAGATCACGCCCGAGCGCTTGCAGCAGGTCGACCAGCTTGAAGACGGCTTGCGCGCGCTCGGTTTCCGCCAAGTGCGCGCGCGCTGGCACGGCGAGATCGCCCGGCTGGAACTCGAGCCCGAGACACTGGCCCGCGCCGTCGAGCCCGAGGTGCGGAGCGCGATCTTGAAACTGGGCCGCGAGCTAGGCTTCACCTTTGTCGCGCTGGATCTGGCCGGCTTCTCCTCGGGTTCGCTCAACCAACTGCTCGGTATCCGCAAGAAGACCTAGGGCTGCGCGAGGAAGATATGATCGACTTCGAAGGTCGCGCCATAGCTGCCGAGTCCGGCGGTGCCCGTGGCGAGTGGGTCGCTATCGACCACCGAGTAGACCAGGTTGCCGTCGAGAAAGGCATTGATCGTGCTGCCCAAGACTTCCAGTCGGACGATGTGCCAGGCGCCAGGCACGATGCCCGCGTCGACGCCCGACGCCCATGAGGCACTCGTGCCGTGCAAGCGTTTGCGGATGATGACCGAGCCGTCACCCCGCAGGGCCACGAAATAGCCGCTGTCGCTGCTCGGATCAAAGCGGGCGAAAAGCGCGGCGAGGAAGGATGGCGTGGCATCGTAGAATTCCACGACCCGCATGCGCGCTTCGACGATCTGGTCAGCGACCGCGGGCGAGTCGGCGAAGGCGATGTGCCACTCGATTTTGTCGAGGATTCCCTCGGAATAGACGTAGCCGGTGTCGCCCAGAAACACCGACCAGTCGGAGTCCGGCAATCCCGCATCATTCCAGTCCGTGGTTCGCCAGCCATCGGTCGTGCCGTCTTCGAAATCGCTCAAGAGCAGGACTCCGCCGTCGGGCACGGGGGACGGCCTAGCTGCTTCGATCCCTGGGGCGTCTTGGTCGATGGGTGCCGTTTCCGATCCTTCTTGGTCGAAGGCAAGGGCTTGATCCGCGACCGCCGCTTCCGTGCCGGCAATCGGTGCGGTGTCAGGAGACGAAGCGACGGGATCGCTCGGCCGATCCGACTCTCCGGCATCGCAGAAGGCGCAGTGCTGGCTGGTCGTACTCGAACAACCGGCACCGAGCATGAGCGCCGCAAGGAAGGTGAGCCGGGCGATTGCGCGAAAGCTGAGCATGGGATGTCTTGCGCAACTATAGTCGATGCGACCGCAAAAGCGTGGCCAAGTGAAGCCTTGCTTCCGCAGCGCCTCGGGATAAGGTGACGCCGTGTCCGCGCCACTCGTACCCGTCACAAAGACCGCCGTTCTGCAAGGGATCACACCGGCCGCGGTCTATGCCGTGGTGGTGGATTTCGCGGTCTATCCGCGCTTGTTTCCCGAAATCAAAGAGTCCCGCGTGCTGTCCACCGAGGGTAAGCGCGTGCGCGCCGAGTTTCGCGGCAACATCGTGCTGCCCTTTCGCTACGTCCTCGATCTCGACTGCGACCCCGAGGCACTGACCGTCGACTGGCGCTACGTCGAGGGCGAGGTGGTGAAGAACTCCGAGGGCGGTTGGCGCTTTTCCCCCGCCGGCGACGGCGCGCGGGTGGAATACCGGGTCGCCATGGAGATCTCGGCCCCACTGCCGGGATTTCTCCTGCGCAAGATTACCGATGGCCTGGTGGCCCTGTCGTTGCCGGCGATGTTCGCGTCGGTCGAGCGCGAAGCCAAGAGCCGTGGCTCCCGGTAATGTGAACCAAGGAAGTTGCCTACTGGTCGGATGTTCAGTATAAGGGATCCGTGCCACTCGTCAGGACGGCTCCTTCGGTCGAGACCTCGCTCGCGGCCCTCACGCAGGCCGCGCAGCACGACATGTCGTGCGCCTGCGGTTCTGGCCAGCATCGCGAGCGCGGCGACAACGGATTGTGGATCTACCCAGCGGCGCTACCGTCGGGCCAGCGCATGCCGGTGCTGAAGGTATTGCAGGCGTCGGGCTGCGAGCGATCGTGTGTCTACTGTGCCGAGCGCTGCGGTGGGCAGGGACGGGCAGCGAGCCTGGCGCCCGACCAGCTGGCGACGGCGTTCATGGATCTCCAGCGCAGTGGTCGCGTGTTCGGGCTATTCCTGTCGTCGGCCATTCGCGGTGGCGCGGTGGCGACCATGGATCGCATGCTGGGCACGGCGGAACTTCTACGCAAGCGCCACGCCTTTCGCGGCTACATCCATCTCAAGATGATTCCAGGCAGCCGCCCCGATCAGATCGAACGTGCCATGGTCCTGGCCACGCGCGTGTCGGTGAACATGGAGGCGCCCACGGCCGCGCACCTGGCGCGCATCGCGCCGGGCAAGAAGTTCGACGAGCAGATTCTGGCGCCCATGCGCCAGGTCGCGCGCGCCATCGAGCGCGGGCAATTCGCGCGCGCCGGGCAGACCACGCAGTTCGTGGTGGGCGCTGCTGGCGAAGCGGATCGCGAAGTGATGGGCGCGGCTGACTTGGGCTATCGCGACCTCAAGCTGGCGCGCGTGTACTACTCGGCCATGCAGCCGATTCCGGGCACGCCCGTGGCCGAGCGGGTGCCCATTCCCTTCGCGCGCGAACATCGCCTGTACCAGGCCGACTTTCTCTTGCGCAGTTACGGCTTTTCCCTCGATGAAATCCATTTCGACGAGGCAGGTGCGCTGCCCTTGCACACCGATCCCAAAACCCTGTGGGCACAGAAGCACCCCGAGCGCTTTCCCGTCGAGCTCAACCGGGCGCGCCTCGACGAGCTGGTGCGGATCCCTGGCATCGGCCCGCGCTCGGCGAAGCGCCTGCTCGCCATGCGCCGGCAGCAATGCCTGCGCGACGTCGCGGCCCTGCGCGCGGCCGGCGCTTCGTGGAAGGTGGCCTCGCCCTTCGTGCTCCTCGATGGAAAGCCGGCCGAGCGGCAATTGCGCCTGTGCTGATGACTCAAAGACGAGCAAGCAAATGTTTGCGCTCTTCCTCGTCGAAGACGCGCACGATTCCGTATTCGCCGTCGAAGCCGGCGACCCGTTTCACCTCGCTCGCGCGCATGCGGCGCAAGGCCTCGCCGAGAAGCGGTGGCCCCTCGCGCTCGGCGTCTTCCACCGGCCATGCCGTCAGCACGCCAAGCTCGCTCCCCGCGCATGCAAGTAGCTTGTCGTAGGCCTTGCGCACGCGGCCCGACGAAGCGCCGACGCCAAGGATTTCGCCCAGCAGTTCGACCAGCGGCACCAGACTCGTGAAGGGTTTGGCCCCCTCGGGGCGAAAGCCCTCGGGCCGATCCGCGAGCGCCGCCACCCGGCTGGCCACCCCGCCAGTGAGCTGCTTGCCACAGCGGGGACACAGGTGGGCGAGGGCCGCGGCCTCGGTCGGCGCCAGATTCACCTCGCAGGCGCGATGGCCTTCGTGGTGGTACTTGCCTTCCTCGGGAAAGAACTCGATGGTGCCAAGGAATTGGGGGCCGCGCTCGCGAAGGGCATCGCGCATGGCGAAGTACGACAGTTCGCAGTCGAAGCGGTTGGCTTCACGTCCGAGCTTTTCCGGAGAGTGCGCGTCCGAGCTCGACACCAGGCTCACGCGGTCGAGCGCCGACAGCCGCCAGTTCATCGCCGGATCCGACGACAGCCCGGTTTCGGCCGCGAACACGTGGCCGGCCAGATCGCCGAAACACTCATCCAAGGAATCGAACCCGGATTTTTCGCCCAGGGCGGAAAACCACGGCGTCCACACATGGGCCGGAATCAAAAAAGCATCGGGCGAGGATTCGAGGGTGATTTCGAGCAAGTCGCGCGAGTCGAGGCCAAGAATGGGGCGTCCGTCGGATTCGATGTTTCCGATGCGCGCCAGGCGCGCGGCGATGCGCGTGGCGGTTTCGAAGTCGGGTGCGTAGAGAAGGTTGTGCACCTTGCGCACCCGATCGTCGCGCTTGTAGATGCTGCTGATCTCGACGGACAACATGAACCGCACGGGCGCGCGGCAGGCCGCCGACACGGTCTCGTCGACCGCGGTCGAGAGATCGTCGCGCAAGCGGAAAAGCCCTGCCCCCGCCGGCACCAGCTTGTCGCGCAGTTCGGAAAGCCAACGCGGATGGGTGAAGTCGCCCGTCGCGACCACCGCGATGCCTTTGCGTTGCGACCACGCGTGGATGTGCTCCAGATCGAGCGCGCGGCTGGTCGCGCGCGACAGATAGGAATGGATGTGGAGATCCGCCACGAAAGGCACGAACGGGAATCTAGCAGCAGCAAGTGGCCAAGTTCGAGCCACGCGCAGGATTTGGCGGCCGGTCAGCCCTGCTTCTCGGCCGGCCAGGCGCGCAGGCGGACCTTGCCTTCCTCGACGGCGATCTCCAGGCGCACGCGATCGCAGCGCTGCTGTTCCAGGATCTTGGGTAGCTGCTTGCCCAAGCGCTGGCGCAGCTTCTCTTTGGTGACGGCTTGCGCTTCGATGCCGAGCTTGCGATGCGCTTCCATGTAGCTCCGGTAGGCGCCCTCGAAATCGCTGTCGGCCAAACCGATCAAGGGAGGCGAGGCTGGGCTTTCCCCACTCGGGGAGCGCCTGGCCGAGGCCGGAATGGGCGGCGGTCCGACGCGCGGACTTGCAGGCACGGCGGCCGTTTTCGCCGAGGCATCCGGGCTCGGCATCGCGCGTTCGCCCGAGGGCTTTTTGCTGATAATGCGTTGCTGGCGCGCCACGAAGGCCTTAACCCGGTTCTTGGGAATACCAAGTGCCAGGGCTTCCTCCTCGGTGATGGCGCCACCGCGCTCGGCCATATGGCGCTGCGTTCGGGCCAGGTCACGGCGGAACGTGCCAGCCTCGATCTCGCGCATGGTGCGGTTCCAGTAGGTCGACTGCAGCACCCATCTCTGGCTCAAGGACTGGAAGCGGAAACGCAGCGACGAGTTCCCGATCACCACCTGCTGCATCTCCAGCATCATGCGGTTCATGTCGCGCCGGGGGGTGTTGGGCGGGGTGCGGTCCATGCCCATGAAGTAGGATTCGTACATTGAACGCAGCCGATCCAGCTTCTTTTCCATCTCGCCCAGTCGGGCTTCGATGCCCTCGCGGGTAATTTGGAAGGTGAAGGCGCCGGCCTTTTTCACCCGTCGATCTTACTGCCACCTTGCGTGGTGTCCATAAACCGCGCGCGCGGACGGTCCGCGTGGGTCGCCGCCGTGCTAAGAGTCTCCTCGTCATGGCAGCCACAAAGCGCAGCGCGCATCGCTTCGGACGCGAGATCCGACGATGACCGTAACTCTGTGGGTTACCGCCGTGGTCGCGCTCCTCGGAGTGCTGATCTTGGCGCACGAACTGGGTCACTTCCTTGTGGCCAAGCTCTTCGGTGTCAAAGTGCTGCGCTTCTCGTTCGGATTCGGGCCGCGCTTGTTTGGCTTTACCGCGGGCTCCACCGAATATCGGCTGTCGCTTTTCCCGCTCGGTGGCTATCTGCGCCTGCTCGGCGAGGACGCCAACGAGGTCGTTCCCGAGCACGACTACGAACGGGCGCTCTTCGCCCGGCCGCTGTGGCAACGCTACGCCATCGTGGTGGCCGGGCCGCTCTTCAATTTGCTCTTGCCGGTCGGGATCTATTTCATTCACTACGCGGGCCACAAGACGCTGCTCTCGCCGACCATCGGCACGGTGATTGCCGGTCTGCCCGCGGACAAGGCCGGCTTGCTGCCCGGCGATCGCGTGGAAACCGTGGACGGCAAGTTCGTGCGCTACTGGGAAGAGCTGGAAGAAATCATCGCCGATTCGCCGGGCAAGACCGTGCGCTTCGGCATCCGGCGCGGCAGCGCCTCCGAGGAGCGCGACGTCACCATCGCGACCGACGTGCGCAAGGGACCGCTCAACCTCAACGAGACGGTGGGATGGATCGGCGTCTCGCCGCGCTTCCAGTTGCCCGAGGTCGGCATCATCGATCTCACCTCGCCCGCGGCCCAGGCCGGCCTGCGAACCTTCGACTACATCATTTCGGTCAACGGCTCGCCGGTGTCCCACTGGGCCGAGTTCGATCGCGCCGTGGCCCGGGCCGGCGCATCGCCACTGCGCATCGCCTATCTGCGTGGAACCCATTCCGCCGTGCCTTTTGTGCACGTGGAAATTCAAGAGCCGGGCGCAGCCGTGGTGATCCCGCAGGCCGTGCTAGCGCCGAGCGGCGGGCGACACTACGACACCGGCATCCAGTCGTCCGAACTTTTCGTCTATTCGGTCGAGCCGGGCAGTCCCGCGGATCGCATCGGGCTGCGCCGCGGGGATCAACTGATCGAGATCGACGGCCAGCCCATCTTGCACTGGAACATTCTGCGCCAGCGTCTGGCCGCTGAACCCGAGCACACCTTTCGCGTCGTGTGGGACTCGCCCGGCGGGATTCGCCACGAGGCCACCTTCAAACAAGAGCTGCGCTCCGAGCTGGACGCCTACCGCCAGGAGGAGCAGCGCCTGGTTTTCGGCGCCAACAACCGCTTCGCCTGGAAGACGGCAGATCCGGTTCCGGTGCGCAACCGGTTCTTCTATGCGCTTGGGCACGCCCTGACCCGCACCGGGGAAATCATTACTTTCACGGCACGGGGCTTTTTCCAAATCATTCGCGGCGAGATGTCGCCGAAGTCTTTGGGCGGGCCGCTCACCATCGGCTACGCCGCGGGCGTCGCCGCCGAGCAAGGCCTGGCCCAGTACCTTTGGCTGATGGCCTTGCTCAGCATCAACATCGGTCTGCTCAATTTCCTGCCCATCCCGATTCTCGACGGTGGCTTGCTGCTCTTCTTCACCATCGAGCTGTTCAAGCGCCGGCCGCCCTCGGCGCGGGCGCGCGCCATCACCACCTACATCGGCGTGGTGGTCGTGGTACTTCTGGTGCTCTTCGCCCTCAAGAACGACGTGGTCAAATTCTTCCTGCCACGATGATGGATCCTGCTTCACGTCCGTTGCTTGCCTTCGACACCTCGACGCCCACCGCGCGCGTGGCGCTCTTTTCGCCCGCGGGCGAATGCCTCGGGCTGCGCGAAAAGACCGCTGCGCGCCACTCGGCCAACTTGCTCGCTCTGTGCGACGAGATCCTGCGCGGAGCTTGCGTGGGCGTCGGCGATCTGGGCGCCATCGCCTGCGGCGCGGGTCCAGGCAGCTTCACCGGGCTGCGCGTGGGGCTCGCCATCGCCAAGGGCCTGGCGCTGCCTTCGGCGCTGCCGCTGGTCTTGCTATCGTCGCTCGACGCCCTGGCCTGCGATCTCGCCGCCGTATCGCCAGGGGCAAAGCTCCTGCTTCCGTGCATCGACGCGGGTAAGGGCCAGGTCTATGCGCGCATGTACCGCGTGATCGGCGGCACAGCGCCATGCGCCCAGGGCGAGTGCGATTGGGTGCTCGCCCCCGATGCGCTCTGCACGCTGACGGCCGAGGCCGCAGCCGGCGAATCCATGCGCGTGGGGGGAACCGGCGTGGACCGCTACATTGAGATCTTTCGCGCCGCACTCGGAGAGGATCGCGTGGCCGCGTCGGTGCCTGGGCCGAGCGCGGCGGCCATCGCGCGTCTGGCGCTGGCGCGCATTCGCCGCGACGACTACGACGACCTGGAAACCGCGGTGCCGCGCTACGGCCGTCCGCCGGACATCACGCGGCCGAAAAAACCTCTGCTTGCGCCGTAGTTCTCGGTCGCAATTGACTCCGCTGCCGGGGCCGCATACGATCCATGCATTCGATGACCGAAATCGATGCTTTGAAGCAGCGTCATAGGGAATTGGAAGAAGCGCTCGCACTGATAGAGGCGCACCTTTCGCTAACCACGAAGGAGCAGGCCGAACGGGCCAAGCTCAAGAAGGAAAAGCTGGCCATCAAGGATCGCATTCAGATCTTGCTGGCGCAGACTTCTTGATGCGAGGTACACACGGAATTCCCACACACAAGGCAGGGAGTGTTACTAATTCTGTCATGCGCAAAGTAGTTCATATTGCAGCAGGGCTCTTTCTCATTGCTTGCGGTCCCGATCCCAACGCCTTGTTGCCCGGCCAGGCGGCCCCATCCACGTCCGGCGGCGCCAGAGCCAGCGGCGGCGTCACCACCAGCCTCGGCGGCACGGGCGGAGCGATCACCGGAAACGGTGGTGTCACGAGCAACGGCGGCTCGACAGTTGTGGCGAGCGGCGGCGTGGTGAATCCCTTCATGGGCGGGGCTCCTGGCACGAACGGCGGAGTCGTCTCCTCGGGCGGCACCGTCAGTTCAGGCGGTGTGGTCAGCAGCGGCGGCACGACAACCTCACCTTTTGGAAACGGCGGCTTGGCGAGCGGCGGCGGCGTAGTGAGCAGCGGCGGCGTGACGAGCACGGGTGGCGATACGAGCGCAGGTGGTAGCTCAGGCACAGACGACGGCGGAAGTGGAAGCGAACCTTGCGTGCCGGCCAAGACGATTACCGGCAGTGGCAGCGGGAACAGCGGCAACTTTGGAACCACTGGCCCCTTCTGTTTCAGGACGCCCGACAATATTACCGGCTGGAACTGTTCGAACTTCACCGGTCGGACCCTCAAGGTGAACGGTGTCACCACGACGTGCGGAGCGGCGTCCCTGCCCGCCAAGGTCAACGGCTACTACTACTTCGACGCAACCGCGGGCGGCGTCGACTACGCCAGCATCTACTGGTACTGATTGAATTAGCTGGCGGTGGCCCTGGCCTAGGGTGATGTGGACGAGGCCACGGTCACCCCGGCGCTGGCCCTGCTTGATTCCATCCTCGCCATCCTCTGGCGACTGAGTCATCCCTGACACCGCCTCGGCCCAGGGCCACCTGGGCGATCGCAAGTCGCCCCTACCGAACACCGGTGTCTTGACCCACTCACCCGGGTCACCGCCACCCACGCCTCCACCGCTCCCGTCCACTCCGAATCCCAGGACCTCTGCCCTGCCGCCCTCTATTCCCGTCCTCTGATTCATGGTATTGCCTTCCACCATGGAAAACACGACCAAGAAGGCCGCGCCGGCTGTTTTGTGGGTTCCGTCGTCGTACTTGGCGATGGGATTCGTGCTGTGCTCGCTGACCCTCAGCAACACCTACGTCTTCAAGAACCTGGGGTTGCCGAACGGGACGATCACGATGCTGGCGGCCATCCTGACGTTGCCCTACGTGTTCAAGTTCCTGTGGGCGCCGCTGCTGGAGCTGTACAAGACCAAGAAATTTTTCGTCGTGTTGATGCAACTGGGTGCGGCGGCTTGCATGGCGCTGGCGGGCCTGGCGCTGCGGTTGCCGGCGTGGCTGGCCGTCTCGTTCGGCGCGATGATGATCTGCTCGTTCATGGGTGCCACCATCGACATCGGCACCGACGGCGTCTACGTCACCACCCTAGACGACAAGCAGAAGGCTCGCTGGGCCGGCATCCAGAGCATGGCCTGGACCGGCGGCCAACTCATGGCCCAGGGCGCTCTGGTCTGGCTCGCCGGCAAGCTGCATGACGACTACGGCTACACCTGGAAGATCGCCTGGATGTACGTGTTCCTGGCCGCCGCCTGCATTCTGGCAGGCTTGGCCGCGTGGCACGGCGCCTTCATGCCCCCCGGCAGCAAAGCCAAGGAAGCGCCCAAGAGTATGGGCGAGGCGATGGCCGGCTTCGCTCACGCGTACAAGACGTTCTTCCAGAAGAAGTTGATCTGGCGAATGCTGGCCTTGGCTTTCTTCTATCGCTTCGGCTGGTACCTGATCGAGAAGGTCAACAACCTCTTCCTCATTACCGAAGCTGCCAAGGGCGGCCTCGGTCTAAGCAACAAAGCGGCCGCGGCCATCAGCGGCGGCTGGGGTGCAGCCTCGTTCCTGGCGGCCAGCGTGGTTGGCGGCTTGGTGCTAGCCAAGATCGGCCTATCCCGCAAGACCCTGATGCTCTATGTCGGCGTCCTTGTCATCCCCAACCTGGCCTTTCTGGGGCTTGCCAGCTCAGCGGCCGCTCCGGGCAATTTCTGGCTCATCGCCGCCGTCTATTGCATTGCCATGTTCGCCTACGGCTTCGGCGCCGTCGCGCACATGTACTACATGATGAAGCAGATTTCCCCGGGGCCGTACCAGACTGCCCACTACGCCTTCGCTACCGGAACCATGGGCCTCTGCAACTTCCTCACCGGCTTCTTCAGCGGCAAGATCGAGGAGGCACTGGGCTACCAGACCTTCTTCACCGTCGTGCTCTTCTTGACGATTCCGGGCCTGTTGGCCGCGTGGTTCGCTCCCTTCGTTCACAGCATGGGCGAGGAGACCAAGGCAGGAACATAGGGCAGAAGTGCGACGAGGAAAGGAAGGGCTTCGCCAATCCCGTGGCCTACACGCCCGCGGCCGAGCTGTATTCCTTGCGCGTCGCGGATGTGACGGGTGATGGACGTCCCGACATCCTGGCCGTCGAGGGCACCACGGAAATCACGGCGGTCCCCGACGTCAAAGCCCCGCGTGGGGGCGGGAACGCCCATCACCCAGTCCCCCGTTAGGCAGGGTTTCGGAGGCGGATCGCCGTCGTCTTGGACGATGGGCGAGGCGAGGATTCCGCACCGATTCGCCACCCGCTCAAGGTTCGGGGATTTCCTGCCGTAACCGTCTGAAAATGTCACGATCTCGGTTGAATTGACACGTATGCGGGACTACTCTGCCCCTCGTCCGCGCCGAGGCATTCGTGACAGAAAAGACAGCCGGAATTGCGCGGAAATCTCCCTAGGAGTTGGCACCATGAGCACGTTCATCGAGCAGATCCACGAGAAGGCGAAGTCGGGTCCCAGGAAAGTGGTTCTTCAAGAGGGCGAAGACGTTCGTGTGATCGAAGCCGCGGGCAAGGCCACCAAGCTCGGCATCGCGGAGGTGACCATCCTGGGCGACGCGGCCAAGATCAAGGCGACCGCGGCGTCGGCGTCGCTCTCGCTCGACAAGGTGAACGTGGTCGACATGAGCGCCGCGCCCAATCTGCAGGACTACGCCGCCACCTATTTCGAGTTGCGCAAGGCCAAGGGCATGACCGAGCCCGAGGCGCTCAAGACTATGAAAGACCCGCTGTTCTACGGCGCCATGATGGTGCGCAAGGGTCTTTGCGACAGCTTCGTCGGTGGCGCGACCTACACCACCGCGGACGTCTGCCGCGCCGGCATCCAGATCATCGGGATGCAGCCTGGGCTCAAGACCCTGTCCAGCTTCTTCGCCATGATTTCGCCCGACAAATCCTTCGGCAAGGACGGCATCCTGTTCTTCGCCGACTGCGCGGTGGTCATCGACCCGACGACCGAGCAGCTGGCCGACATCGCCATCGCCACGGCAGACAGCTACGCCAGCCTGATCGGCGAAGCCCCGCGCGTGGCCATGCTGTCGTTCTCGACCAAGGGCAGCGCCAAGCACGCCCACATCGACAAGGTCACGACGGCCACCGCGCTCGTCAAGCAGCGCCGGCCCGAGCTTTCCGTCGACGGCGAATTGCAGGCCGACGCCGCCTTGATTCCGGCCATCGGCGAGAAGAAGGCCAAGGGCTCGCCCGTCGCCGGCAAGGCCAACGTACTTATCTTTCCGGATCTCGACGCCGGCAACATCGGCTACAAGCTGACCGAGCGGCTAGGCAAGTGCGAGGCCATTGGCCCGATTCTGCAAGGCATGGCCAAGCCATCGTCGGATCTCTCACGCGGTTGCAAAGCCAACGACATTCTGAACGTCATCGCCATCAACGTCGTCCGCCTGCAATTCGCGCAGAAGTAGTTTTTCGGAGGCGCGAACCATGCGGATCCTTGTCGTCAATTGCGGTAGCTCGTCGCTCAAGTTCAAGCTCTACGACCTCGGCTCGGCCGAGACCGGAACCTTGTTGGCCGAGGGCGTGGTCGAGGAAATCGGGCGCGAGAAATCCAAGTTCACCTACAAGACGCACAAGTCGCCGAACAAGCTGGTGCTGGAAGTGGTCGCCAAGGATCACACGCAAGCCGTGGTCGCGATGAAGGATGCGCTTCTGCACCCGGAATACGGCCTCTTCCAGGACAAGATCCAGGTCGACGCCGTCGGCCATCGCGTGGTCCACGGCGGCGAGAAGTTCTCGGCCTCGGCGCTGGTCACGCCCGGTGTGCGCGCCGCGATTGAAGAGTGCATCGCCATCGCGCCGCTGCACAATCCACCCAACCTGGCCGGCATCACGGCCTGCGAAACGATTTTCCCTGGGCTGCCGCAGGTCGCGGTGTTCGACACGGCTTTCCACCAGTCGATGCCGCCGCATGTGTTTCTCTACGGCTTGCCCTACGAGCAATACGACAAGTACCACATCCGCAAGTACGGCTTCCACGGCACCTCGCACGAGTACGTCGCGCGCCGCTGCGCCGACCTGATGAAGAAGGATTTCGACAAGATCCGCCTCATCACCTGCCACATGGGCAACGGCTCCAGCATCACCGCGGTCAAGAACGGCAAGTCGTTCGACACCTCGATGGGACTCACGCCACTCGAAGGCGTGGTCATGGGCACGCGCACCGGCGACATGGATCCAGCGGTTGTGCTCTACATCATGGACAGGCAGAAACTGTCGCCGCAGGAGATGAACACGCTGCTTAACAACAAGAGCGGCATGAAAGGGATCTCCGGCATCAGCAATGACATGCGGGAGATTGAACAGAAGGCGGCAGAGGGCAATCAGCGCGCCAAGCTCGCGCTCGACATTTTCGTATATCGCGTGGTGAAGTACATCGGTTCCTACGTGGCGGCCATGGGTGGGGCGGATGCCATCGTCTTCACGGGCGGCATCGGCGAAAACGCGACCTCCACGCGCGCCAAAATTCTCGAACCGCTGGCCTTCCTTGGCGCCGAGTTGGATCCTGTGCGCAACGGCTCCGACGCTAGAGAAAAGGTCATCACACGGGATGGGGCGCGCATCGCCGCCTGGGTCGTGCCCACCAACGAAGAGCTGATGATTGCCCAAAAGACGAAAACCATCGTCGAAGCTCAAGTCAGCGCTGGATAATCCGCGGTCTGCATCGTAAATCTAGGCAGCCATTTTGCCGCCTATTAACGAGAAAGGACCCGATCCGTGGAACAGAAAGATATCGAGCAGACCCTGGTACTCATCAAGCCCGACGCCCTCAAGAACTCCTTGACCGGCTACGTGCTGTCGCAGCTTTCCGAGTTCCACACCGGTTTGCGTTTCGCGGGTACCAAGATCGTTCACGTCAGCTCCATGCTGGCTGGTGAGCACTACGCCGAGCACCGCGGGAAGTTCTTCTTTCCGTCGCTGCTCGACTATATCCAGGGCCGCCTGCACTACCCGAAAGAGCCGTGGAAGCGCCGTGTGGTCGCGATCATGTACCAGGGCCCGCGCGCCGTGGCCAAGGTGCGCGAGCTGTGCGGTCCCACCAATCCGCACGTGGCGCGCGACAAGCAGCCCGGCTGCATCCGCTCGCTGGGAACGGTCGAGACGCTTAGAGACGCCGAGGGCAAGGCGCTGGGCGAACGCATGGACAACCTGATCCACGCCTCGGCCAACACGGCCGATGCCGAACGCGAGATCAAGCTGTGGTTCCGGCCCGGCGACATTCCGCCCGCCATGCACCCCTATCCGACGGAAACGAGCAAGTCGCACTTCTACTACAAGGACGGCAAACTCTTCGACACCTACGACACTGGCCGGGTGTGCGTGCTGGCCACGGGCGACTTGGGCTGGAAGTCCGACCTCGAAGCCCTCGGCCATCTTCTGCGCGGCGAACCCTCGGCGGTTCCGGTCGAGTCGGTGGTGGCCAAGTACCTCATCAACGAACACCAAGAAGCCGAGTAGCGCTGGCCCCACAGATGGAATCGGCACCGCCGCCCCGCCCGGTGTGCGAGCGGTGCTTTCGGCCGCGCTCGGTTTGCTTCTGTGCCGACCTCAAGCCTGTCGCGACCAAGACCAGGGTGGTGATCCTTCAGCATCCGCGCGAGCGCGACGTGGGCATCGGCACCGTCCGCCTTGCGCGCCTGGGCCTGGCCGGGTGCGAGCTTCGCCGCGACGTGGATTTCAGCGGCGATCCCGTCGTGCAAAGCGTGCTGGCGTCGGGCAACGCGCACCTACTTTTTCCAGGGCCCGACGCCATCGACGTGGAGACGGCCGACTTCGCCTCGCCCATCACGCTGGTGGTTCTCGACGGGACTTGGACACAGGCGCAGAAACTGCTCAAGGCCAATCCTGGACTGGCAGCGCTGCCGCGCTTGCGCCTATCGCCGGTCGCGCCCAGCCTGTACGGTCAGATCCGCCGCGAGCCCGCCGCCCACTGCGTGGCGACCATCGAGGCCATCGCCCATGTGCTCGGCTACCTGGAAAAGGATCCCGAGCGCTTCGCGGAATTCTTGCGCCCCATGGCCGCCATGGTCGAGCGCCAGCTTTACTTCGTCACCGAGGTTGCGTCCAATCGCCACCGCCACTCGATCATCAAGCGCGCACCTCTCGATCCCATTCCAGCGGAGCTGCGCCAACGGCGCGCCGATGTGGTGTGCGTGCAAGGCGAAGCCAATGCGTGGCCGCGCCTTCATCCCGATCGCAGCCCACCCGAAACCGTGCATTGGCTGGCCCGGCGACTTGCGACCGGCGAGTCTTTCGAGTCTGTGATCGCCCCGCGCCACCCGCTGGCGCCCTCGACCTGCCACCACATTCAGCTTGCGCCCGATACCCTCGCCGCGGGCGAGTCCTGGGATACCTTCCTCACTCGCTTCCGCGCATTTCTGCGCCCCACCGATGTATTGGTCTATTGGGGGCACTTCTCGCTGGCGACCTTGATTGCCGACGGCTACAGCGTCGAACATCCTCACCTCGACGCGCGCCTCATCGCCAGCAAGGTGCTCGCCCGCCGCGCAGGCACCGTCGAGGAGTGCCTGACTCACATGGAACTGCCCGCGCCACAAGCTTGGGCCGCGGGCCGAGGCGGGATGCGCATCGCTGGCCTGTGCGAAGTCGTCGAAAAACTCTGTGCGTGGCCGGTCAAACCTTGACTCATAAATGCCGTTCGTCGCCGACGGTGCGGGCCCCTGCAATCTGCCGGGTTAGCCAGGTCTTGGCCGACGCGACCGCAAGCTCAAGCGGTTCGCCGCGGGCCAGGCCGACGGCGATGGCGGTGGCCAGGGCGCAACCGGTTCCGCGTGGGCTGGGGCCGGCGATGCGCGGACTGGAAAAGATGCTTTCTCCGGCAGGTGAAAGCAGCACGTCCGTGGCGTCGCCTTCGAGGTGGCCGCCTTTGACCAGAACCGCGGCGATGCCGAAAGCGCCAAGGGAACGAGCGGCTTCACGCGCGTCGGACTCGCTTCGCACCGGCCGATCGAGGAGCCACGCTGTCTCGGCGAGGTTGGGCGTGAGCAAGCTCGCCCTGCGCGCCAGCGCCAGGATGGCGTCGCGATCGCCATCGTAGAGCGAGTCTCCGCTCGACGCCCGCAACACCGGATCGTAGACGATGGGGCCAGCATAGGACGCTAGCGCCGCGGTGATCGCTTGGGCGATGGGCGCCGTCGCGACCATGCCGATTTTGACGGCGCTGCCCGGCCCGCCGATCCTTGCCAGCGCGGATGCCAGGGCAGCCTGCACGCGCTCGGGCGTGCGTGGTTCGATAGTGCAATCCGAATGCGAACCTTGCTCGGTCCAGGCTGTGCCGACCACCAATCCACGCGCCGCAAGAGCACTGGCCGTCAGTAGGTCTCGGGCCACGCCCGCACCAGAGCCGGGGTCGAGCCCGCCCACGAGCACGACGTTGGCCGGAAAATCGCTTCGGGTAGGTTGATGTAGGTTCAGTTTCCACCTGGGTCGGTCGAATGGTTACAGGAACACTTGCACAGGTAGTCGACTCGTGGGTAGTTTCACACCCGCCGCAGAAAAATCGAAGCATTCCCGTGAGGAATGCGGTCACGGAACGAGCGAACCTGGGACTTTTCAGGATACAATCAATTGTGACGCCGTGGGAGTAGCGCTTCCGCAGCCGATACCATTCGGCAAGTACACGCTGTTTGAACGCATCGGACGGGGGGGTATGGCCGATGTCTTCAAGGCGCGTATCCAAGGCCCAGCGGGCTTCGAGCGAACCTTCGTCGTCAAACGCATCCTTCCCCATCTGTCGGACGATCCCTCGTTCACCAAGATGTTCATCGACGAGGCCAAGATCGCGGCCAAGCTGTCGCACCCCAACATCGTGCAGGTGTTCGAACTCGGCTCCGTCGACGACGAGTACTTCATGTCCATGGAGTACGTGCGCGGTCACGATCTGGCCGAAACCATGCGCACGCTGTGGGCACGCGTGGGGCCGCCGCGGCCCGAGCTGGTAGCGTACGTGGGTCGCGAGATGTGCCGGGCGCTGGCCTACGCGCACGAGTTTACGTCCGAGGACGGCCAGGTGCTGGGCATGATCCACCGCGACATCTCTCCGTCGAACGTCATGCTGTCCTACGACGGGGCGGTGAAGATTCTCGATTTCGGAATCGCCAAGGCCTTGGGCGGCGACGCGGCCGAGGAGAACACCAAGAGCGGCACGCTCAAGGGCAAGTTCGCGTATATGGCGCCCGAGCAGACGGTGTCGAACGAGATCGATCGGCGTATCGACATTTTCGCAACCGGGATCGTGCTGCACGAGATTCTGACCGGCCGTCGCTTGTTCAAGGGCGAGAACGACATGCAGACCATCGAGCGCGTGCGACGCTGTCAAGTCGTGGCGCCCTCGCTGTACAATCCTCTGTGTCCGCCTCAGCTTGACCAGATCGTGCTGCAAGCACTGGCCAGAAACCGCGATGAACGGTATCAGTCCGCTTCCGAAATGGCGGACGCGCTCGACGACGTGGTGTACGCGTCTCGCTTCCAGGCCACCCATCTTGCGCAGACGATGCGCAGTCTTTTCCCGGCCGATGCCGTGGGCGATGTCCGCGCGGCCGGCGCCGGGCGCGCACCGCACATGATGACCGGTTCGGTCAGCCCATCGCGATCCAACACCGGTATTCCGCGCAGTGGTTCGCAGACGTCGCGGCCGGGCCCAACCGGAACGCGCTCGCCCACCGTGCCGCCCGCGGTTTCGAAAACACCGATTACATCGGCCTCGTATCGGGTTCCGCCCAGTCGCTCCAACATCGTGGCGCCGCCCACGAGCTCAATCGGTTTTCTCATGCGGCCCTTGGTGGGCTCGGTTCCCGGCTGGGTCGCGGTGGCCGCGCTCCTTCTGCTCGGCTTTGCCTTCGTGGGCGGGGCCATCTGGACGCTGCGAGGCCCGTCGAGTGGTGGGATGGCGGCGCAGAACGCGATTCCAAAGATCGTACTTCTCGATCTCGCCTTTCAATCGAGCCCTATTGGCGCCGACGTCTACATCGTGGGCAGCAATGAGTACCTTGGCCGCACGCCTTTCCGGCGCAAGGTGGAGTATCGAGACGACCGCTCCACCTTCGTGGTGTTCCGCCTGGCGGGATATATGGAGATGACCAAAGAGGTAAGGCCCGATTTCCTAGGCTCGGTGACCTTGCAAGCCTTGCCCCCGCCCGCGGTTCCGCCGCCCGTGCCTGCTTCGCCGCCTTCAACTCCGGTGGTTGCGCCCCCGCCGGCCCACCCGCGCCCGCAACCCGTCGTGACCCGAACCGATCCATTCGAGAAGGGCAAGCCGAGCAAGCCGCCGCATGGCAAAATTCATGGCAAGGGCGGAGGGGGCAGCAAGGATTCGAAAGATCCCTTCGACACGCAATCGAACAGGGAGCCGCTTGGTCCCAAGGCCTCGCCGTTCCGCTAGAGATCTGGCGCCCACGGAAATGTTCAAAGGTCGTCGAATTGCTGTCGTGGTGCCAGCCTTCAATGAGGCCAGCAAGATTGCGCGCACCCTGCGCTCGATTCCCGGTTTCGTCGACCACGTGATCGTCGTCGACGATGCCAGCGTGGATGGGACGGGCCGCATCGCCCAGCGCAGCCAGCGCCGGGGGCTGGTCGTGCTTCGCCACGAACGCAACCGCGGTGTGGGCGCGGCCATCGCCACCGGGTACGCGGCGGCCTTCGCGGCAGGCGCGGATGTGTCGGCGGTCATGGCGGGCGATTCGCAGATGGATCCCGCCGACCTTCTGGTGCTCATCGAGCCGGTAGTTTCTGGGCGTGCGGACTACGCCAAGGGCAATCGTTTCTCGTGGCCTGGCGTGTATCGCGTGATGCCTGCCTCGCGCATGATTGGCAATGTCGTTCTGTCGCTTTTGACCCGCTTGGCCTCGGGTTACCGGCACGTGTTCGATTCGCAATGCGGATACACCGTGGCCAATCGGCGGGCGCTTTCGGTCATCTTGTCGGGCGAGGTCTTTCCCCGCTACGGCTATCCCAATGACATCCTCTGCCGGCTGGGCGGCCACGGCGCGCGTGTCGTCGACGTGCCGGTGCGCCCGGTGTACGGGGCCGATTGGCACTCGGGGATCCGCATTCCACGCGTGGTGCTGCCGCTGCTGCGCCTCATGCTGCGTGGAATCTGCGCACGGGGCATGCGCGGGATCCAGCGCGTGTTGCTTGGCCAGAGATCTGTGGTTATGCCTGAACTTCCGCGGCCGTGATTGGCGTTCTCACCACGTCGTACCCACGTTCACCCGACGACGGTGCGGGGGGGTTCGTGCGCGAGCGCGTGTGTGCTTTGCTCGCCGAGGGGCACACCGTCGAGATCCTGGCCGCTGGCGCGCGCGATGGAGTCAGTGCCGATGACGCCCTGGTGACGCGCATCGAGGCCGGCGGGTTGTTCTATGAAGGTGGCGCGCCCGAGGCGCTGGAAGCGCCAGAGCTCTTGCGGCGATGGCTGGCCATGGTCGAGGCCGCGCGCTTTTCGCTCACGATGTTGCGGCACCTGACCGAGCGACGCAGTCGCTGGGACTCGGTCGAGAGTCATTGGCTTGTGCCCTGCGGGCTGCTGGCATGCGTGGCTTTGCCACACCTGCCCCATCGCGCGCACGTTCACGGCGGCGATCTCTATTTGCTGGCCAGGCTGCCCTGGGGCGACTGCGTGGCGCGAGCCATTTGCCGGCGTAGGCCCACGTTCGTATTCGCCAGTGTTTCGCTGCGCGATCGATTCTCCGGGCTGATTGGTTCGGCGCCAGAGGCCTTGGGAGCGGAATGCCGAATCGAACCCGCGGCCTTCGCTGCGCGCGTGTTTTGCCGTCGCTCGGACGAAGACAAGACGCGCCTGCGGCTCGCGCTAGGCATACGCACACCCACGGTGCTTGCCGCCGGACGGCTCGTGCCCATCAAAGGCTTCGACGCTCTGGTGGCCGCTCTTGGGCAAATCCCTTCGGCGGCGCGGCCCGCGCTGATCATTGCTGGCGAGGGTCCCGAGAAAGCGCGCCTGGCGAGACTTGCGCGAGAGGTGGGCGTGCGGCTGCAACTCACAGGTGTTCTCGGACAGCGTGCGCTTGCCGAATGCATGGCAGCCGCCGATCTCTTCGTTCACCCTTGCCGCACGCTCGCCAACGGGCGGAGCGAAGGCATGCCCCTCGTGGTGCGCGAGGCCTTGGCCTGCGGCCTGCCCGTGATCGCCTCCGCCAGCGGCGGCCTCGGCGAACTCCGGGGTGCCCAAGGGCTGACTCTCGTGGATCCCGACGAGGAAGGCGCCTTGGTGCATGCCATCGCGCGTGCGCTACCGACCGGCAAGCACGAAGCGGGCTGAGCAAGAGCCCGCCCGGCATGCACAATGGCGAGTCGATTCTCGCGTTTCACTTGGCCTCTGCTACGCTCGTAGTGCAGATAGCTGGGAAGAATCACCCATGAGGCTTTCCGTGATTGTGGCCGTGCACGACGTCGAGGACTCGATCGGCCGAGACGTGCGCAGTTTGGCGGCGCATCTGCGAGAGCGCGGGCTTGCGTTCGAGATCCTGGCGGCCAGCGATGGCTCCCGCGACACCAGCTTGACCTTGCTGCGTTTCCTGTGCTCGGAGATCCCCGAGCTGTCGGTGGTTGGCCTGGCGCGCAGTGGGCGCGCCTTTCGCCGCGCCGTCGCCCATGCGCGAGGCGAGGCCGTGCTGCTGTGGGATGCCGATCGCGGCATGGCCTTTCCGCACGCGGTGTTGGGTTGGGCGCTGTCTCGGCTGGCGCGCAAGGCTGCGGTCATCGTGCGTGGCCGTTTCGTGCTGGCCAACCGCATGCGCGCCTTGCCCGTCCTGCTTGAAACCAGCGGGCGCTGGGGCGACTACGAGGTGCGTTTCGAACGCCAGGCCGCGGCTCTGGGCCTCGACATGGAAATCGTAGGCCGGCGATCCCGGCGGCGCGGCCGGCATCTGCTGGCGCCAGTTCTGCGCATCCTGTCGGTGTGATAGCGGGCAAACCCTGCTAGATTCACAGTCACGATGTCCATAGTTGTCGCCATCTTCGGTCTTGCTCTCCTGATCGTGCTGCACGAGGCGGGGCACTTTCTTGCCGCGCGCCTGTGCGGGATGCGCGTCGAGCGCTTTTCCATCGGGTTCGGAAATGCCCTGGTTTCCTTCAAACGCGGGGATACCGTCTACCAAATCGCGCCTATCCCCTTGGGTGGCTTCGTGCAAGTCACGGGCATGAACCCGCAAGAAGAATTCGACCACGACGATCCCTACGTGTACCCCAACCGGCCGCGCTGGATGCGTTTCCTGGTGCTGGTCGCCGGGCCCGCGGCCAACTACCTGACCGCGATGGTGATCGGCTTCGTGGTACTGCTGAGCTACGGACAATACACGGGCACCACCACGGTCGATGAAATCGTGCAAGGCAGCGCCGCGCAAGCGGTGGGACTTCTACCTGGAGACGTGGTGGCTGGCGTGGGCGGCAAGACAGTATCCAAGCCGTCGGACGTGACCCAGGTCGTGCGTGCTTCGAACGGATCGGCCATCGAACTCAAGGTCACCCGCTCGGGCGCGCCCGTCACCTTGCAGATCACGCCGCGCAAGGATTCGGCGAGCGGCGCCTACATGATCGGCGTGCGCTTCGGCCAGGCACGGGCACGCGGGCCCTTCCTCGACGCGGTCAAGGAGGCCGTGGTCATGCCCATCGCGCTGTCGGCAGTGTTGCTCAAGAACATCTGGGATCTCATTACGCGCAAGATCGAAGGCGGACTCACCGGGCCTCTCGGCATCGCGAAAGAGATGGCCGGTGCGGCCAAGCAAGGCCTGCTCAAGTTCTTGGAGATCTTGATCTTGATCTCGGTCGCACTCGGCGTGTTCAACCTCTTGCCGCTGCCGGGACTCGACGGCGGCCGTATCTTCTTCGTGGGCATCAACTCTATCCGGCGTCGGGACATGAACCCGAACATCGAAACCAAGATCCACATGGTCGGGATCATGGTTTTGCTCATGCTGCTGGTGGTGGTCACCTTCAACGACATCAAGGGCATCTTCTTCAAGAAGATGGGCTAGTGCTTGCCCAAACGTCCTAGCCGGATCCACCGCGGACTGGTTGGCGAACGTGCATTGGTCGGCGCAGCCTATTTGGCCGATGCGCAGCTTCGGCGCGAGTACGCAAGCGAGATCGCGCCTCGCACCGTCGCGGCGCTGGAATGGATCTTCGCCAGCGCAGCCCTGCCTGCGCCGCGCCGGGTGCTCGATCTTGGCGCTGGCACCGGCGCCGCCAGTCAGGCGGTTCGCGCGCGGTGGCCGAGCGCCGAGATCGTTGCCGTGGACAAGGTTCCTGGCCCCGGTATCCTGCGCGCCGATGTCACGCGCGCGCTTCGGCCACCGGGCGCCACGGGCCGCTTCGATCTGATTGTGGCCGCGCACCTGCTCAACGAGCTTGCACTCGACATGGACGGGCGCGCGCGCCTGGTGCAGGGCTGGTGCCGCGAATTGCTGGAAGAGCAGGGCACCTGCGTTTTGGTCGAGCCCGCGCTTCGCGAGACCTCGCGTGGCCTCCTGTCGGTTCGCGACCGCCTGATCGCGGCTGGCCTCTTCGTGCTTGCGCCTTGTCTATGGCAGGGTCCGTGCCCCGCGCTCGCCCGCGAGCGCGACTTTTGCCATATGAGCGTCGCCGCCATCGCACAGGGGCGCTCGCGCGTCGACTTCAGCTACCTGATCTTGCGCAAACAAGGCACGCCGAATGCGGACAATTCCGTCTTCCGTGTCGTGAGCGACCCGATGAAAGACAAAGGTCGCCTGCGCTTCCACGTTTGTGGACCGGTTGGCCGATTGCTCGTCATGCGCCTTGACCGCGATCGCTCGCCCGGCAATCAGTTGCTCGACGAGATCGAGCGCGGAGCCGTGGTCAGCATCCAGGGCGCGACCGTACAGCCGGACGGCCTTCGCTGCGGGCGCGACAGTGTGATCACTACAATTGTGTTTTGAGCGCGCGGCGGGCTGCGCGGCGTTCGACGGCCAGGTCGATGAGGCGGCTGACCAGATCCTTGATCGGCACGCCCGAGGCTTCCCACAGCTTGGGGTACATCGAGATAGCGGTGAAGCCGGGGATGGTGTTGACCTCGTTGACATAGAAGTCGCCGCGATCTCTATCGAGGAAGAAGTCCACGCGGGCCATGCCGGCGAGCTCTAGAACGCGGAAGGTTTCGACCGCCAAGGTGCGCACGCGCAGCGCGGTCTCGGGTGGGATTTCGGCGGGGATCTTGGCGTCCGAGCCGTCGGCGTCCACATACTTCGCGGCGTAGGAATAGAAGCCGTCCTTGTGGTGCACGACGATCTCGGCCGGCACGGACGCTACCGGTTCGTCGTTGCCGAGCACGGCGCATTCGATCTCGCGCGCGTTGATCGCGGCCTCGACCAGGACCTTGGTGTCGAAGGTCAAGGCGGCGAGCAAGGCGGGCTTGAGCTCGGCGGCGCTTTTCACCTTGCTAACGCCCACCGAGGAGCCGGCGTTGGCCGGCTTCACGAAGGCGGGGAAACCCAGCTCGCTCGCGAGCGCCAGGCAGCGGGCGGGATCGCGCTTCATGGCGTGGGCCGTGACCATGCGCCAGGGCACCACGGGAATACCAGCCTGCACCAGCAAGCGCTTGGTCACATCCTTGTCCATGCCGATGGCCGAGCCGAGGTGCCCGGGCCCGACGTAGGCGATGTCCGCGAGTTCAAGCAGCCCCTGAACCGTCCCGTCCTCGCCGTAGGTTCCGTGCAACACCGGGAAGACCACATCGTCGCTGGCCAAGAGCGGTCGCTCGGTATCCGTCAGTTCCTTGGTCGCCGGGTGCACGGGCACGGCCAGCTCGCGGCCCGCCGCCACCAGCTTGAGCATGCGCGGATCGCCGGTGGCATCGATCAGGGTCTTGTCCGGCTCAATTCGCCACCGGCCTTGCTTGTCGATGCCGACCAGCATGGGCTCGAAGCGGTCGCGGTCGAGGGCGAGAAAGACATTGCGAGCCGAGAGCAGGGAAACCTCGTGCTCCGCCGAGCGGCCGCCAAAGAGGATGATAACGCGGGTCTTTTTCACGTGCTTTGCTTCCTTAGGTGGTCAAGGTGCTGAGACTCCAAGCTCCTCGAACAGGAACGAAAACTCGTCGGTGTATTGCGCGACGATCTTGGCCATGGGCTTGCCGGCGCCGTGGCCTGCCTTGCCTTCCATGCGCAGGAGGATCGGCGCCTTGCTCGATGTGGCGGCCTGCAAACGCGCGGCGAACTTGCGCGCGTGCATGGGATCCACGCGCGTGTCGGACTCGGCGGAAAAAACCAGGGTCGCGGGATAGGCGGTGCCGTCTTTCACGTGGTGGTAGGGCGAATAGGCGTGGAGAAAGGGGAACTCGGCCGGGTTTTCCGCCGAGCCGTATTCCGGGATCCACAGGCGCGCGATCTGCAGCAGGTGGTAGCGAACCATGTCGGTCAGGGGCACGCCACACACGGCGGCTTTGAACAGGGCGGGATGCTGGGTGACGGCCGCCGCAACCAGCAGGCCGCCATTGGATCGGCCCGAAATGGCGAGGCGTTCGGGCGTGGTGATCTTTGCGCGAATCAGGTACTCGGCCGCGGCGGCGAAATCGTCGAAGACGTTCTGCTTGCTCTCCAGCATGCCGGCCCGGTGCCAGGTCTCGCCGTACTCACCACCGCCGCGCAGATTGGGCACGGCATAGACGCCACCGCGCTCGATGAACGGTCCCACCCAGGCGGCGAAACCAGGGGTCAGGTTGACGTTGAAGCCACCATAGCCATAGAGAAGCGTCGGGTTGTTCCCGTCGCGCACGAGATCTTCTTTGTGCACGAGAAACATGGGCACCAAGGTTCCGTCCTTCGACGGGTAGCGCACCTGTTCGACGGTGAACTGCGTGGTGTCGACGGGCGCGGTCAGCGCTTGCCACAGGACGGTCTTGTCCGTGGTCACGTCGTGGCGCAGGACCTTCGTCGGGGTGAGAAACGACGTAAACGGAAAATAGATTTCGCGCTGATCGTGGCGCCCGTGCACGGCCGAAACCGTGCCCAGGCCAGGCAACGTGATTTCGTGCAAATACTTGCCCGCGCTGGAAAAGACCCGCACGCGCGAGGCAGCGTCCTTGAGATAGAGCGCGACCAGCTTGCCGCTCGCTGCCGCCACCGATTCCAGGATGTCTTCGCCTTCTGGGATCACCAGCTTCCAATTTCCACGCTCGGGCTTTCGCGGATCGACCTGCCACAGTTGGTAGCGAGGGGCATTTTCGTTCGACACAACATACATTCGGTCGTCGAGCACATCGACCAGGTTGAAAATGGCGCTCTTGCCGGTGACCACAGGCACTGGCGCTTCGTGTTTTCGCGTGTCGAGCAGGAAGATCTCGCTCTTGCTCCAGCCCTCGGAAACTTCGACGGCGAGCCATCGGCCGTCGGGCGACAGGTCGACGTTCGGCCAGGACGAGAACCCTAGTCCTTCGCCGAAGATCTTCGCGTCGGCGGCGGGATCGGTGCCGAGGCGGTGGAAGTAGACGTGCCGGTGGTAGTGCTCTTCGCCAGCCGGCACAGAGCCTGGCGTCGGATAGCGCGTGTAATAGAAGCCGTCGCCCGCGGGCAGCCACGCCAGCGAGCAGGCGCGCGCGTGCGGGATCGCGTCTTCGCGATCGCGAGCGGTGGCGACCTCGCGCACGCGCAGAATCGAATTTTCGTCGCCGCCCGAGGAGACGCCGTAGGCGAGCAGAGCGCCATCTTCCGACGGATACCACCAGTCGAGGGCCAGGGTTCCGTCAGCGGCAAGTTGGTTGACGTCGAGGAGAACGCGATCCTTGCCGCTTCGACCCTCGCGCACGTAGAGCACGGGCTGGTTCTGCTTGCCCTCGCGCCGGGTGTAGAAAAGGCGCGCGGTCTTGCCCTTGCCGCGCACCTCGGGCGCGCCCAGGCTGCCGGTTTCTTGCCATTGCCAAAGGCGTTCTTCTAGCCACTTGCGGCCCGGCACTGCATCCAGGTGCTCGCGCATGCGCCGATTCTGCGCGTTTGTCCAGGCCTTCACTTCAGCCGAGTCGCCGTTTTCCAACCAACGATACGGATCTCGCACCTCGACCCCGTGGATCTTTTCGACCACGTCTTCTGTGCGCGTCGCCGGCGGTGCGGCAAGCAGGGTGAATGCCATGATGGCAAGCAATTCCTATCACGCCCTCCCGGCCATGAGACGTTTTACGATGGGCGAGATGGCCAGGAGGGCGGATCCTGCGACGAAGGTGGACACCACGAACATCAGGAAGAAGTCGGCTTGCCCGCCCAAGAGGTGAAAGACTTGTCCCTTTTCGATCTTCTCGACGGTGCCAGCCAGGAGGCCCGCCAGCAGATCCGAGATGAACATCGAGAAAAACCAAGCGCCCATGGCCAAGGAAGCAAAGCGCGCGGGCGCGAGCTTGGTGACCATGGACAGGCCCACCGGCGACAGGCACAGCTCGCCACAGGTGTGCAGGACGTAGGTCACGATTAGCCACATGGGGCTGACACGGGATCCACCGTCGGAAAATCGCGCGCCGACCACCAGCACGATGAAGCCCGAGCCGAGCAAAAACAGGCCGAGCGCAAATCGCACGGGCGTGCTGGGCGCGCGGCCTCGCGTCTCCAATCGTGTCCACATCCAGGCGAACACGGGAGCGAGCAGGATCACGGAAAAGGAATTCACCGACTGGAAATAGGGCGCGAGGAAATTCAGGCCGAGAAACACGCGGCGCGTGCGCTCTTCAGCGAAGAAGGTCATCGACGAGCCGGCCTGCTCGAAGGCCATCCAGAAGAAAATATTGAAGAAGGCCAGAATCGCGATGGCGGCGATGCCCCGCTTTTCTAGGGGGGTTAGCGGCTGCTTGGCGGTGCTGGTTTTCCCGGCCTGTTGAACACGCCGGGCGGGAACGTCGCCGATGGTGCCGAGAAAGCGTCGCTTGAACAGCAGGTAGACGATCAAACCGAGCACCATGCCGAATCCGGCCGCGGAAAACCCGACGTGCCAGTTGAACGCGTCGGCCAGCTTGGGGCATACGATCTGGCCCATGGACGCGCCCAGGTTGATGCCCATGTAGAAGATGGTGAAGGCGGCGTCGCGGCGGCGATCTTTTTCGCTGTAAAGCTGGCCCACCATGGTCGAGATGTTCGACTTGAAAAATCCCGTGCCGAGGATGATGAGCCCGAGCCCGAGAAAGAACGTCGGCTTGGCGGGCACGGCCAGGCAGAAGTGGCCCGAGGCGATGATGATGCCGCCGATGATGATCGAGCGGTGGGTGCCGATGAGCCGATCCGCGAGATAACCGCCGAGGAGCGGCGTCAAATAGACCAGTCCTTGGTACCAGCCGTAAAGGTGGCTCGCCTGCTCTTTGCTCCAGCCGAAGCCGCCCGCCTTGCTGATGAGAAACAAGGTCAGGAAGGCGCGCATGCCGTAGAACGAGAAGCGCTCCCACATCTCGACGCCGAAAAGCAGGAACAGGCCCGGCGGTTGCTTGGAAGGGCTCGCGTCAGGGCTGGCTTGCGCCATGTCGTTCGTCATCTCGATGGACGATCAAACGCCGCCTCGGGTTTTGCAACGCGGTTTTTCGTCTTGGTGATAGATTCCGCGCCATGCGCGACGCTCGATTGCGATCTGGTGTTCTTGCCGCGGTCGCCTGGCTCCTCGTACTTGCGCTGCCGGACACGGCCAAGGCCGACGCGATTTCGGTCAAGATGGTCACTACCGTGCCGGCCGGCCAGCAGCCGAGACTGACCATCACGGCGCTGCAGCCCGTGGACAAGGTTGAGGTGCTGCTCAATCGCGACGACGGCAAGATGGTCGACGAAACCATCGGCGACCTCGGCGCGGGCGGCTGGCGCGACGTGATGCTCGACGCCGCCGTGGGCAAACACAAGTACAGCGGTCGCATCACCTGCGTGTTGAACGGCAAGCCGAGCGCAACCCAGGTGGAGTTCGAGACCGTGGTGTCGGGCGTGCTGACCGTCGTGCTGGACAAGTCGCGCGTGGACATTGCACACGGCCGTTTGGACATGCAGGTCTCGATTCCCGAAGGCAAGGTCGAGCTGAAGATCATCTCGGCCACCGACGGCGCCACGCTGGTCGATCACGAACAGTCGTTCTCGGATCACGTCCCGCGAGATCCGCTGGTCGTGAAATGGAGCCCGCAAGCCAAGAATGCCGAGGTCGGTCGCGTGGACGTGCGCGTGTCCGATGCCACGGGTGCCTTCCAGAGCTACTCGCTTTTCCCGTGGCAGGTCTACATTCCGCACGAGGAGGTCAACTTCGCCACCGACTCGGCCGCCATCGCGCCGACGGAAACGCCCAAGTTGCAGGCAAGCGTGGCCAAGATTGCGGATGCGCTCGCCAAGCACAAGGATCTAGGTCCCATCAAGCTGTACGTTGCTGGACACACGGACACGGTTGGAAAAGCCGACTACAATTTGGGTCTCTCGCGCAAGCGCGCCCAGGCTATTGCCGGCTGGTTCCGCAAAAGCGGCCTGCACATCCCCATCGCCTTCGAGGGCTACGGCGAGCAAGCCCTGCGCATTGCCACGCCCGACAACACCGACGAGCCCCGCAACCGCCGCGTGGACTACATCTTGAGTGTCGAGGATCCGGTCCTGCGGGCGACCGACTTCCGTCCGGTGTGGAAGACCATCAAGTAGAAATTACGCGTTCTTCGCCCGCCGCACGAGAAACGCTACGGGCGCGGACATAGACACGGCTTCGAGCTTGATGGCTGGGTGGAATGCTTTCCAGACGCGGAAGACTTCGTCGGCGAAGCCTTGGCCGATCTCTTCGACGCCTGAGAAATCGAGGACGACGCCCCGGAACTTTTCCAGGTTGGCAAGGACGCGCCGGGCTTCGGAGCGCGAGATGAAGCGCGTGCCGAGGGTGAACAGTTTGACCACGATGCGGGTCTTGGTGAAGGCGAAGTCCTCCGCGTACTCCGCGAACAGTTTGGCCAGCGTTCGGCGCGGTTTGTGGGCGACCTCGACGCGGACGACGGTTCCGCGTCGTGCGGAGGCAGAACCCACGGCGGTATCACCGACTACGTTGTCGACGGTCCAGTGAAGCCCATGGCTCGACATCTCGAAGATCCGAGCTGCCTTGGAGGTGAAGAAGATGCCCTCGCCGGTGTGCCCGGCGGGCAAGGTCGTAAGCTTACCCTTGGAGAGCTCTTGCAGCGCCACCAAATCGGATTCCAGGCGAAGCATCTTGCGCAGATTCGCAAACACGCCCACGCCATCGTCGGCGATGACAAAGGCAAAGCCGTCCGGCGTGCTTTCGAATCGAATCTCGATCTCGCTACCGCCCGAGTGCTCGATGGCGTTGTTCAGCATCTCGGTGAACGCGTACTGCAAGATCGAGCGCGCGGGTTTGGATAGCGCGGCCACGGGACGACACGCGCTGGAAACCTCGTTCCACACGCGATCCTCCGCGATGACTGCGCGCGGATAGCGCCGCACGAAGGGCAAGCCGCCGCTGTCGCGGTAGCTGACGGATCGTCCCGCTCCGCTCCGGACCAGGACATCGTCATGGACCAAGCGGGACAGGATTCGGTGCGCCATCTGCCGGGACACTCCAAGGCTGCGCCCAACCGACCCAGCGGACATGGGTTTACCCTTGGCCGCGAGGGCCAGGATCTGGACTCGGCGATCAGTTTGGGCAGGCGGAGAAATCGTAAACCTCCAACCTGTAAACGTAAACCCTAACCCCGAAATCGTCAACCTTGGACGGCAACGCGCGTCCCCCTTTGGGCGACCTGCCGTGGTTGCCTAGCCTTGTCGTGCTCGGCGCGAACCTGGGGGAACGTCGCCCGCGATTGGGTTCAGCCAGCGCAGGCCCTTGAAGCGGATGAAATCCGCATCGGCGGTGTGAACGACCGCATCGTTCTCGATGGCAACCGCGGCGATTTGCGCGTCGGTCACCAAGTTGTCAGCGGTGCCAAGGGACTCCAGCAGGCCAAGCACGCGGTCCATGTGATCGGGCGGGTCCTCGGAGACCGTCACAATCTCTTGGTCAAGCCAAGAGCGTACGTGGAAGGCTGCTTCCGTCACTGTCAATGGATGGCGAAAGGCACGGGCATTGGTGCTGACGCGAACGAAGCCGAAGGCCACAACCTTAGGCAAAAGAACCGGTTCGTCCCCGGAAAGACAGTCTTGCCACCATGCTACGGCCTTGGCGTGGAAGGGTGATTCGGAATCGCAGGCGTAGAGCAAGAGATTGATGTCGGGGACAATCATCCGCCCGCCCTATGACGGTTCTTGGCAAGAACGCTGTCCACTTCCAGATCGTCGGCCAACTTGTTGAGTCCAGTCGGATCAATGCCGGGGCGCAAGCCCATGGGGCGAGCCTTGATGACGAAGCGCGACCGATTCTTCGACGGCGGCCTGACTCCGAGTCCAGAGCGGATGGCGTCGTTGAGAGTCTCTTTGAAGGATTTGCGGTGACTGTGCATGGCGGCGCGCAGCAGCCGCTCGGCATCCTTGTCCAGCGTTACCGTCGTTCGCATCTTGACAGCATGATGCTCGATAGCCTTGCTGTCAAGATGCGCTGCCCGCGCTAGATCACGTAGCGATTGACCAAATTCTCTAGCAGCTCCTGCTGGCCCGAGCGCGGCTTGGGGTCGAGCTTTTGCTTGAGGGCGCGGTCGGAGAGCTCGGCGAGTGACAGCTTGCGGTCGAGGATTTCCTTGCCGAGGCCCGCGGTCCAACCTTTGTAGCGGGCGTCGATGGCGGCTTGCAGTTTGCCGTCTTCGACCATGCGGTCGGCGACCAGCAGGGCGCGGGCCAGGATGTCCATGCCGCCGATGTGGGCGTGGAAAAGGTCGCCGAGGTCGATGCTTTGCCGGCGCACCTTGGCGTCGAAGTTGAACCCGCCGGTCTTGAATCCGCCCGCGGCGAGGATGTGGCGAAGCACCAGCGCCATTTCGCCGAGGTCGTTCGGGAATTGGTCGGTGTCCCAGCCAAGCAAGAGGTCGCCGCGGTTCATGTCGATGCTGCCGAACAGACCGTTGGCCACGGCGTAGGCAACTTCGTGCTCGAAGGTGTGGCCGGCGAGCGTGGCGTGGTTGTTTTCGATGTTGAGCTTGAAGTCGTCGCTGCTTAGACCGTAGCGTTGCAGGAACGCGTAGACGTTGCCGCTATCGTAGTCGTACTGGTGCTTGGTGGGCTCGCGCGGCTTGGGCTCGATGAGCAGTGGGCCTTTGAAGCCGATCTTGTGCTTGTACTCGACGACCAAATTCATGAAGCGGCCCAGCTGATCGAGCTCGCGCTTCATGTCGGTGTTGAGCAGGGTCTCGTAGCCCTCGCGTCCGCCCCACAGCACGTAGTTTTCGCCGCCCAACTTTTGCGTGACGTCGAGTGCTTTCTTCACCTGCGCGGCGGCGTAGGCGAATACCTCGGGATCGGGATTGGTGGCCGCACCCGACATGAAGCGCGGATGGCCGAACAGGTTGGCGGTGCCCCAGAGAAGCTTCACGCCTGTACGCTGTTGGTGGCCGGCCAGGACCTCGACGATGCGGTCGAGAATGTCATTGCTCTCGGCCAGCGACTTGCCCTCGGGCGCGACGTCGCGGTCGTGGAAGCAGTAGTAGGGAGCGCCCAGCTTCTGGAAAAATTCAAAAGCCGCGCCGGCCTTTTGTTTGGCCAGTTCGATTGGGTCGCCGTCGCCCTGCCAGGCGCGCCCGAACGTGCCCGAGCCGAACACGTCGGCGCCATTGCCGCAGAAGGTGTGCCAGTAGCAGACCGCGACGCGCAGTTGCTCTTCCATGCGCTTGCCGCGTACCACGCGGTTCTTGTCGTAGAAGCGAAATGCGAGCGGATTCTGCGAATCCGGACCTTGGAATTGGATGGGCTCGATGCCGGGAAATGTTGGCTGTGACATGGGATCCTTTTTAGCGCTGGGGAGAGGCTTCTGACAAAACTTCTTTGAGACGTGTTTCAAAAGTGGCGCCGAGTTCCTGATAGACCTGACGCGTGCTGGGATCGGGCGCAACGGCCAGGGCGCGATCGGGCGGGCAGAAACGCGCGAATAGAGTCTCCCATGCGCAATTGTCGGCGGCCTGCGCTGCCCGCAAGGCGCCGCCCAGCGCCGACGCGTTGCTGACGGGCAAGGGCATGATGGTGGCCTGGAAGACATCGGCGAGCACGCGCAGGAGGCCCCGGTTTCTCGATGCTCCGCCGGTGACGAGAACGGTGTGCATCTTCTCGCCGATCCAGTCGGAATGCAGACGCATGGTCAGCGCTTGGGCCTCGGCCACCGCGCGCGCCGCCGCCGCGCCATCGCGTCCGGCCACGAAGTCCTCGCTGCCGAACCAACGCGCGGCGGGTCGGAGCACCCGCGGTGTGATTTCCGGTACGAAGTAGGGCAAGAGCAAGTTGTCGCCGTTGCCCGGCTTGGTTTTCTCGACGATGGCGGCCGCGAAATTGTCCCAGGAAAAGCCGAAACGCCGGGTGATTTCCTCGCGTGCCAGCGAGCCGTTTGCGAAGCAGGCCAGCGACATGAACCCGCCGGCTGGATTGCCGAATACGCTGCCGTAGCCACGTGGATCGGTGCGCGGGGCGGTCATGGCGGTGAAGACCGTGTCGCTGGTACCAAGGCTGATGACCGCGGTGCCAGGCTTGCTCGCGCCCATGCCGACGAGGCTGCTCGGGTTGTCGCCGGTGAAGGCGATGACCTTGGTGCCCGGTGCGAAGCCGTACTTCTTGACGAAATAGCCAGCGATCTCGCCGACAGGCGTCGTGCTGGCCTCGGGCGCTTTCAGCTTCTGCCGAAGGCCAGGCGCGGTGGCGTCGAGCAAAGCGTCGCTCCAGTCGCCCTTCGCAATATCGAGAAGGTTCATGCCGGCGCCGTCGCCGAGGTCGATGCTGGCGCTCTTGCCCACGAGCAGCGAGGCCATGAACGAACTGACGAGGTGAATCTCGGCTGTGCGCTGCCACTCGGCCGGGCAGGTCTTGAAAAACCGGCGGATCTGCGGACCTGTGAAACGCGGGGTGGCGCGCGATCCGGAAATCGTGGCCACGTGCTCGTCGCCGCCAGCGGCACGCGCGATTTCGTCGCACTCGGCACTGGTCGAGCTGTCCATCCAAATGGGCGAGGTCTTGCGCGAAAGCAGCGGCCGGACTTGTTCGCTCAGCGGCGTACTCACCGACCAACCGTCAACCTCGTCCAGCTCGTCCAGCGATTTCGCGAGATAGACCGAACCGTGCTGCTGGCCAGCGCCGCTGATGGCGCGCACGCGGCCGAGATCCACACCAGCGTCGCGCAGCTCTTGCAGGATCAGATCGAGCGCCTCGACCCACATCAAGGGATCCGCGTGCTTGATGGTTGGATCGTCGCTTTGCAGAAAGCCGCTCGGCGAATGGTAGTGCGGCAGGCGTGCGCCGAAGTTCACACTGCGGTCGGCAACCACCTTGCCGCTGTCGGTGTCGATGAGCAGGGCCGACAGGCTCTGCGTGCTCGAATCAAGTCCAAGGTACTGCGGCATGACTTGCCCTCGTGTGGTTCTCGCCCAATCGGCGAAGCTTGCTAAGAATAGGGTCGCGGGTTGCTGATGATGGCACGGCCGACTTCGCCCGGCTCGAAGAAGTGCGCGCGCTCCATGTCCACGGCCATGGCGACCGCTTGATCGACGGCGAGACCGGCGAAGGCATCGATATGCGCGACAACGCGCTTGTGTTTTTCCGTCGACAAATAGACATCCATCACTGCACCCAGGGTCTGCACCAGCCAGATCTTCATGGGCAGCTGGCTCTCGGTGGCCGTGAATCGCGCGCGTCCCACTGGAGCGAACGCCTCGGGCCGCAGGCCGAGCACGACCTCGGCGTTGCCTTTGCCTTGCAGCGCCTCCTTGGCCCAACCCGACACTGGCAGCTTGCCCGAGCCTTCGTCGAAAAGTAGGCGGCCACCTTCTTCGACCAGGCGGCCCTCGAAGAAATTCATGGGCGGGCTGCCGAAGAAGCCGGCCACGAAGCGATTGGCGGGGTGATGGTAGATTTCGAGCGCGCCATCGCACTGTTGCACGACGCCGTCCTTCATCACCACCACGCGGTCGCCCATGGTGCTCGCCTCTTCCTGGTCGTGGGTGACATACACCGTGGTGCTACCGAGCTGCAGGTGCAGCCGCTTGAGCTCGGCGCGCATCTCGATGCGCAGCTTGGCGTCCAGGTTCGACAGCGGTTCGTCGAAGAGGAAGCACTTCGGATCGCGTACGATGGCCCGGCCGACCGCGACGCGCTGGCGCTGGCCGCCCGAAAGCTGCTTGGGCCGTTGCCCCAGGAGGTGCGCGATGCCCAGCACCTCCGCCGCTTTCTGCACCTTCTCGGTGATGACCGCCTTGGGCATCTTGCGCAGCCCGAGCGCGAAGGCCATGTTCTCGAACACCGTCATGTGCGGGTAGAGCGCGTAGCTTTGAAATACCATGGCGATGTCGCGATCCTTAGGCGCCACGTTGTTCATCAACTTGCCGTCGATGCTAAGCGTGCCGGCCGTGATTTCTTCCAAGCCGGCGATCATGCGCAACGTGGTCGACTTGCCGCAGCCCGAAGGCCCGACCAGCACGATGAACTCGCGATCCTTGATCTGCAGGTTGAAGTCGTCGACCGCCTTGAAGCCACCCTCGTAGATCTTCTCGACGTGTTCCAGTGCAACGGTTGCCATAAGCGGCGGCCAATCTAGCGCAAGCCCGCGCGCGACGATAGGGGGAGCCCTAGCCGCAGCTTCCGGCTGCACCGGCTGATCGGCCCAAGGTTGCATTGCATGCCTGCAAGGACCGATGATGTTGCCCATTCATGTGGAAGTCGCTGACGAACTACGTGCGCCATGCCGTGAGCCGGCAGCCGCGGGGCTGGCACCCGATGTTGGCGGTGTATTACCTGACCTATGCTTGCGACTTCCGCTGTCCCTACTGTTGCGACGGATCGGGCAAGCCGTACCACGAGCTTCGCTCGAAGATTCTGCGCGGATCTGAACTCGACCAGCTTCTGACCAAACTGCGCCGCGCTTGCGACCATCTGGTCATCACCGGCGGCGAGCCCACCCTGCACCCGGATTTTGGCGAATTCCTGCGTATGGTGCCGCGCCACCGTTTCGATAGCGTGGCGCTCACGACCATCGGGCACGAATTGCACGGCCACCTCCCCGCCATCGCGGCCTCGGTGCGCTATTTGGTCTTCAGCCTGGACACCATGGACGAGGCGAAGGGCGATGCTTGGCTCGGACGCGGACCGGGTTGCCACCGGGCCATCGTGGCGAACATCGAGGCCGCGCGCCGCACCCCACGCCGCCACTTCGAGATCATCATTTCCTCGGTGGCCACGCCGGACAATCTCGACGACCTGCCGGTCGTGAATGCCTTCGCTCGCGAGTACGGTTTTCGCCACGCAGTCTGCCCGGTCCCTTGGCGAACGCCAAGAATCCAGCCGACGTTTTGATCGCGATGCAATAGAATCCCTGGGACGTGCCTCAGCGATTCATCGGCATCGACATCGGCGCCGAGACCCTCAAGCTCGTCGAGCTGGTCTCGGACCTTGCCGGCGTGAGGCGCGTTCGCAGCAGGCTGGTGGCGCACGGCAAGGCGCCGGGCCAGGTCTTGCCAGAACTGCTCGCCGCATGGGACTGGCCGCGAGTCGACGGTGCCGCGGTCTGCGGTCGTCTGAGCAAGACCGTGGCCCTGCCGCGCATTCCGACCCACCGGGCGCAGGCAGCGGCTTGCGCTTTTCTGAGGCCGGGCCTACCCACGACGGTCATGTCCCTGGGCAGTCGGAGTTTCACCGTGCTGGAGATACCGGAATCGGGGCTACCCCGGGTTCATGAAAGCAGCCGCTGCGCCCAAGGCACCGGCAACTTCCTTTGCCAGTTGGTTGCGCGGTTCGGACTCAGCGTTGCCGAAGCAGCCGCTGCCTGCGCGGAAGTGACCGACCCCGTGCCCCTTTCCAGTCGATGCCCGGTGGTCATGAAGACGGACATGACCCACCTGGCAAACAAAGGCGAGAACCGCGCCGGCATCTTGGCTGGCCTGTTCGATGCCGTGTGTGACAACGCGCGGACTCTCGTGCGGCCGAGGCGTGCCCCGCCCTCCGTCCTGCTCGTGGGTGGTCTGGCGCAGGCCGCGCGCGTTCAGAACGGACTTGGCCGGGCCCTTGCCCTTTGTGACATGCGACTCGAACCGCTCGACATTGAGGACGCGCTTACTTTCGACGCCCTCGGCGCGGCGCTGCTCGCTGTGGAATTCCATCGCTCAGGGCGCGGCTTTGCCGTCCCTCCTCTTGAAGGCATCCTGGCGCCGCCGCGCAGTCCGACCGTCCGGCACGGGCCCGCGCTCGCCCAAGCGAGCGGTCGCGTCCACCGCTTGGCGGCCGAGCCGCCGCCGCCGGATAGCGACACGACGATCCCGCTCATGCTCGGGTTCGATGCGGGCTCCACCGGTTGCAAGCTGGTGGCCCTGGCCGCGGGCCATCGTCAACCCCACCACCAGAATTATGCGGCCACGCGAGGCGATCCTGTGGCGGCAACCCAAGGGCTCTTGCGTGATTTTCAGGCCAGCCCCGCGGGTGCGCATGCCATCGCGGGATTCGGCGTGACCGGCAGTGGACGCGAAATCGTCGGCACCCTGCTTGGACTGTGTTTCGGAACCCACCGGGTGCACATCGCGCACGAGATCGCGGCGCACGCGGAGGGCGCGCTTCACTTCGACCCGCGGGTCGATACCATCGTCGAGATCGGTGGCCAGGACGCCAAGTACATCCGACTGGAAAACGGTCAAGTGGTGGAAATGGCCATGAACGACGTGTGCTCGGCCGGAACAGGGTCGTTCATCGAGGAACAAGGACGACGCTTGGCTGGCGTTGCGGATCTGGCCCAGCTTGGGCGCGAGGCCCTGGCGGCCGAGAGCACCGTCGATCTCGGCCAGCACTGCGCTGTCTTCATGGCCGAGGTCATCGACGAAGCCGTGGCCGCTGGCGCTTTTCGCCCGGCGATTCTTGCAGGTCTGCACGAGGCAGTGGCGCGCAACTATCTTTGCCGAGTGAAGGGCCAGCGGCCGCTGGGACAGGTGGTGTTTTGCCAGGGCATGCCGTTTTCGTCGGATGCCCTGGCCGCCGCGCTGGCGCGCCAGAGCGACAGCGACGTGATCGTGCCGCCCGATCCGGGCACCGTGGGGGCGCTGGGCATCGCGCGGCTGGCCCATCGCGAACTGCTCCGACCCCTGGATCGAGCCTGCGACCTCGGCCTCTTTCTCGCGGCTCGCGTAGACGAGCGGCGCACCTTCGCGTGCGGAGGCGAAAGCGGCTGCAAGGAAACTGGCCACCGCTGCCGAGTCGACCGGCTGCGCGCCACCGCGGCCGGCACACAACGGAGCTTCTCGTGGGGAGGCGCGTGTGCCGAGCGCAGTCGCGGCCCCGCGCAAGTCCACGTGCCCGCGGACGCGCTCGATCCCTTCGCCCAGCGGGCGCAGCGATTGCGCGCTCTGCTGGCCGAACTGCGACCGCGTGCCGGACGCCCGCGTGTCGCTTTGACGGACGAACTAGCGCTCAAGGGACTGTTGCCTTTCTTTGCCACGTTCGTGCACGAGCTGGGGTTGAATGTGGACGTCGCTGCGGACGCGGACGAATCGACGTTGCGGCGGGGTATCGAGGGCGCGCGGATTCCGTTCTGCGCGCCCATGCAGATGTTTCACGGAGCCGTGGCCGAGTTGGCCGAGAGGGTGGCTTTCGACCATCTGCTCTTACCTCTGCTGCACGATCTGCCACCGGTGGGCGACGAGCCGTACGCGCGCACCTGTCCCATCACGCAAGCGAGCAGCGAAATCCTGCGCCTCGACCTCGGCCAAGATGTCCGTCTGCGAACGCCGGTCATCGACATGGGACGGCAAGGCCTCGACTCCAAAGAGCTGCGCATGAGCTGCCGCCGGATG
>OCTA010000357.1_pt1 | contig 42385 bp, 38 predicted proteins | sample 1538991 | NCBI WGS metagenome assembly OCTA01 (sample SAMEA3539302, study PRJEB22396) | soil metagenome | biome: tundra; feature: field; material: soil | place: USA | collected 2010-05 | depth 0.15 m | reverse complement strand
GCCCGCGCGGCCATGGAAAGCGAAACCCGTCGCCTCAATGGATTCGAGGTACTAGCCGCAGAGGCGCAAAGGACGCTCAGCCGAGAGAGCTCTCTTCGCAATCCGGATCTCTGCGTCTTCGCGTCTTTGCGGTTTCTCCGAGCGGTCAGCGGCGGAGCAACCCGCCGAGCGGGCGCCGACGCGGTGGCGCCGGGTCGTTGTCGCGCAGGAACTTCAGGTTCGAGTGGTTGATCGCCGCGTGCGCGATGAGCGGCCCGACGAGGCTGCCGGTCATCGCGAACACGCCTCCGAAGAGGAACCCCATGATCGTGGCCCAAGCCATCCATCCCCAGCGAGCGCGGCCGCTGATCTGGTGCATCAATCCGAACGCGATCGATGACGCGACGACGCCGACGAGCGGTACGAGCAGGCCGCGAAAGAGGAGCTCTTCGCCGGTTGCGCTGGCCACCGCGACGAGGAGCAGCGAGCCGTCCCCGGCGCCGTGAGCTGCCGGGCGGAGAGCCACGTGCAGCGCGCGTGCCCAGCGCCATCGCCTCACCATGGCCGGCGTCGCCGCGATCGTCGTTGCCCCGAGGACCATCCCGAGCCCGAGACTCAGGAGAACGGCCGCCCATCCGTGGGTGCCGAGCCAGCCCTCGCACGCGATCGGATCCCGCCCGAGCAAGACGCTCATGCCCGCGGCCAGCGCGCCCACGGCCGCGTAGGCTCCCGCGACGGCGACGGCCGGACGGCTGGCCTCGAGAGTGACGCCCCGCTCGCCGCTGGCGCCGAGCCGCTCGGCTTGCGCCCCGAGCGCGTGCTCGTCCTTGCCGGGGGCCATCTGTCGGAATTGGCACGCGCCGCGACGCACAGCAAGGTGCGACGGCGTCGCAACGTGGCAACGTGGCAGCGTGGCAGCGTGACAACGTGACAACGTGACAACGTGACAACCTGGCGGGCCCCCCGAAACGAGACCGGCCGCGTGCGTCGGTGCGTGTCGGTGCCCGACCGTCGGCCGATCGCGCCAGATGCCTGCAGAAATTACGACTCCTCGAGTCGCAAAGCGAACTGATAGCATCCATGCCCGAGACTTCATGGCGACCCCCGGCCCCGACGAGCGCCCCCGCGTCCTCATCGTCGATGATGAGAAGTTCATCCGAGACATCCTGGCCGACTTCCTCGGCATGGAGGGCTACATCGTCCGCACGGCCGAAGACGGCGCGGCCGCCCTCAACGAGCTCCATAACGCGCACTACGATCTCGTCATCAGCGATCTGAAGATGCCCCGCATGGGCGGCATCGAGTTGCTCGATGCGATCGGAACGGCGGCGCCGAGCGCGCTCACGGTGATCATGACCGGCTTCGGCACGGTCGAGACCGCGATCGACGCGATGAAGCGAGGGGCGTACGACTACATCCTCAAGCCCTTCAAGGTCGAAGAGGTCATCCGCGTCGTGCAGCGCGGCCTCGAGAAGCAGCGGCTCGCGGCCGAGAACCTGCGCCTCCGCGAGGCCGTCTCTCTCTACAAGGTCAGTGAGGCCATCGCGGCCAGCCTCTCGCTCGAAGAAGTGCTGGCGACGATTGGCGACACGGCCATCGTCGAGCTCAACGGCGATTTGGTCTCGACGTGGCTCGAAGACGGCGAGGGGGGCTACTTCGAGCGGCAGCGGCTCGTTCAGGCTCCGGGCCGCGACTCGCTTTTGCCACCGGGCGCCCGGGCGTCGAACCCCATCCCGCTCATCGTGATGCCGGCGGCGATCGAGGCGGCCCGCATCGAGGGGGCGACGCCGTCCGTCGGAACCGGCCCCGGTTGGGGCGAGCTGGCGCCGCAAGCGTTCATCGAACACTACGCCGCCCACTCGACTCTCCTCGAGCAGGGGACCAAGGGCGCTCGGTTCTTCGCGAAGCTGCCGTCGACGCCGCCGGTGTCGCTCGTCTCGGTCCCGCTGCGCATGAAGACGCGCCTCCTCGGCTGGATCAGCGTCGCGAGCTTCACCAAGCAGAAACGGTTCAATGAGGGGCACCGCAAGCTTCTGTCGATCGTCGGGTCGCGCGCGGCGGCCGCGATCGAGAACGCGCGCCTCTACGAAGACCTGCGCGCCACGTTCCAGCAGACGATCCAGGGCCTGGCCCTCGCCATCGACAAGATGGACCGCTACACCGCGGGGCACTCCGAGCGCGTCGCCACCTACGCGATGTACCTGGCGGTACGCCTGGGTCTGGAGCCCGAGGTGATCGAGATCGTGCGTCAGAGCGCCCTCATGCACGACATCGGCAAGATCGGCTGCGTGATGAACCTCAACAAGCCGGGCAAGCTCACGCAAGACGAGTACGAGATCTTCAAGAAGCACCCGGCTTACGGCAAAGACATCCTCGACCCCATCAAGTTCTTGCATCCGCTCGTCCCCGGCGTACACCTCCATCACGAGCGGTGGGACGGGCGCGGCTATCCGCTCGGCTTGAAGGGCAACGGCGTGCCGCTCATCGCGCGCATCATCGCCGTGGCCGACACCTACGACGCGATGACGAGCGACCGCGCCTACCGGCGAGCGCTCCCCCACGAGGTCGCTGTCGGCGAGATCGAGCGCTGCAGCGGCACGCAGTTCGATCCCGAAGTCGCCCACTCGTTCACCTCCGGGCTCGAGGTCTTCCTCGAAGAGCTCGCGGCCACGGGCGGCCGCGTCCCGGAGTGACAGGCGACCGGCTCGGCCGCGCGACAGCGAGCTAGAGCGAACGAGAGCGAACGAAAGAATGGTCGGAGCGGTGCGAAAGTTCGAAGCGCGTTGGCTCGGGCGCGTGCGCTACGGCGAGGCGCTGGCCCTCCAGGAGCGGCTGCTCGAGGCGCGGATCGCGGGGACGATCGGCGACACGCTACTTCTCGTGGAGCACGAACCGGTCGTCACGCTCGGCCGCGGCGCCCACGAAGAGAACGTGCTGGTGCCACGCGCACGGCTGGCCAAGCTCGGCGTCGACGTCTTCGAGACCGCGCGGGGCGGAGACGTCACGTACCACGGGCCCGGTCAGCTCGTGGCGTATCCGATCTTCGACCTCAACCCCGACCGGTGCGACGTGCGGCGGTACGTGCGCGACCTCGCGCGCGTGATGATCGATCTGGCCAGGGGGATGGGTGTCGCCGCGAGCTTCCTCGAAGGAGACCCGAAGCTCGTCGGCGTGTGGGTCGACGAGGCGAGCCCCGCAGCGTGGGCCGGCGACCCACGCGAGCCGGGGGGCGCGTCGCGCCCGGCGAAGATCGGCGCGATCGGCGTCCGAATCTCGCGCTGGGTCACGATGCACGGGCTCGCGTTCAACGTCTCGACCGACCTCGCGGGCTTCGATCTCATCGTCCCCTGCGGTATCGCGAAATACGGCGTCACGTCGCTGGCCGCGCTGGGTATCGAGGCGCCCTCGGTCGAAGCGGTCGCCCGCGCTGCCGTCGCGAGCTTCGAGCGCGTCTTCGACGCGAGCGTCGAGATGAAGTCATGACGACGGAGCGCTAAGCTCCACGGCATGCACGCGATCATCCATCTCGCTGTCCTGGCGGTCACCGTGTTCCTCCTTGCGCGGCTGCTCCCCGCGGTGCGAATACGCTCCGCCGGGACCGCGGTGCTGGTGGCCGTGGTCTTCAGCCTCCTGAACTTCTTCCTCGGGTGGCTCGTTCGCGTAGTCCTCTTCGTTCCCGCAGTGCTCACGCTGGGTCTGCTCTTTCTCGTGATGCCCTTCGTGGTCAACACGTTCATGCTCTGGTTGACCGACAAGCTCGTGGCAAGCTTCGAGATCGAGAGCACGAGCGGTCTGCTCGTGTCGTCCCTCGTCATCACGGTCGTCAACGCCGTCTTCTACGCACCCCTCGTCAGCGCCGTCTCGCGCGGCTACGGCTACGAATCCTCTTGGGTGTAGCCACTCTGCAGTCTCTCCGAAGAAGTGAGGAGATGGGCCGCAGAGGCGCAGAGAGCGCAGAGTCAGAGGGTTTTGCGCGCGTTGAGCGCGCTGGCGCAGATCGGATCCGCCGCGCCGGTCGCGAGCCTACGACCCCGATCTCTGTTCTGAGTCCTCTGCGCCTCCGCGGCCAACCTCTCTCTCGTCGTCGGGAGAGCTACTCGGGCTTGGGGGAGCTGGATTCGCTGCGGGCTGACGCCATGATGCGCAGGTACATCCGAGCGCGAACGTTCTCGGGATCGAGGTCGAGCACCTTGCGCCACTGATCGGCGGCGGCGTCGCTCTCGCCGAGCGAGAGCAGGGTCACGCCGAGCTGGATCCGGGCAGGCACGTACGTCGGTCGGGCCGCAACGGCAGATTCGTATTGCTCCCGCGCGCGCGGGAGGTCGTTCGCCTCGCGCAGCAGGGTGCCGAGCTTGGTCCGGAGGTCCGCGAAATGCGGGCAGAGGCCGACCGCCTTTTCGTATTCGACGATCGCCTCGCGCGTGAGGCCCGCGTCCGCGTAGGCCTGGCCGACCTCGGCGTGCATGTTCGCGATCTTGCCGCGCGCGAACGGGTCGAGACCCTGCAAGCTCCCCCCGGGCGTGCCCCGGATGCGTGTATAGACCTGCCGGGCGGCCTCGTACTTGCCGCGATCGTTGTAAGTGACTGCGAGGTTGAGCGCGGCCTCGGTGTAGCTGGGGTTGATCGCCAGGGCTCGTTCGAAGTGATGCTCGGCCTGCGCGAAGTTTCCGCGCGTGTGACAGATCACACCCAGCATGTCGTGAACGTCTGCCAGACGGTCGTTCTTGTCGAGCACCTGGCGCAAGAGCGCCTCGCCCTTCTCGAACTCGCGCTTCTGGTAGTGCTCACGGCCGAGGAGCAACAGTTGCTTCGTATGCTCGTCCATCGTCCCCTTTAGGTTGCTTGCCTAGCCGGCAAGAACCCAAGCGCCACGATACGACGAAACCGCTCCGAGGCGAGAGCGTGAATTTTCGGTCGCCGCCGATGTTCGAAGCCCGCCAACGCCCGGCGAGGGGCCCAAAAACCCGCGGGAAAGGGGGGTATGGTTGCGCGCCCGCGGCCCTCTGATGTAAGGGCGATCCCTCGAGTGCCCGGTCCCGACCGCAAGACACCGAGCGACGGCGTGCCCCAAGCCCCCGCGCTCGGGCCCGATCCGGGCGATCCGCAACGACCGAGCTCCGGCGCGCAGGCTTTTGAGTCGGGCTCGTCGGGCTCGTCGGGGTCTGCGCCCGCGTCGCCCTCTCCCACGCCTCCGTTCCCCGACACGCCGCCGATCACGGAGCCTTTATCGCCCACGCCGGCGACGCCGTCGGGGCACGAAGTGGCCCGACGAGAGGCCGAGACGCCGCGGGCCGCGTCGATCTCGGCAGCTCGCCTCGACGCTGAAGCGCGGACCGCGCGAGCGCCGGCGCGCCGCTCACGATCGCTACTGTCGCGCATGGCTTCGCGCGCGTCGGCCTACATGGGCCAGGTGGCGAACTTTGGCGGCGCGTTCGGCGTGCGCAAAGCGGTCGCCGTGGCGGGCGGCGTTGCCGCGATCCTCGGCGCGATCTTCGTGCCGCGCTTGTTCGCGCAAGACGAGTCAGCGATCCCGATGCCGTCGCGAGTGAGCGCGGCGGCGCTCGCAGGCGCGGTGTCGGGAATGGGCGGCGTCGTCGACGGCGCCGTCTCCCTCTTCGGAGAACCCCGCGCGTTCGCAGCCGACGCGGCGATCGAAGCCGCGGACGCGTCGCCGGATGCCGCGCCCAGACCGACCGTATGGCGCCTCGCGCAGCTCGGAGACAACCCGAACGTTTCCATCGTCGACGTGCCCATCGCGCACAAGCCCATCGGCGCTGCGCTCGCCGGGTCGAAGGTCGCGCGCGGCGACGGGCAGCGTCTCATCGCGTCGCTCGGCGACGTGCACAGCGTCGAGCACTTCGCACCCAAGGACGCGCTCACCGTCGCCTTCGACAAGGCGAGCGGGCATTTGCTGGCGTTCGAGTTCTCGTCGTCTCCCGCCGACGTCTGGCAAGCGCGCGACGAGGGTGACGACGGCGGTGCCGACGGCGCGAGGCTCTGGGCCAGGAAGCTCAAGCTCGAGATCGAGCGTGTGCGCGTTCGAAAGGCCGTGCTCGTCGGAGCGGACCTGCACGCGTCCTTTGTCGACGCCGGGCTCGGACCGATCGACGATCTCCTCCCGATGCTCGACGACGCGCTCGACGGGCACGCCGAGCTCTCCGACGTCCGTCCCGGAGCGCGCCTCCGCATCGTGGCCACGCAGGATCAGGTCGATGGCGCGTTCGTGCGCTGGGTCTCGCTCGAGGCGGTCGAGTACTTTCCCGCCAACCCGACCGCGCCCTCGGTCCGCGTCTATCGCTTCGGTGACGATGACGACGCCGACAACGGCGCCGACAAGGGCGGTCCCGGTGACCACGGCAAGCGTGGGGACTCGATCGGCAAGCACCGGCGGGGCTGGTACGACGGCAAGGGCCGCCAGCCCTTTCACGGCGGGTGGCGGACGCCGGTTCCGCTCGCGCGCGTCACCTCGCGCTTCAATCCGCACCGGATGCACCCGGTGTTGCACGTGATCATGCCGCACAACGGCGTCGATTTTGCCGCTCCCGTAGGCACGCCCGTCTACGCCACCGCGGCTGGCACGGTGCTGAGCGCCGGCAACGGCGGGCCGTGCGGCAACAAGGTCGAGATTGCGCACGCGGGGAACATCGTCAGCGTCTATTGCCACCTCTCGCGCTTCGCTGCCGGTCTGCGCGTGGGCGAGCACGTCGAGCAGCGGCAGCTCATCGCGTACGTGGGCCAGACGGGCCGCGTGACCGGTCCCCATCTCCACTTCGGCATCCGCCGCGCGGGCGTCGTCATCGACCCGATGACCTTGCGACTCGATGGGATGCGGGTGATACCTCGACCGCAGCGTGACGAATTCGACCGGCAGCGCGCAGCGCTCGACGCGGAACTCGACGGCGTCCCGCTGCCCGCCGCCACCGGCGTCGCGGCTCCGGCGGAGCCCCCCGAGGGGAACGACTCCTTCTACGAAGAGCCCTGATCGTCGGCAGACCCGCCGGTGCTCGCTTCGGGCGTGGGCGTGGGCGTGGGTGGAAGCTTGAGCATTCCGCCGAGACCAAGCTAGCGTACCCGCGAACACCCGATGGTAGCGCGCACGCAGGCAGCCAAAGTTGGGCTCTTCGTCGCGCTCGCGGGAGCTGCCGGCGTCGGCATCTACCGCTTCGTGAGCCCCCAGGTGGCGGGGGGTCAAGGCTACACCGTTCACGCGTACATCCAGGACGCGACCGGCCTGGCGCCCCGGTCGCGCATCACGATCGCCGGCATCCCGGTCGGGAGCCTCGATTCGATCCGACTCGAGAACGGCGCAGCTCGCCTCGATGTCAAGGTCAAGAACGACGTAATCCTCTACGACAACGCCACGCTCGGAAAGAAGAGCGCGTCCTTGCTCGGCGAGTCGGTCGTGGTCTTGACGCCGGGAACGCCCGACCATCGCAAGCTGCAAGACGGCGACGAGATCCATGTCATCGTCGATCAGACGACGCCCGGCGAGATCATGGACGAGATGAAGGAGATCGCCGACAGCGTGAAGGCCGTCGCCAGCCAGCTCGCGAACTCGGTTGGCACCGAGCAGGGCGGGCAGAACATGCGTGCGATCCTGCGGAACCTCGCCGACTCGACCGACGCGCTCAACGGCACGATTCGCGAGAACCGCGAGGTCATTCGCGACACGCTCCGGAACGTCGACTCCATCATGCAGAACGCCAATCCCGAGATGTCTCAGATCCTGGAGAACGTTCGCATCATCACGCAAGACGTCCGCGAGCTCATGGCTTCGCAGAACGGCGAGCCCGGAGACGCCGGCTCGCTGCGCCAGACCATCGAGCGGCTCGATCGCGCGAGCAAGAGCCTCGAGAGCACGATGGAGCACGCCGACAGTGTCTCCGGCCGCATCGACCGCGGGGAGGGCACCATCGGCAAGCTGACGAAAGACGACGCGCTCATCAACGAAGTGCAGGGCGTGGCCGAGGGCGTCAACGACTACGTCTCGAACATCGTACGTCTCCAGACGATCGTCGGCCTGCGGAGCGACTACAACTTTCTCGCGAATACGCTCAAGACCTACGTCTCGTTGCGGCTCCAGCCCCGCGAAGACAAATACTACGAGCTCGAGCTCATCGACGACCCGCGCGGCTTCACGTCGATCACCGACACCAGCGTCGACACGACGAACCAGGTGCAAGGCCCGTCGCACTACCGCACGATCACGACCACGACCACGGAGCAGTTCCGTTTCTCGCTCCAGTTCGCAAAGCGGTTCGGGCCGTTCACCGGTCGCTTCGGAATCAAGGAATCGACGGGCGGCGTTGGTCTCGATATCCACTTGCTGCAGGACCGATTCGAGATCGTCAACGACCTCTTCGGATTCAGCGAAGAAGTGCAACCCCGCTATCGAGTCTTCATCTCCTACGAATTCATCAAGCACCTCTGGCTCCTGGGCGGCGTCGACCACCTCTTCCTGGCCACCGAACGCGACTACTTCCTGGGCCTGCAGCTCCGCTTCAGCGACGAGGACCTGAAGACGATCCTCCCGTTCTCGGGCGCCGCCGCCGCCGCCCACTAGAGCGCGGTTCCTCGTCGGCGATCGGGCCCATCTCGACGCTCGCCGTGCTCGGCGTACGGGAAGTACGCCTCCGCGCGGCGAGCGCCGAGCTTGACCCGCTCACCTTAGAGGAACCGCGCGCTCGAACGCGTCCGGCAACTTTCGGCGAGAGCGAGAGAGAGATGGGCCGCAGAGGCGCGGAGGGCGCAGAGGACAGAGGGTTTTGCGCGCGCTCGAGTAGCTTAGCTATCGCTCGCACAGATCGGATCTGCCGCGCAGGTCTCCAGCCTTCGACCCCAATCTCTGCTTTGGTGCGCCAAGCAAGCTTCGACCTGGAGGATGCCATGTGATGCCTTCACTTGACTGAAACCGGGTAGAGCAACCCTGCGGGTTCAAGTCCCGTCTGGCCAAGGCAGGGCCGCCAGCCAGAAGCGAGTCTTGCGGGTCATCCGAGCAATCGGTGGCGCGAAGCGTAGACAGCGGGCACGCGGGCCGTGGTGCAGGCTCCGAAATGAGAAAGTGGTGGCCGCCGACGGGGCCAGAGACCCGGAAGGCAACACCGACGGCGCGACGCGTAGGGACGAAGTCCCGGAGGCCTGCGCCGGAGGGCCACCGTACCGGAACCGCCCTCTGCGCCTCTGCGGCCGATCTCCCTCTCCTCTCGCTCTCCTCTCGAATGAGCGGCACTGGACCAAGAGGGCGTTGGCGCCGGACCTCCAACCCAACTCTTACTTGGCGGCTTGGCGCCTTTGCGGTTCCTCGTCAGCGGCGTGCGAGCAGCTTCGCCGTAACGAGGACGTCGAGCGCCCGAAGGACGAGCGTGGGCGCGACGTCTCTTGCGGTCGTCGCCAGGACCTCGCGGACGCGGACGGTCCGCTGGGCGAGGTCGAGGACCCGTCGTTCGACGGCGGGCCAGGGCGCGGCGTGCAGTCGGGGCCGAGGTGTCGCGGGCGGGCCGACGACTTCATCGAGGTGGCCTCGCCAGGTCTCGAGCGGCGCTTCGCCGGGGGATGCGGCCTCGAAGCCGGCGACGATGAGCGCGGGCAACTCGAGCTCGAGGGGGAACTCGACGTGCGGCGCCGTCTGGTCCTTGTAAAAGGTGAGCGACCCGGTCCGCCATTGAAACAGATCGATCACGCGGTCACGCCCCTGGTCGCGGATCGCGCGGAAGACGTCGAGCGACGGCAAGAGGCCCAGCGACGCGAGGGTATCGCCCATTCGGCCGCCGTACTTCGGGAGCACGGCGAGCGCGAAGTCGAGCTCGGTGCGCGAGATGACGCCGCGGCGCAAGAGGTATTCGCCGAGGAGCTCGCTCGCGTTGCTCGACGCGATGTGCGCGAGCTTGCCCGACACGAAGTAGAGCTCTTTCCGGCCGGAGGTTCCGGTCGCGTTCGCGAGGAGACGGCGCGACTCGGTAGGCCCCTCCGCGAAGAGGACGCCGGTCGCGGCCGTGTCGATGACGCTCGCGAGGACCATCACCAGCGCCCCAGGCGAGACGGAGTCGATGAAGTCGGGCACCGAGACGCCCGCGACGCGGTTGGTGGTGTCGGCCGTCAGCGCCGGGAGGAAGCGCGCGAGCTCGGCGATCGACGCGAGCGGCGCGGCCTCACGGCCCATGAACTCGACGCGGTCGCCGCGCCCCACGTCGCCGGTGGCGATGGCCTCGACGAGGCGCGCGAAAGCCCACGGTCCGAGGCGCTCGCCGCCGGCGGTCGTGACGAACGACGGAACGGGCGCGTACTCGCCCGTCTCCTGCTCGTCGACGGGGGGTTCGACCGCCTCGACCGGCGGTTCGCTCACCGCGGCGGCCGCCCGGAGGCGCGCGGCGCTGTCGCGCACCGCTTGCATCTGCTCGGCCGATGGAGCCGACTGCACCCATCGAACGAGGGCGCCGAGCTCGGAGCGCGCCGCCGCCGGGTTGGGGTCGAAGGGCGCGAGCGCGTCGCGCAGGGCCGCCGCCGTGGGGAAGCGCGCCGCAGGGTCTCGCGCGAGCGCGCGCTCGAGGACAACGAACATTCCCGGGGGCAGCGCGGAGCGCGCTGCGCGAAGGGGCTCGATCCGGCAATCGCGTATCGCGAGGAGCACCGCGAGCTGCCCGCTCCCCGCGAAGAGGGCGCGGCCGATGAGCATCTCGGTCACCACGACCGCGCTGGCGAAGAGATCCGCGCGCTGGTCGAAGGGCTCCCCCGCGACCTGCTCGGGCGCGAGATACGCGAACTTTCCCTTGAGCACGGGCCCCGCGCTGGTGCTCAAGGTCGCGCGGTTCGCCGAGCGCGCGATGCCGAAGTCGCCGAGTTTGACGCGCCCGTCGGCGGAGAGATAGATGTTCGACGGCGTCACGTCGCGGTGGATGATCACCATCGGCTGCCCGGCCGCGTCGCGAGCGGTATGGACGCTCTCGAGCCCGCGAAGGAGCTCGCGCGCGACGTAGGCGCACATCCCGCGCCCGAGGGTCTGCTGGGTGCTCGACATCCGGCGGAGGAGCCGGAAGAGATCGCAGCCGTCGACCCACTCCATGGCGAGCCAGGGCTCGTCGCGTTCGACGCCTGAGCCGTAGACCTGCACGACGCTGTCGCAGACGACCGCCGCGTGGAGCGCCGCCTCGCGCTCGAACATCGTGCGCCCCTCGGGGTCGGCCACGAAGTGGGGGAGCAGGCGCTTCACGACGAGCTTGCGCGGCTGCGCTTGGGGGTCGATCGGCCGCGCCAGATAGACCTCGGCGGTGCCGCCCACGGCCAGCCGCGCCTCGAGCCAGAACGGGCCGAATTTCATGGCTCCACCCGTGAGCGGGCGCGGCACGCCCCTTCCTCTTGGGTTTTCGCCCGACGACATCGAAGAGAGAGTGTAACTATGCGGAGGCGTCGACGCACAAGATCACGGAGCCACGCCCCTGCGCCACCTCGCCGCTACAGTCTTTCGCCTGGCGTCGCTTCCGGTCTTTGCCCTCGGAATGGCCGCGTGTGAGGGGTGTCGATCGTCGGCGCCGGTCGCTTCCGAGCCGGGCCCCGACGTGGGACCGCCAACCGCGCGCCTCTACCTCGTGACGGATCTCGCCGGCGCCCTCGAGCCTTGCGGTTGCACGAAGGACCAGCTCGGCGGCGTCGACCACTTCGGCGCCTGGGTTCGGCAGAACGGCGCGGGCGCGCCGGCCGCCGTCGTCGCTTCGGCCGGGCCGCTCTTCTTCATGGACCCTTCGCTCGACACCGACCGCGCCGAGCAGGACCGCGCGAAGGCCGAGACGATCGCGCTGGTCTTGAAGGGCCTCGCTCTCGCCGCCTTCGCGCCGGGGGTAAACGACTGGGCCGACGGCACGGGGGGGCTCGTCAAGCTGGCGGGCGTGTCGGGCGCGGCGGCGATTGTTCCGACGACGGGGCCGGGCGTTCCATCGCCGCCGTTCGTGACGGTGTCGGTGCGCGACGTCGGGCCGCTCAAGATCGGCTTCGTGGGCTACGGGCAGCCGGGCGCCCTTGCCGGAGGCACCGGCGGTGCGCCCTTGCAGATGCCGCAAGACGCCGTGAAGCAAGGCGTCGACGAGGCGAAGCGGCAGGGGGCGAACGTGCTCGTCGCCCTCGCCGCAGTCGGCCGCGGCGAAGCCAAGCGCATCGCGGATGCCGTCCCCGAGCTGACGGCCGTGGTCGTGGGGTCGGCCAGGTCGAACGGCGACGGAAACACCGAGTCGCCCCAGGGCGAGCGGGTGGGGAACGTCCTCATCGCGCAGGCGGCGAACCACCTGCAGAGCGTCGCGGTGCTCGACCTCTACGCGCGCGAGCCGCTCGCGCCGGGTCAGCTCGTGAAGTTCGCCGACGGAACGGGGCTCGAGCTCTCCCGACAGCGCGAAGACGTCGCGCGACGAATCGACGAGCTCCACCAGAAGATATCCGCGTGGGAGCGCGACAGGAGCGTCAGCGCCAGCGATCTCGACGCGCGCCGCCACGACCTCGCGAAGCTCGAAGCGGAGCACGACAGCCTCGACAGGAAGGCGCCACCCGCCAAGGGAAGTTTCTTACGGTACGCGCTCAAGGAGATCCGCGACTCGCTCGGAAAAGACCCCGCGATCGATGCGGAGATGGCCTCCTATTACAAGGCCATCAACGAGCGTAACCGCGTCGCTTTCGCGGATCGGTTGCCGCCGCAAGCCGCACCCGACCAGGCGCACTATGTCGGCATCGACGTGTGCTCGTCGTGCCATCCCGACGCGCGGCAGGTGTGGAACACGACGCGCCACACGCACGCGTACGCGACCCTCTCGACGCAGTTCAAAGAGTTCAACCTCGAGTGCGTCGGCTGCCACGTGACCGGCTACGACCGGCCCGGCGGGAGCACGGTGGCGCACGTCAAGGGCCTCGAAGACGTGCAGTGCGAGGTCTGCCACGGACCCGGATCGCGGCACGCGACGAATCCCGCGGACCGGACGCGCATCGTCGCCAGCCCCGCGCCGTCGAGCTGCCTGGACTGCCATCATCCGCCGCACGTCGAGGGCTTCGACGCGGTGGCGAAGATGAAGGACATCCTCGGGCCCGGACACGGTCGACCTCTGAAGCCATGAAGCGCGGCTGCATCGATCGCTCGAGCAAGGCGAGCGAAACCCCGCCCCGATCTGCCGGCACTCGCGCGGCCCAAGGGGGGGTCGAGGGCACGTCGAGGTTCGGAGTCTGGGGCGGGCGCTCCGATCGATGCAGCCGCGTCGAAGGGTCATCGCATCCCGCGTACCCGAACGCCCGCCGGTCCAAGTACATGAATTCATTGGTTCCAGCGCGCGCACCGGGTGTCCGAGGTCGATCGGCCCGCGTCGGCGGACGCTGCCGGCAGAGCAAGCTCGGGCGCGGACGCCGACACGATCGCCGAATGCGCGGGCAGCAGGGGTAACCGTGTCGCGGTCGGGTGCGTATTCACGCCATGGAGATCGCGTTCATGAAGTCGGCTCGCGCAGCTCGCCCCGTCGGGTACCTGTCGGCTCGATCGCCACGCGGCCTTGCCGCGGCGCTCCTCGTGGGAGCCGTGGCGACGTCGATCGCTTGCCACCCGGCATCGATGGCGCTGGCCGACACGGGGCCGTCGCCCGGGTCGTCCACGACGGCATCGGTCGGGGCCGTCGGAGCGAACCCGGGAGGCGCGGGCGCCGGCACTCCCCTCGTTCCGGCCCAGGGTGACGAGCTCGCCGCGTTTGCCGAGGGGTGCTTCTGGGGCTCCGAAGACACCTTTCGTCACGTCGCCGGCGTCGTCGCGACGGCGGTCGGTTACTCGGGAGGCCACACATCGAACCCCACGTATCCGGAGGTCTGCGGCCACGACACCGGTCACGCCGAGACGGTGCTCGTCGAGTTCAATCCGAAGAAGGTCACGTACGCGCAGCTCCTCCGCACGTTCTGGGATTCGCACGACCCGACGACGCCCAATCAGCAAGGGCCCGACATCGGCGATCAGTACCGGAGCGCCATTTTCACGTTCGGCCCCGAAGAAGACGCGGCAGCCCGCGCGTCGATGGCCGCCGAACAGAAGCAGTACAGGTCGAAGATCACGACCGAGATCCAGCCCGCGGCCCGCTTCTGGAAGGCCGAGGTCTACCACCAGCAATACGACGAAAAAACCGGCCGTCACTCGTGCCCGCTTCCCGTGCGCAAAGGCGCCTGAGCGGTGCCTGACCACCGCGCCTGAGCGCGGTGCCTGGCCGAGTTGCTCGAGCGTGCGTAACGGCGCCTGACGACACGCGTAAACCGTGCCGGCGGCGCCTCATTACCTTTGCGGCGAAGCGCTCGTTGCGCTACCGTGTGGGCTGTTCACGAACGTTTCTCAGAGGGGACCACGCTCTCTCGGCGTTACGGGATTGGCGGGTCGCGGCGGATCGAGTCCGGCGCGATGCAAGGGCATCCAGCGGTTTCCGCGGAGATGCTCGCCGCCAAACGAGTCGAATCCATGGTCCTCGCTCCGAGAGGCCCGTGACAAGAAGAGAGCTCATCATGCGATCGCGTTTCAACCTCAACCTCTCGCTCGGCTGCGTAGCCGGCGGTCGTTGGTGAGCGCCGCGCCGTGAGCTCGCGCCGCAGCGTCCTCGAGCAGGCCGCGCTGGATACAGCGAAAGCATGGGCGGACAGCCGCATCGATGAGCTCCGCGCCGAAGGGCGTGAGGTCGCCGGTGGCTGGCCAGGTACGCTGAGCGAGGCGCGTCACTTCGTGCGAGCGAGCCTCGTGCGAAAGGGCGTCTCGTTCGTCACGCACGACGAGCTCGAGCAGGCGGCGCGGGCCACCTACGCGCGGGCCCGATCGACGTGGCTGGCGAACGCCGAGAGTGAAGACGACGCGAGCCGGGACGGGGAGGGTCTCGATGAACGGCCGCTCGCGTGAAGCTCACCTCCGGTTCGCCGAGCGCCGCCGTCGCGAAGACGAAGCGCGCCGTCTGCGCGAAGAGTTCCCCCTCCTCCGCACGCTCAAGCTCGAGGTCGAAGAGCACCGCCGCGAGGCGACCATCGCCGAGACGAAGCACGTGCGGCACATCATCGTCGACCGCGCGCCCGCTCTCTTCGCGATGCCGTGCAACGATCCGGCATGCCGAGATGGCGGTCACGACATGACCGACCCGATGGCGCAGCGCCTGCGAGACAAGTCCACCGACTTCGTTCTCGAGGACGTGTGCATGGGCGACGTCCGGGGCGCCGCGTGCGGCCGCGTGATCCGCGTCATCGCGTCCGCCACGTACAGCTGACGCGAGCCCCTCGGTCGCGTCGCCGCAGCGACGTCAGGTCGTGAAGAGCCCGGGGACCGCGTCGCCCGCGAGGCCCAGTCGGCACTCGTCGAACATCGCCGCGTTGTCGGGCTCTTCGGGACCGACGTAAAGCGTGGTGGCCGGTTTGCCGTCGCCCGAGACCCTCGCCCGCACGGCGCGCACGAACCCCGCGGCGGGGTAGACCGCGCCGCTGCTGCCGATGGTCACGAAGACGTCGCACGCGTCGAGCGCCTGCTGGATGCGGTCCATCGCGAAGGGCTCTTCGCCGAACCACACGATGTGCGGCCGGATTCGCGCGCCGCACTCGCAGCGCGGCACCGCGGCGTAGGGCTCGACGTCGTCGAACGGCGCCCGCGAGCACGACTCGCATCGGCTCTTCATCAGCTCGCCGTGCATGTGGACGACGCGGCCGTGGCCGGCCTTCTCGTGCAGGTCGTCGACGTTCTGCGTGCAGAGGAAGAGCCGAGCGCCCAGCGTGCGCTCGAGATCGGCGAGCTCGCGGTGAGCCGGGTTCGGCTGGCACGCGACAGCCTGCGCGCGGCGCTCGGCATAAAAGCGCCAGACGAGCGCCGCGTCGGCGTTCCAGCCCTCCGGCGAAGCGACGTCTTCGAATCGATGCTGCTCCCAGAGTCCGTTGGCGTCCCGAAAGGTGCGAATGCCGCTCTCGGCGCTGATCCCGGCTCCCGTCAGCACGAAGACGCGCGCCCGCGGCGTCAACGCGACCGGCGCGAACGCGGCGAACGGCGCCGTGCGCGGCGAGCGGGTGCTCGAGCGCGGCGAGGTCGGCGGAGCCATCCTCATCAGGATAGAGGTCGCGGCCGCCCTTCGCGAGAGCCGCGGCACCTCGGCCGCAGTGTGTAGAGTGTGTACGAAGTGTGTAGGAGTGTGCAGGTGAGCGAACGTGAGCGGCCGGCGCGCCGGGGGGTGGATGCCAGCTAAGGCTCTGGCCTCCCCTATTTGCCGATCCCTCGCTCCGCGAGGTATGGATCCAGGGTGAAGCTCGGATCGAAAGCCCCCGAGCCGGCCACCCCGGCAGACGTCGAGCGCCCGTCACGACGCGAGATGCTCACGCGAGTCGGCTCCATGGCGGGCGTGCTTGGCGCGGCCGCTGTCGGCGGGCGCGTGGCGTGGGATCGCGGGGGCTTCGGCCTCGTCGAGTCCCGGGCGACGCGTCAGGTGCGCGACTACCGCCTGGCCGAGCGCGACGCGGAACACGCCGAGCTCGCGATCGCGCGTGCGCCCGCCCGGGAAGTGGGAGACCTGTCACCCGAGCCCACGGCCACTCCCGAGCAGCTCGTTCGGCGAGCCCTCGAGGCCATGGGCGGCATGGGAAGGTTCGTGTCGCGCGGAGACGTCGTCGTGGTCAAGCCGAACATTGGCTGGGACCGGATGCCGATCCACGCCGCGAACACGAACCCCGACGTCGTCGCGGCCGTGGTGAAGCTCGCGTTCGAGGCCGGCGCGAAGAAGGTCGTCGTGGCCGACGGGTCGTGCAACGATCCGAACCGCTGCTTTCAGCGCTCGGGCATCTGGGGCGCCGCCTACGCCGTCGGCGCCGACGTGGTGCTCCCGCAAGAGCATCGCTTCCGCTCGATGCGCCTCAAGGGCGACGTGCTCGATGAGTGGCCGATCTTCACGACGCTGGTCGACGCCGACAAGGTGATCAACGTCCCCATCGCCAAGCACCACAACCTCGCGAAGTTCACCGCCGCCATGAAGAACTGGTACGGCGTCCTCGGCGGACGGAGAAACCGGCTGCACCAGAACATCGACACGTCGATCGCCGATCTCGCGACCTTCATGCGCCCGACGCTCGTCGTGATGGACGCCTGGCGCGTGCTCATGCGAAACGGCCCGCAAGGCGGCAACATCGACGACGCGAAGGACATGCACACCGTGATCGCGTCGGTCGATCAGGTCGCCGCCGACGCGTTCGGCTGCACGCTCATCGGCCAGAAGCCGGAGAACCTGCCGTACCTCGCGATGGGCGAGAAGCGCGGCCTGGGCACGACGCGCTGGGAGAGCCTGCGCGTCAGGCGGGTGTGATCGTGCGGGGCCGGCTGAGCGTGGTGAGTGTGGTGAGCGGCGTGGCCGGCGGTGCCCGCGTGAGCGGCGTGGCCGGCGGTGCCCGCGTGAGCGGCGTGGCCCGATGACGCAGCCGGCTACGCCGCAGCACGCGGGCGTGCGCATCGATCTGGCGCTCGTCACGGGTGGCGCGCACGACGCGGCTCACGCTGACGTCGACCCCATCCCGTGGCGGACCGGCAAGGTCGGCGTCGTGCCGGCGATCGACGCGGTCACGTGGTCGCCGATCGCGCCGATCGCGCCGGCGTCGCCGGTCTCGCCCCGCCCGCCGAGCGTGGCGCCGACGACGTGTGCGTCCGGCTCGGGCGCTCCCTGCGCGTGCTCCACGACCGCGGCCGCGTCCACGTCCACGATCGCGGCGGCTACTGCGGTGGCGAGCGCGCCGTCCGTGCCCGTTGCGCCGGCCAAGAAGGCGAAGAAGAAGCTGCCCGGGAGCGGCATTCCGGCGCGGCGGATCGCGGTGATCCTCAAGTGGGCGCGGCGGGCCTGCCAGGTCGGGTTCTTCGCGCTCTTCATGTACTTCCTCTTCCAGACGGGCTTCCGCGGCAGCTTCGCGGCGCGCGCCGATGCGCCCGTCCGGCTGCCGCTCCCCGTCGAAGGGTTCTTGCTCGCCGATCCATTCGTCGCCGCGATGACGGTGCTCTCGACGCATACGATCTACCGCGGGCTCCTGTGGAGCGTCGGCCTGCTCGGGCTGACGATGGTCTTCGGCCGCGTCTTCTGCGGATGGATCTGCCCCTTCGGCACGCTGCACCACTTCTTCGCCTGGCTGTTGCCCAGCAAGAAGGGCCGCGGAGCCTCGCGCGTTGAGGCCAACCGGACGCACACGTACCAGCGGGTGAAGTACTACCTGCTCTACGCGTTTCTCGTCGCGGGGGTCTCTGGGAGCGCCATCGGCGGCCTCTTCGACCCGATCTGCATCGCGGTGCGATCCATCGGGCTCGGCGTCATTCCCGGCATCCAGTACCTGTCGCACCGCGGGCTCGGCGCCGCGCAAGACGTGCAGTCCCGCGCCGTGCAGGGCGCCGCCGACCACGCGCAAGATTTCCTCGCGCAGACGGTCTGGCAGAGCAAGCAGTTCTACTTTCACCAGACCTGGTTCATCGTCTTCTTGCTCGTCGCGATCCTCTTCGCGAACCGCTTCATCCCTCGCTTCTGGTGCCGCGTCCTCTGCCCGCTCGGCGCATTCCTCGGCGTCTTCTCGCGCTTCGCCCTCTTCGGGATGACGAAGGACCACGCGAAGTGCACCGACTGCAACTTGTGCATCGTCAACTGCCAGGGAGCCGACTCGCCCCAGGGCGGCGTCAAATGGCGCCAGGACGAGTGCCACATGTGCATGAATTGCGAGAACGCGTGCCCCGAGGACGTGATCAAGTTCACGTTCCTGCCGAACCGCCGGAGCACCGTCGTCGCGCCCGACACCGAGCGCCGGACCGCGCTCGCGGCCCTCGGGGCGGGGGCGGTCTTCTTGCCTGCGGCGCGCGTCGCCGACTCGCTCGACGTCAACTACCAGTCGAAGGTCATCCGCCCGCCGGGGGCGGTCGAGGAGCGCGGGTTCCTCGAGCGGTGCATCCGCTGCGCCGAGTGCATGAAGGTGTGCCCGAACAACGCGCTCCACCCCGCGTTCTTCGAGGCGGGCGTCGAGGGGCTATGGACGCCGATCTTGATCGCCCGCATCGGCTACTGCGAGTTCTCGTGCGTGCTCTGCGGGCAGGTCTGCCCGACCGGAGCCATCCAGAAGATCAGCGAGAAAGAGAAGATGGGGGAGGGCCAGCCCCCAATCAAGATCGGCACGGCGTTCTACGACCACGGCCGGTGCCTTCCGTGGTCGATGCAGACTCCCTGCATCGTCTGCGAAGAGTTCTGCCCCACCTCGCCCAAGGCGATCTGGGTCGAAGAGGTCGACGCGACCGTCCGCGACAGCAAGCCCGCCGCCGACGGCGGCCCCCCCGCGTACCACACGGTTCATCTCCAGCGCCCCCACGTGGACCCCTCGCTTTGCGTGGGCTGCGGCGCTTGTGAAAAGGTCTGCCCCGTACAGGACCAACCGGCCGTCTACGTGACCAACGTCGGCGAGACCCGCAGCAAGACCAACGTCATTCTCCTCGAAAACACCAACTACAACCAGAAGATCTGACCGCCACGCGCTCGAGGGAAAACTCAAAGGCGCAGAGACGCGAAGGCTGTGCTTGCGTCGCGACGTTCCCGTTCGGATCGAAGCGTCCCCCGCGACCACCCAACCCCAAAACTTCGCGTCTTTGCGCCTTCGCGGTTTCTCCCCCTCTCGAGTGAGGCGAGTGAGGGGATGACGGGCTAGGCTTGCGGCGTGAACGACCTTTTCTTGCGGGCGTGTCGTCGGGAACCGGTGGAGCGGACGCCGGTGTGGTTCATGCGCCAGGCCGGGCGCTACATGGCCGAGTACCGGAAGATTCGCGAGACGCGGACGCTCATCGAGATCTGCAAGACGCCGGAGATCGCGACCGAGGTCACGCTCCAGCCCCTGAAGTTCGGGTTCGACGCGGCCATCCTCTTCGCGGACATCCTGTTGCCGCTCGAGCCGATGGGCGCCTCGTTCGAGTTCGCCAAGGGCGAGGGGCCGGTCATTCACGAGCCCATCGTGAGCCGCGCGCAGATCGACCGCCTTCGCGTCATCGACCCCGAAGAGTCGCTCCCGTACGTCCTCTCGACGATCAAGCTCCTCAAGCGCGAGCTCGAGGTTCCGCTCATCGGCTTCGCCGGGGCCCCCTTCACGCTCGCGAGCTACCTCATCGAAGGCGGCAAGAGCGCGAACTTCGCGAAGACCAAGAGGCTCATGTTCGGCGCCCCCGACGCCTGGGCGGCGCTGATGACGACGCTGAGCGAAGTCGTGCGCCGCTACCTGCGCGCGCAGGTCGCCGCCGGCGCCGACGCCATCCAGGTCTTCGACTCGTGGGTCGGCGATCTGGCGCCCGCCGACTACGCGGAGTTCGTGCACCCGTACGTGCACCGCATCCTCGCCGACGTACAGACCACGGGCGTGCCCGTCATTCATTTCGGGGTCGGCACGTCCACGCTCCTCGAGTCGATGCGCGACGCGGGCGGCACCGTCATCGGCGTCGACTTCTGCACCCCGCTCGACGAAGCATGGAAGCGCATCGGCTATGACCGGGGCGTGCAAGGAAACATGGACCCGTGCGCACTCCTCGCCACGCGCGACGTGGCGATCCGGCACGCGCAGCGCGCGCTCGACGCGGCCGGCAACCGTCCAGGGCACATTTTCAACCTCGGGCACGGAATCACGCCCGAGACGCCGGTCGACAACGTGAAGGCCGTGGTCGAGCACGTGCACCAGGCCAGCGCGCGATGAGCGTCGAGGCGGTGGTCCTCGTCTCGCACGGCACCGTCGAGAATCTGGAAGACCTCGCGGGGTTCGTCACCAACGTGCGTCGTGGTCGACCGGCCCCACCGGAGCTCATCGCCGAGCTTCGCCATCGCTACGAGGCCATCGGCGGCTCGCCTCTCAACCGGATCAACGCCGAGCTCGCAGGCAAGCTGGCGTCGCGCCTCGGGGTGCCCGCTGCCGCGGCCAATCGCCTCTGGCACCCGTACGTCCGCGAGGTCGTCGGTCCGTTCGTCGAAGCGGGCGTGCGCCGCGTCGTCCTCCTCCCGCTCGCGCAGCACTCGGTCCACGTCTACGCCGATGACGGGCAGCGCGCCGTCGAGGGGATGGGCGTCGAGCTCACGACCGCGCCGTCTTGGGGTGAGCGCGCCGATCTCTGCGAGGCGTTCGCGCGTCGTATCGTATCCACGCTCGGCCGCTCTCCGGAGCCGGCGTCACCGACGACGCTCCTCTTGACGGCCCACAGCCTTCCGGTGTCGGTCGTGGCCGCGGGCGATCCCTACGAGCGCGACTTTCGCGCCGCCGCGTCGGCGGTCGAGCGGGCGGTGCGCGCTCGTGTCCCGACGGACTTGAACGTCGTCGTGGCGTTCCAGAGCCAGGGGATGTCGCCCGGCCCCGCCGCCATCGAGTGGCTGGGCCCGGACCTCCGCACTTCCCTTGACGCCGCGGCGGCGCGTGGCTCGGGGCGCGTCGTGATCGCGCCGATCGGCTTCCTCGCCGACCACGTCGAGGTGCTCTACGACCTCGACCTCGAAGCTCGGGACATGGCGGCGGAGCGCGGAATGGCGTACGCGCGCGTGCCCTCGCTCAACGCCGACGATGACTTCGTCGACGTCCTGGCGGCGGTCGCCCGTCCGCTCCTGGGTCATGGCTGAACGCAAGCGCCTCGTCGTCGTCGGGGGCGGCGTCACCGGGCTCGCCGCCGCGCACGCCGCGCTCGCCCGGGCGCGCGAGCTGCGCCGCGACCTTGCCATCACCGTCATCGAAGAGATGCCGCGCTTCGGCGGCAACATCGTGACGGCGCGGGCCGGCGGCTTCTTGCTCGACGGCGGCGCCGACTCGTGGGTCGCGAGCAAACCGCACGCGTCTGCCCTCGCGCGCTAGCTCGGCCTCGGCGGCGCGCTCATCGGAACGAACGAGGCCAACCGCCGCTATTACATCGCGTGGAACGGCGCGCTGCATGCGGTGCCCGAGGGCCTCGTGCTCGGCGTCCCCACGAAGCTCGCGGCCCTCACGCGGACGCAGCTCTTTTCCCTGCCGGGCAAGCTCCGGATGGCGCTCGAGCTCCTCGTCCCGGTCCGTCGCGACGACGCGGGCGACGAGTCGATCGCGGACTTCGCGCGGCGCCGCCTGGGCCGCGAGGCGGCCGACCGCCTCGTCGCGCCGCTCCTCGGGGGCATCTCGGCGGGAGACGCGAGCGATCTCTAGGTGCGGTCCGCGTTCCCCAAGCTCGTGGCGATGGAGCGCGAGCACGGGTCGCTCGTTCGCGGCATGCGCGCGCAGCAGCGGGCGCGCCGCGCGTCGAACGGCGACGGCCGCGAAGGGAGCGCGTTCGTGTCGCTCGGCGGCGGCGTGGGCGAACTCCTCGACGCCATGGTGGAGCGCCTTCGCGCCGAAGGCGTCGAGCTGCGCCGCGGCGCGGGCATTCGAGCGCTCGCGCGCGCGGGCAGCGGATGGGCCCTGTCGACGCACGGCGGCGGCGCGCTCGAGGCCGACGCGGTGCTGCTCGCGATCCCCCCGTACGCCGCGGCGCGTGTGGCGGGCACCCACGACGAAGCCCTCGAGCGAATGCGAGTCTTCGTGGGCGGGCCGCTCGCCACGGAGCACCTCCGCGGCGACGACGCCTCGCTCGTTGCCCTCGCGCGCAGCGAACTCCAGTCGCTCATGGGCCTCACTGCCGAGCCCGTGCTCTCCCGCGTGTTTCGATTCGAACGGGGGAGCACGCAGATGCGCGTGGGCCACGCCGGCATCATGCTCGAACTTCGCCGGCGTCTCGCCGCCGTCGCGCCCGGGGTCGCGATCGCGGGCGGCGGCTACGACGGCATCGGGATCCCCGACTGCATCCGGCAGGGTCAGGACGCGGCGCGGACGCTCATCGAGGGTCTTTGAGGAGTGGTTCTGGAACCTCTAGAACCCGACGCCGACCACGCTGCGCACCCAGATCGGGCCGTAGTTGTCGTTTGGCGCCGCCGTGTGATCGAGCTCGGTGACGCGGGCGTAGACCGCCGTCGACCACCAGATCTTCCCGAAGTCGAACATGACCGCCGGGCCCACGAAGGCTTGCGGCCGGAGGGAGAAGGGCCGAGTCGGCGGCGGAGAGCTCGGGAACTCGTCGCGGAGCCAGGAGTCGATGCCGACGCTGAAGAGGGGAGTCACCTGATAGGTCGCGCCCAGGGTCGGGTTGATGACCCAGTCTTGCTGGTTCGCCGAGTAGAGCCACTCGCGCTCGGCCCAGAGATTCGCCGCGACGCGGAGGTCGCCGATCCGCTTTTGCAGGATGATCTTCGCCTCGAGCTCGAACTCGTCTTCGTACTCCACGACCTCTCCGTAGAGCGCGACGTCGATCGGCCAGGCCCCCTCGTCGGCGAGGCGAAGGCGAAGGCGCTCCTTGAGGCCCGTGCCCTCCGTGAGCACCGCGGTGTTCACGTATTGCTCTCCGGGTCGGGGCGCGATCGCGCCGTAGATGGCCATCTCGAGGCGGTCGGTGATGCCGTATTCGAGCTCGGTCTGGAACTGCGTCGCGGTGTACCAGACGTTCGCTCCCGAGATCTGCGACTCGGCCTTGACCGGCACGAGGTCGACGTATTGCTCGACCTCGGCGTCGCCCTCGGGCAGCGTCTCGTAGTTGTACGTGAACGGGAGCGGGCGTGGATTGGCGCGCGCGAACACGGACGACGAGCAGACGGCTACGACGATCGCGGGGGCAATCCACCTGGACTTATGCACGGCTGACCTTTCAGAACGACGAGAGTTCGAATCCCATTGTCCACACGAAATCGTTAGTCTTGGCGCCCGCGTGGCAATCGTTGCAGGTGGCGGGGTTGCCGCCGTACGTCTCGCCGTTGGGGGGCCCGTTGCCGCGCCAAACGATCCGCACGTTGTCGGCGTCGAGGTTCTGGAGCTCGAACCACTCCCAGTCAACGGCGCCGCCAGGATCGAAGCCTCCGCCGCGCTTCTGCATCGCAAAGATCTTGCGCGTCGTGAGCTCGCCGACGTTGACCTCCTTCACGATGATCGTCCCGACCGGAAACGAGGTGCTCCCGGGCGGCGGCCTCGCGTTGATGTACGCGGTCATCGGGCCCATCGAGTGCGCTCCGCCATCGACCGCGGCGAGGAGATCCGCCGCGGCGTCGGGGGGGCCGACGCCGGGCGTGGAGGCCCACGAGTGAAAGTCCTTGAAGGCCGGCGCGTACACCGGGACGCCGGCGCCGGCCGTTCCTCCGTCGCTCGCATCGGCCCCGCCGCCGCAGCCGGCGACGAGCGCCGAGACGACGAGTGCGGGCAACGCGCGGGAGATGCCGGCGGTCGGGCTCATGATCACTCGGTGAACGTCGGTAGCCCGCAGAGGGCCGCCGCGTCGTTCATCTCGGAGACGGTAGAGTCGGCCTTCGTCGCGTCGACCGCCGAGTCGGCGGCCGTATAGAGCTGGCCGAACGGCGTCATCAGGTCGGCGGCGCTCGGCGTGACGTCGCTCCAGTCGGCGGGCGGCTTGGGGAACGCGTCGCCGGCGTACGCGGCGCTGTCGTAGACCGACTTGAGGCCGACAAAGCTCGCGTTCACCTTGGCGTCGACGTCGCTGCCCCCGGCCTTCGACTTGATCCAGGGCGAGAAGACGGCATAGATGATCGTCGTCCCGGCGAGGTTCTGGCGAAGGTCGTCCATCGTCCGCTGCGAATAGCGCGACTCTTCCTGGTCGAGGCCCGCCTTCGTGACCTTCTCCTTCTGCTCGTTCATCAGCGACGTGAGGCCGCTGAACGCGCTCCCGATGTCGATCATGGCCGGCGTCCACCCGTTGAGCAGATCGGTGGCGTCGGTGATGATCTTCGCGCAGAGCTTGTTCTTGAAGTCGTCGGCGTCTTGCTGCGTCTTCGGGTACGACTGCGGCGGCACGTAGCCCAGCCCCGTTTCATAGGCGACCACCGAGGCCGGCGTGACGCTCGCGTAGAGGATGCGCTCGACCGCGTGCAGCCCGGTCATCCCCTGGTCGCTGAACATGTCGCTCGTCGCGTTGAGCGCGCCGGTGCCCGCGCCCATCGAGAAGTCTTCGACGCGGCCATCGATCGAGATGTCGATATCCGGAAAGACCGGCGCGGTGGCGCCCTCGACGTGCTCGTACGCGTGGCGCGCGGCGATCCAGGCGGCCTCCATCACCGGCACGGCGGGATCGGTCTCGTCCCAGGGGTGGTCCGGCGCCGCCGCTTGCATATCGGTCGCCGCTTTCACCAGCGCCTTGAGGTCCGTCTGCAGCGAATCGTGCATTCCCTGCGTCGCTTCCTGCTGGAACTGCGCGTCGGTCTTCGGCGCGCTCGCGGCGCCGCTGCTCGAGCTGCACGCGGTCACCGCCCCCATGACCGGTGTCATCGTGACCCCGAGCGCGCACTTCATCCATCCCTTCATCTGTCGTCTCCTCGCGAATCAACGTCACTTCGTCAAAGAGCCTGGACGTAGGCGACCAGGGTCGCCCGGTCGGCGGCCGAGAGCTGCTGGAAGGCCGCGACGGACGCCGTTGCTTCGCCTCCGTGCATCGCGATCGCGTCCTCGATCGTGTGGGCCCGTCCGTCGTTCAGATAGGCCTGCATGTACTTGAGCGCGATGAGCGGCGTCGTCCGGAAGTCGGACGACCTGGCCATGCCATCGGGCATGCCGTCGGCGAGCGCGGGGCCCATGTCGTGCAGGAGGAGATCGCTGTAAATCGGGGCATCGATCCCCGCGAGCTGCGTGACGGGGTAGTCCGAGCGCGTCTTCAGCGTCTGCACGTGGCACACGCTGCACTGGACCTGATCGAAGAGCGCGCTCCCCGCCGGCGTCAGGTTCACGCGCGTCGGAATCGCCGTGAGGCGCATGTACGTCGCGATCTGGTCGATGATGCTCGCCTCGATGTCGACGCCCGGCTTGGCGTCGTCGGTCAGCCCGTCCGGGTTCGGGAGCTCGACCGGGCGCAGCGGGCTCGTGATGCCCATGTCGTTCTGGAACGCATCGGCCGCGAAGTCGTCGAGCGTGGAAATGCGGGCCTTGAGGCCGAAGCGGCCGATGACCGTGTCGCCGAAGGCGTGCGGGTTGAATGCAGCGTTCGCGGTCGTCTTCGAGCTGTACGTGACGTAGTTGACCCGCCCGTGAATCGCGTCGGTGCGCGTGGACTGCTCGGCGGCGACCCGAACGATCTCGCTGTCGAGAACGGCCTCGACGTATCCGCGACCGACGATCGCCGGCGGCGTGCGGATCGTGACCTTCACGTCCGGCAGGTCGGGCGGGTTCACGAGCGTCGTCGCACCCGCGCTCAGTCGTGCCCGGATCTCGTTGCCGTAAAGGATCGGTGACTGATCGGCCGCGGTCGTGAAGCCGTCGGCCTCGACCATCACCATGCGCTGGTCGAAGCCGGGGCCGCGGAGGCCGTTGTCGTGGCACAGGCCGCAGGAGACGTTCACGTAGAGCGGGCCGAGCCCGTCGACCTCGGCGAACGGGAGATCGAAGAAGCCGTCGCCCCTGGTGAAGCTGTCGAACTGCTCGGTGGTGGCGCCGGAAAAGATCTGGTCGAGGCGCGCGTTCGTGATCGGCGCCGGCCCCGCGTCCGGCGACGGCGGGCTGGCCGCGGGCCCGGAGGAGCCGCAAGAGCCAAGGAGCAAGGCGAGGGTAACAAGGCCGACCGCGCGAAGCGGCAACACGGCAACGTCCAGCACCCTAAGACTCTACTCGAACTGATATTCACTTTCAAGTTCAAACGTCAGTGCGGGTCGCTCAAGTGTCCCGGTGTCTCCCTGGCGTGGGGAGAGCGCCGTCCGGGCCCATGGAAACGCCGGGCGTCAGGGGCAGTTCTGCGGGAGGCCCACGTAGGTCTTGCCGAGATCGGTCAGCGAGCTGTCGCTGTTCGTGAGCTCCGCGCTCGCGATGGGGCCCGCGCTGAACCACGAATACCGGTAGAGTGCGGTAGCGTCGTCGGAGCCGGCTCCGACGGCCCCCGCGTCGTCGCCCGCGGCGAGGCCCCCGCTCGAACTCGAGCCGTGACCGTGCTGTCCCGCTCCGGCCCTGGTTGCGCGCGGGTTGCGGGTCGTCGTACCCGCACGCCGCCAGAACGACCAGGCCGGCGCCAAGGTATCGCCGCGCGCGGCTGAGGGTGGCGAGGCTAGCGAGGGTGGCGAGGGTGGCGAGGGTGGCGAGGGTGCCCATGCTCGTTGGTCACGCGCGGGCGCCTGATCTGCTCAGGTTTCGCGCTCGCCGGCGCGGCGTGGCAGGCGCTGGTCGGCGGGCGAGCCCGGCGGCGGAGCGCGCCCGTCAGAATTCGGCCGGATCGGAGTACGTACCGAGCACCTCGCGCAGCACGTCGCAGATCTCCTGCTGCGTGCAGTACGCCTTCGCCGCGTCGATGATCGGCGGCACGAGGTTGCTGCCCGGCGCTCCCGCCTTCTTGTCCGCCGCCTCGCGCACGGTCCCGAGGGCGCTCGCCACGCGCGCGGGGTCGCGCTCCGCCTTCACCCGGCGCAAGTTCGCGACCTGACGTTCCTGCACGCCCTCGTCCACGCGAAGGAGCGGGATGGGACCGCTCGCTTCGGTGCTGTACTTGTTGACGCCGACCATCACGCGCTCGCCCGCGTCGAGCTGGCGCTGGAAGCGGTACGCGCTCGCGGCGATCTCGCGCTGCGGGTAGCCCTTCTCGATCGCCGCCACCATTCCGCCCATCTCGTCGATACGGCGAATGGTCTTCGTCGCCTCTTCTTCGATGCGCCGGGTCAGGTCCTCGACGAAGTACGACCCGGCCAGAGGGTCGATGGTGCTCGCGACGCCCGTCTCCTCCGCGAGGATCTGCTGCGTCCGGAGGGCGATGGTCACCGCGTCCTCGGTCGGGAGCGCGTAGGTCTCGTCGAGCGAGTTCGTGTGGAGCGACTGCGTCCCGCCGAGCACCGCCGCCAGCGCCTGGAGGGCGACCCGCACCACGTTGTTCTGCGGCTGCTGCGCCGTCAGCGACACTCCCGCCGTTTGCGCGTGCGTGCGGAGCTTCAGGCTCTCGGCCTTCTTCGCTCCGAACCGCTCCTTGACGATGCGAGCCCACATGCGCCGGGCTGCGCGGAGCTTCGCGATCTCCTCGAAGAAGTCGTTGTGCACGTCGAAGAAGAAGGAGAGGCGCGGCGCGAAGTCGTCGATGGCGAGCCCTCGGTCGACGCCGCTCTGCGCGTAGGCGATGCCGTCGGCCAGCGTGAAGGCAAGCTCCTGAGCCGCCGTCGCGCCGGCTTCGCGAATGTGGTAGCCGCTGATGCTGACGGTGTTCCATCGCGGCACTTCGCGCGCGCCGAACTCGATCATGTCGGTGACGAGGCGCATCGCCGGCCGGGGAGGCACGAGCCAGGCGTGCTGAGCGATGAACTCCTTGAGGCAGTCGTTCTGCACCGTGCCGCCGATCCGGTCACGCGGGACGCCGCGCGCGTCGGCCAGCGCCACGTAGAACGCGAAGAGGACGATCGCCGGGCCGTTGATCGTCATCGACGTCGTGACCTGCTCGAGCGGGATGTCCGCGAAGAGGACCTCCATGTCGCGCAGCGTATCGATGGCGACGCCGCACATTCCCACTTCGCCGAGCGACCGCGGGCTGTCGCTATCGTATCCCATGAGGGTCGGGAAATCGAAGGCGGTCGAGAGGCCGGTCTGGCCTTGCGCGAGGAGATACTTGAAGCGCTCGTTCGTCTGCTCGGGGGTGCCGAACCCCGCGAACATGCGCATCGTCCAGAGCTTGCCGCGGTACATCGTCGGCTGGACGCCGCGGGTGAAGGGGTACTGACCCGGCATGCCCAGGTCGCGCAGGTAGTCGCCCGGAACATCGGCCGGCGTGAGGACGTCAGGGACGTCGAGGCCGCTCCACGTCTCGAAGTGCGCGCGCCGCGACGGGACCTTCGAGGTCGCCGGGGCGAGCACCTGGCTGCGCCACGCGGCGGCGGCGATGCGAAGAGTCTCGAGATCGCCGGGGCCTTCGCCCTCGGCCGTGAAGACCCGATCGAGAGCCGGGACCCGTTGCGCCATCCGAGAAGCGTAGCGCCGTTCGGCGCGCCTGGCCGCCGGCCGGATCCTCGAGCTCAGTCGATCGGCGACGTGCCGCCCTCGGCCTTGTAGTGCCGGTAGACCTTGTAACGCGACCAGGCGAAGTACGCAGCGGCCCCGAGGATGGCGACCGCGATGACCGCGTCGAACTTGTGCATGAAGCTCTTCAGCGGCGAATGCTCGTCGAGGAGCTCGAGCCCGAGGCGCTGCCCGGCATAGCCGAGCGCCAGGCACCACGGGAGCGATCCGATGAACGTGTAGGCGTGAAATTTCGCCCGGTTCATCTTCGCGACGCCGGCAGGAAAGGCGATGAACGTGCGGACCACCGGAAGCATGCGCGCGAGCAGGATGATGATCTCGCCTCGCCGGGCGAACCAGCGGTCGCCCAGCGCGAGCTCGTGCTTCGAGATGAGCAGGTAGCGACCGTATCGCTCGATGGCGGGCCGGCCGCCCTTCGCGCCGACCCAGTAGGCGACCTCGCTGCCCAGGTTGCAGCCCAGCGCCCCCGCGATGGCGGCGAGGATCAGATTGAACGCCGGGACCTCGACGCCGTAGAGATCTTGCAGCGCCGCCGCCACCGCCGGGTGCGACATCGCCCCCGCGTACGGCATGATGAGCTCACTCGGGAGCGGGATGCAGGCGCTCTCGATCGCCATCAAGAGGGCGACCCCGAAATAGGAGAGCGCGGCCATCACGTGGACGCAGAACCAACCGAGCGCGCCAACGATCACTTGAACCATTCGGCCCCGCAGTACCTTTTCGTCAGGAGACGGTCAAGCGTGCGCCGGACGGGTGTCGTCGTCTTCGGTGGTTTCACCGTTGGCGCCATTGGCTGGGCCAGCGCGGCTCTCGGACTTGTCGGCCGTGGCGTGCTCGGGGTCTTCGAGCTTGATGAGAACGGCGGTGATATTGTCTTCCCCGCCGCGCTCGTTGGCTCGCTGGATGAGCTTCCGGCAGGCCTCGCGGATGTCGGTGGCGACCGTGACGATCTGCTCTATGTCGCCGTCGGACACCATGCCGCTGAGACCGTCGGAGCAGAGGACGTACACGTCGCCGGGGCGGGGGTCGTCGTGCTGGAGGTCGACCACCACGTGGTCCTGCATGCCCAGCGCACGGGTGATGACGTTCTTCGGGAGCTCGCTCTTTTGCTCGTCGGTCAGGTCGGGCATGGCGAGCAGGTAGTCGTTGATGAGCGAGTGGTCGCGGGTCAGAAGCTGGATGTTGCCGGCACGAACCCGGTAACACCGAGAGTCGCCCACATGGCCAATGTACATGCGCCCCTTCTGTGCGCTGAACATGGCCCCGACGACCGTCGTTCCCATGCCGTGATACTCGCGCGATCGGGTCGATCGCTCGTAGATCTGGCGGTTGGCGACCCGGATCCCGGTGAGGAGGCGGTTCTCTTCTTCGCTGAGGTTCGTGTCGAAGTGGAACGGCCACGTGACGTCTTCGTTCGCAGTGCTGCGAAAGAACTCCGAGATCGTCTCGGTGGCGATGCGCGACGCGACGTCGCCGGCGCGGTGGCCGCCCATTCCATCGGCCACGACGAAGAGGTCGTACTCCTTGAGCACGACGAACGAATCCTCGTTGTGCTCCCGCTGGAGCCCGACGTCGCTCAGCCCGGCCGCAAGTGCCCGCATCAAGACGACGATTCCTCCAACGAGAAAAGAGTTTCACCCACCTCGGAGGGTGTCAAGCAGGTCATGGGCGGGGGATCCTCGGAGGCGGCGTCAAGTTTCGAAAAGATCGGTCGGATGCGCGGCGAGCAGCGTCGTGCCTGAGGCTGCGTGCGCGGGCGGGCGTGGGGCAGATGTTATCGGAGGTCTTGCTGCTGGGAGCGCTGGCGTGAGCGCGGGTTATCGCGACGACTCGTGACGAATCCCGACGTCTTCCGACCCTCGCCACATCAGACCTCGAGGATGTCTTTTTCCTTGTGCGAGATGGTCGAGTCGACGTGCTTCACGGAATCTTGCACCAGCTCTTCCACCTTTTTCTTGCCGCGGTCGACGTCGTCGGCGCTCGATTCGCCGTCGTTCTCGATCTGCGTCAACATGTCGAGCGCGTCGTGGCGGGCCTTGCGGATCGCCACCTTGCAGTCTTCGCCGTACTTGCGCGCGATCTTCACAAACTCCTTGCGCCGCTCCTCGGTCAGAGGGGGGAGGGGAATGCGCACCACGTCGCTGTCGACCTGGGGGTTGAGACCGAGATCGCTCTCGCGGAGCGCCTTCTCGACGGCCTTGACCATCGTCTTGTCCCACGGCTTGACGGTGATGAGCCGGGGCTCCGGTATGTTGATGTGAGCCATCTGTCCGAGCGCCGTGGGCGTGCCGTAATAGTCGACCTTGATGCCCTCGAGCAGGCTCGAGTTCGCCCGACCGGCGCGCAGCTTGGAGAGCTCCCGCTTGAGGGCCTCGTGCGATTTCGAGAGCGCGCTCGCCAACTCTTTCTGGACGTCCTGAATCATGTCGGTCTCCGCCGCCTGTTCGCGGCCCCGGGCCGGCGCATCGACGCCGCACCGCCGCGGGAACTTAGCGCCGGGCGCCAAAGCACGAAAGCGCCAATGTGAGCCGTCTCGCTCGCGGCGGGTAACTGGCTGGAGAATAAGCACGCGCCGGCCAACGTCATGATAGAGGCTTGCAGGAGCGAGCGGAGGAGCCGTGCCGCGACGAGAACTCAGGGAGCCGATGAACCCGCTTGAAGGGACAGGCGCCCCTCCCGCGGTCGCACGGGGCGCGAGGGCGTCGGCGAGGGCATCGGCATCGGCCACGGTGCGCGCGCTGACGGGCGTCATCGCGACGGTCGCCATCGCCCTGGCCAGCGCCACCTCGTCCGAGGCCGCGGGCGAGTCGCCGACCCCTGGTACCTCGCCTGGTACCTCGCCCCGCACCTCGCCGCCCTCCTTGCTCGCGGCGCCGGGGCCGCCTGATGCGGGCGTCGTCGCCGCGCCGTCGAGCGGGTCGAGCATCGCCTCCAACGCTCAGCGCAGCCAGGTCGTGCCTCCCGACATCAGCGCCGTCGAGCGAATGTGCGCCCTCCTGACGTCGTGCGACCGCCTGCCCATCCCGTCGTCGCTCATTCCGGACGACTTCGGCTCCTGCGTGAAGAAGATGTCCGAAGAGATGAGCTCCGCCTCCGCGGTCAACTTCTCCCTCACGATCCGCGAGTGCGGGCTCCAGTCCGATTCGTGCGCGAGCTTGCGATCGTGCGCCCTGCACGGAGCAAGCCCCGACGCGTGCGTCGGCCGCGGCAAGCAGGGGATCATCAGCTTCTGCGACGTCGACGGGCGGGCGCTCACGTGCTGGCATGACCAGACTCTGGCGGTGCGCGATTGCCCGCGCGGGGGCGAGCAGTGCCTCGTGCAAAGCGGCCAGGCTACGTGCTCGCTGGGCTCGTGTCCGACCACCATCGTCGAGGGCGACAAGCCAAGGTGCTCGGGGTCGGGGACGCACCTCCTGCACTGCGAGAAGGGCAAGCTGGCGAGCCTCGACTGCGCAGCGTTCGGCCTGCGCTGCGCCGTCGGACCCGACGGCGCAGCCGGGTGCGCGACCAGCGGTCCGCCGTGCGGCGCGGGCTCGAGTCGCTGCGATGCCAACGCGGCGGTCGGCTGCTTCAACGGCCATGAGGTGAAGGTCGAGTGCAGCGCCGCCGGCCTGGCGTGCAACCAGGCGCCGGGAGCCGGGGCGGCGGTCGGAGCCTGCGTGGCGTCGCCGTTGCCGAGCGGCGCCTGCGATCCGAACGATCGTGTGCGCTGCGACGAAGGCGTCATCAAGTACTGCGCGGCTGGCCGCCCCCGCTCCTATTCGTGCAAATCGGCGGGGTTCGGGCGCTGCGAAGGCTCGAAGACCGGCATCCACTGCGCTCCCTGAGCTGAGAGCGCGGCCGTGCGTCGCCTCGGCTGCGGGTCACGCTGGTCTCGTGTCGGTGGCGTCGACGTCGCCGACGCGATCTTGACCGAGGGGGTCCGCATGGGGGGCGGGTTGTTCTAAGCTCCCGCGCTGCCCATGTCCGCCGCCGATGTCGTGCTCGTGACCGGTTTTCCGTCGCTCCTCGCGCGGACTGTCTGCACCGAGATTGTCCAGAGCGACCCGCGGGCGCGCGTCCGCGCGGTCGTTCGCCCCAAGTTCCTCGCGGACGCGAGCGCCTTTCTCGAAGACTTGCCGGCCGAGCAGCGCGACCGCGTGGGGGTCGTCGAAGGCGACGCCGCGGCGATCGACCTCGGTCTCTCGGGCCTCGAGTTCAAATCGCTGGCGCGCGAGGTCACCCACATCCACCACTGCGCCCAGGTGACGCACCTGGGCGTCGATTCCGCGGCCGCCGAGCGCGTCAACGTGGGCGGCGCGCGCGAAGCCATCGAGATCGCGGCGAGCTGCGATCATCTCGAGTCGCTGGTATTTCACTCGACGGTCCACGTCTCCGGTGACCGGACGGGTCTCGTACGCGAAGCCGATCTCAAGGCGGGGCAGTCGTTCCGGACCGTGGTCGAGGAGACCAAGGCGCGCGCCGAGAAGATCATGCGGAGCGCGATGGACCGCGTACCGATCTGCGTCGTGCGCCCGGCGACGATCGTCGGCGACTCGCGGACCGGTGAGGTCGATCGCTTCGACGGGCCGTATCTGCTCATCTTGCTCGTCGTCACGTCGCCTCCCGATCTGGCGTTGCCGCTGCCGGGACCGGGCGACGAGGCGCTCAACCTGGTTCCCATCGACTGGGTGGCGCGGGCGTCGGTGGCGCTCGGCCGGGACCCGCGCTCCCGAGGTCGAACGTTCCACCTGGTCGATCCTCAACCGTTCACGACCCGCAAGGTCTTCGAGCTCGTCGCTCGCGCGGGCGGTCGGCGAAGCCCGCGCGGCTCGATTCCCGCCAACCTCGCGAAGGCGCTTCTGCGGGCGCCGGGCCTCGAGCGCATCGCGAAGAGCCCCCGCGTGCTCCTCGACACGCTGACCACCAACGTCACCTACGATGCGCACGACGCCGACGAGCTCCTCGTCTCGCTCGGGGTCTCGTCGTGCCCGCCGCTCGAGTCGTACGTCGAGAAGCTCGTCGAGTACGTGAAGGAGCACGTCAAGCGGCGCCGGGCGACGAAGGTCGAGCCGGTCGAGGTGGAGGACCCTCTTGTCTGAACGTGGCTCTAGGAGCCATGCCGCTCACTTAGGACCCTCTCACGGCTCTGCGCTCTCTGCGCCTCTGCGGGCCATCTCCTCCCCTCTCAAATGAGCAGCAGTGGCTCTAGTAGTGGCTCCAGGGCCTCGCGTGGTTCCGGTAGCTCCGGCGGCCCGAGCGGAACGAAGCGAACGCCGGTGACGCCGTGCCTGGGCGATGGGCTGGTCGTGCGCCGCCTCGTCATCCGGTCCCGCGACGTCGTCTTCTTCAAGGGCGTCATCGAGGCGAGCGAGGGGCTCGCGGCGGTCTTCGCCGAGCACGGGGGAGACCTCACCGTCGCGGCGCCCGTCTCCCGAGCGCCCGAGCTCGACGCGGTGCTGGGGGAGCTCTGCGTCGAGCTCGGGGCGGTCCGGGTCGACTCCTGACGACTTCGTAGCGACCGCGCGCCGAATTCGGATATCGTGAGGGTTCGATGGCCGAGCTCGTTCGTTGCGACAACTGCGGCGCGACGATGGCCCCGCAACGAGACGGGCGGGATGGGCGCCTCTACGCCTGTATATACTGCCGTGCGCAGGTCCAGGTGGCCATCGGCGCCGATCAGATCGCTGCGGGTATGGCCCTCGACCTGACCAACGTCGACGCCTTCCTCTCGCGCCTCGCGTCGAGCCCGTCGAGCTCGTGCTGTCGTCGAGCTACTTCCACATCGGGTGGCAGTCCGCGTCGTGGACGACGAACACCGAGCTCGAAGCCGTCTCCGCGCTGATGCTCCGTGCCCGGCACACCGCCATCCATCGCCTCGTGAGCCAGGCCAGCGCCGCCGGCGCCGACGGCATCGTCGGCATGCGCTTCGATATCGAGCGCGACGGCCACAGCGCGGAGTTCACGGCGATGGGCACCGCCGTGCGACGCCGCGCAGGAGACGGCAAGGCCTGGCGACGGCCACGGCCGGCCCTTCACCAGCGATCTCTCGGGGGTCGACTTCTGGGCGCTCGTCCGCGGCGGCTTCCGTCCGGTGGCGCTGGCGCACGGCGTGTGCGTGTACCACGTGGCGCATCGCTCGCTCGCGGGCTGGCTGTCGGGCACGGGCCAGAACATGGAGATGCCGGCGTTCACGCAGGGGCTCTACGAGGCGCGCGAGCTGGCGATGGATCGCATGCAGACCGAGGCGCGCGCGGCGGGCTCCACGGCGGGCATCGTCGCCGTCGACGCGCGCGAAGGGAGCCACGGCTGGGACTCGCACGTGATCGAGTTCGTGGCGGTAGGCACGGGCGTGGCGCCGATCGTCGATCCCGGCCACGAAGTCCACGGCGAGCCGGGGCTCGTGCTCGGCATGCGAGACGACGACGACGACGAGCGACAGGATCTGGACGACGCGTGACTGCTGCCGAAGACCGCGTCGTCAACGCTTGACGCTCGACCTCGCGGCCGCGGCGAGCACGGCCTCGAGGTCGCCGGCCAGCGGGGCTTCGAAGACGACCGCCGCCCCGGTGTCGGGGTGGACGAGCTCGAACCGCGACGCGTGGAGGAACGTGCGATCGAGGCCGCACTTCTCTTCGAAGTAGCGATTGGTAGGCGCGTGGCCGTAGCGCTCGTCGCCGAGCACGGCGTGCTCGATCGACGCCAGGTGCCGGAGGATCGGATGCGTGCGGTGCCCCGGGTGCGGCTCCGGCACGACCCGCAAGACGCTGTGGCCGCCGACGATCGACGCGCGTCGATAGCGCGTGCGCGCCCTGACGAGGGCGCCGCCTTCCTGGAGCGCGCGGGCGATGGAGCCCTTCGACGGCGTCACGCCCCGCACGGCGGCGACGTAGATCGTGCGCGCGGTCGCGGCGCCGAGCGCACGCTGCCACTTGACGACGTGCTCGGGGCGGCGAGCGAAGATCGTGACGCCGCTCGTTCCCGCGTCGGGCCAGTGCACGGGGACCGCTTCTTCGGCGCCCGCGAGGGTCCGCACGCGCGCCTGGAGGGAACCCGCGAACCTGGCGTCCGCCGCCGTGGGCTCGTGGGGACCCTTGTCGACGACGAGCACGGCGTCGTCTTCGTAGACGACGCGGGGCGCCGGGATGACGACGATGACGTCCCGGTGGAGGACGGCGACAGTCTCGACCTCGTCGGTCAGCGGGATCATGTCGATCGGGCGAAGGGCGCCGGGCCGGTATCCGAGGCGCGCGAAGTGCGCGAGGTCGCGCGCCAGGGTGTCGGGCTCGCACGAGACGTAAGCGATGACGGCCGGCGCCAGCCGAGCGAGGGCCTCCCGCGCCGCCGGGCTGGTTCCCCGCCGGGGCGGGTTGACGACAGCGGCGTCGAAGCGTTCGCCTCTCTCTCCGAGCGCTTTCAGGGCCGCGGCGGTGTCCGCGCACACCGCGTCGACCTCGAGGTTCTGAGCCTGGGCGGCGGCCGCGGCTTGCTGGGCTGCCGGCGCGAACGACTCGACGAGCACGACGCGCGCCCCCGCGGCGGCCAGCGCCAGGGCGATGGAGCCCGAGCCGCCGTAGAGATCGAGCACACGGGGAGGGCGGGTCCGCGACACGCCGACCGCCTCTGCGAGGAGCGCGTGCACCCGCTCGGTCTGGCCGCGGTGCGCCTGGACGAACGAGCCGAACGTCGCGAAATGAACCGAGGCTCCGACGCGGTCGGGGGCGCGCGCCACGCCCGCGAGCGCGCGCGTCTCGCTGCCGAGGATCTGCGGTCCGTCACGGCCGTCGACGCTCGTGTGGAAGTTCGCGGCGACGCCAGCGACCTGGGGCAAAGCCCGCATCAGCTCGCGAGCGGCTCCCCCGAGGGCGGTGAGATCCCCCGCGCGCGCTCGCTCGACGACGAACGTGACCAGCACCCTCGCCCCGGAGGCGTCAGGGCCCTCGCGGACTTCGCGCAGGTCGACCGCGCGAAGGCTCCCGCCCCCGTCGGGTTCGAAGGGCGCGAGCGCGCCGCCCGTGGCCTTCGCTGCCCGGATGCGCTCGCGCAGGGCTGCCGAGACGGCGGAGAGCGCTGGCGTGAGGACGCGGCAACGTGGAATGTCGACGACGTGATGGCCGCCGCCCTTCGCGAAGAGGCCGACCGAGCCGCCCCGCGCGACGATGAGCTTCGCTCGCGTGCGGTAGCCGACGACCGGAAGCGCCGCGGCCACGGGCTCGGGAGCCGCGAGATCGAGCCACGGATAGCGCGCGAAGGCGGTCGCGACCCGCGCTCGCTTGTGAACGAGCTGCTCGCCGTATGTCAGGCCGAGGAGCGGACAGCCGCCGCAGCGCTCGGCGTGGTCACAGTTGACGCGCAGCGCCAGGTCGCGTTCGACGTCGCCGGGCGTCGACGGACGTTCGGCGGCCCGAGGCGCGGCCCGGGCGACGAGATCATGCGGGGCGGCCATCCGGGGGAGCCGCGGACCTTAGCACGCGCGTCGCCGCTCAGAATTTCACCCGGGCAGCGAGAAAGCCGCCCCAGAGGGCCGACGTGTGGATCCACAGCGCATCGCTCCGGGCCGGGTTGATCACCGTGCACTCGCCCTCCACCGCGACCGACGCGAGGCGGGTCAGGCGAAGCTCGGCCCCGGCCCCGAGCTGGGCCGCCAGCACGACGTCATGCGGAATGCCGGGCATGTCGGGGTCGACCCGCCATTGACCCAGCCCGAGCTGCACGAACGGCACGAGCGGACCGTCGGCAAGGCGCCGCCGCATGAGCACCATGCGCTTCGAGCGCTCCCGCAGCACCTCGTCGATTGGCGACAGGTGACCAAGGAGGAGCTGCGCGGCGTCCCAGTCGCGCGCGATGAGCGAAAGGTGAGCGGCGCGCTCGATGCTGTCGAGGAAACCGTCGAAGAACCCGCCGAGGAGCCCGTCGAGCCCTTCGACCAGCGGGCTATGCGCGGAGAGCGGCCGCTTCTGCGGGGCCGCCGGGGCGCCGGTCTCTTGTGCCCCGACTCGCAGGGCGGCGAGCATGATGACCACAGCGAGCGAGGCCGCGAGCCCCCGGGCAAGGCCGGAAGGAAGGCGCCCTCTCTGCGCATTTTGAGGCGCATTTCGAGGGCCATTTCGAGGCGCGTTTCGAGGCGCGTTTCGAGGAAGTGGGTCGCTCATCCTGTCCGTAGACACGAACCTGAGCAACGCTCGTGCCTCTTCGTGCATCGCCCGGTGAGGCTACCCCGGCGGCGAGCCCTCGTCGTCGTCCTGCGCCAGCCAGGCAAGGGTCGAAACCCCGGTTGGCCGCGGTCGCATGCGAAACTCGAGCCGTTTCGGCACGTAGTCGTTTTCAATGAATGCGCGGGCGATGACGCTCCCGTCGAGAGCGCCCGCGTCGGCGGTGGCCGTCACGGCCTTGGCGCCGGTGGCGGCCCCTTGGCCGCTGCGTGGTACAAGCAGCGTCGTGCATCCGCGCACGGACGCCGATTTCGCGATGGAGCGATACGCCGGGGGAGACACGGCAGCCTTCGGTCAGCTTTACGATGCCCTCTCCCCACGCCTATTCGGTTACCTCCTACGACAGACACGCGACCGCGCTCGTGCCGAGGATCTCTTGCAGCAGACGATGCTGCAGATCCACCGCGCTCGCGACCGGTTCATCGCCGGCGCCGAGGTCACACCCTGGGCCTTCGCCATCGCCCGGCGCCTCCTCGTCGACGACATCCGGCGTAACCGCCGGGTCATTCTCTCGGACGACGGCGACCCCGACCCCGGCGTCTCGAGCCTCGACCGCGCAGACGACCTGGTCCACGCCGGCGAGCTTGCGGTTCGCGTTCAGCACATCCTCGCGCGGCTGCCTCACTCGCAGCGGGCGGCGTTCGAGTTGATCAAGCAAGAAGGTCTCACCGTGGCCGAGGCGGCACAAGTCCTCGGGACGACCGTGGCGGCGGTCAAGCTTCGCGCCCACCGCGCGTACGAGTCGCTCCGGGCGGCGCTCGGGGACCTCGATTCCAGTCTCGAGGGGCGCAAGCCGTGAGCAGCCTGCCCCCTCCGGACCTCCGCTCCCGGATCCTCGACGCCATCGAGCGCGAGCCCGTACCGTCGCGCGCCGCGAGGTCGCGCCGGAGAGCGCTCGCCGTCGTGATCGGGTTCGCCTCTCTGCTCACGGCGCTGGCCGTCGTCGGGCCGAAGATGCACGCTCGCCCGGCGGCCTATGTCGCCGCGCTCGTCTTCGCCTGGCTGCCCATCGCCGCGCTGGCCACCTGGGCGGGCGTCACCCCCGGCCGCTCGATGCTCGGGCGCCCGGTCGCATGGCGCGTCGCCGTCGTCACGCTCACGCCCGTGGCGCTGATGGCCGCGTGGGCGGGAGTGGCGATGATCTGGCCCGCGATGCTCCAGGACACGTCCACCATCAAGCGTCACTTCATCTGCGACGCCGCCACGCTCGGTTTCTCGATCGGTCCGCTCGTCGCGTTCACCATCGTGCGCCGCGCGAGCGATCCGGTGAACCCGCGGCTGACCGGCGCGGCGATCGGCACGGCGGCGGCCACCTGGGCGGCGGTCGTTCTGCACCTGATCTGCGGGTATACGTCGGGGGCGCACATGCTCTTCGGGCACGTGGCGCCCGTGGTGCTGCTGGCGCTCATCGGCTCGGTCCTCACGGCGCGAACGGTGGCGATCCGAACGAAGACGGGGTAAACGCCGCAGTCTGTCCATGGCCTCGGGCTCCGTCCGCGTCTTGATGGTGTCGTCCGAGGTCGAATCGCTCGCCCGGACCGGAGGCCTGGGCGACGCCGTCGAGGCCCTCTCGAGAGCGCTGGGCGTGCTCGGCGCCGACGTGGTCGTCGTCACGCCGAAGTACGGCGTCACCCGCGTGCCCGCCGACGCGCGGTTGTGGCCACGGTCCGTCTTCGCGCCCCTCGGCCTCGGGCACACGCGCGAGCTCGGGGTCCTCGAGACGCACCTCGCCGATCCTTCCGCGGCACCCGTCTCCAGCCGCCGGTCGGCCCCGCCGAAGGCGAGCGGAGCACCCCGCGTTTGCCTGCTATGCGACGGCGAGCTCTTCGAACGCGACGGGATCTACGGCGACCGTCGCGGCGCCTTCACCGACAACCCCTTTCGCTTCGCGACCCTCGCGAGCGGCGCGCTGTCGGTGGCCGAGCGCGCCTGGGACGGCGCGCTGCCCGACGTGGTCCATGCCCACGACTGGCACGCGGCCCTCGCGGTTCTCTACGCGCGCCGCACCCGCGGGGCGGCGTGGGCTCGCGTCCCCACGGTGCTGACCATCCACAACCTCGCCTTCCAGGGCGTCTTTCCGTCGTCCGAGCTCGACTACCTCGCGATCCCGCGCGACGCCTGGGACGGCGGCTCGATCCGCCACGACGGAGCGGTCAACGTGATGAAGGGCGCGATCGACGTCGCTGACCGCGTGACCACGGTGAGCGAAAACTACGCGCGAGAGATCCAGCGCTGGCCTCACGGCTTCGGCCTCGAAGGGCACCTGCGCTGGAATTCGAGCAAGCTCCTCGGCATCGTCAACGGCATCGACACCGTGTCGTTCGATCCGAAGACCGACGGCGCCATCGCCCGGCGCTACGGCGCGGCCGACGCTCCGCAGGGGAAGCGCGCGTGCAAAGAGGCCCTCTGCGCCGAGCTCGGGCTCTCGAGCGACGGGCCTCTCTTTGGCGTGGTCTCGCGGCTGCAATGGCTCAAGGGGATCGACTTGCTCCTCGGGATCTTGCCGGCGCTCGTCGAGCGCGGAGCCCGCTTCGCCTTCGTCGGCACCGGCGATGCGGACCTCGAAGGCGCGCTGCGCGAGGCGGCGGCGCGCTGGCCCGGTCGCGTCGCGTCGCGCGTCGCGTTCGATCCGACGCTCGCGCGCCGGATCTTCGCGGGCACCGACTTCCTCGTGGTCCCTTCGCGCGACGAGCCGTGCGGCCTGACGCAGATGTACGCGATGCGGTACGGCGCGATCCCCGTGGTCACCCCGGTGGGGGGGCTGCGCGACACCGTCGAGCCCGTCGATGTGGCGCACGCGACGGGCACGGGCATCGTCGCGGCCGCGAGCGACGCGTCGTCGCTGCTCCTCGCATGCGAAGACGCGCTCGGCCTCTGGCGCGAGTCCATCGGCTTCGAATCGCTCGTCGCGCGGGCAATGGCCCGCGACAGCTCCTGGGACGATAGCGCTCGAAAGTATCTCTCGATGTACGAGGCTCTGCGCGGGAAGCTCGGCCCATGAGCGCGAGCCGGCTCGATTGAGCGAGTCATGAGCGTCACTTCGCGCGACATCGTCGTCGTCGGCGGCGGCCCGGCGGGAACGACCACCGCGCTGGCCCTGGCCCACGCCGCCCCGGGGCTCGCCCGGCGCGTCGTCGTGCTCGAGAAGGCGCGTTACCCGAGGGAGAAGCCGTGCGCGGGCGCACTCGGGGGTCGCGGAGACGCGCTGCTCGGAGACCTCGGCGTGACGATCGACGTCCCGAGCGCCCATGTGGACGGGATCTCGTTTCATGGCGCGCGTGGCGCCGCGGAGGCAAGTCCAGGGCGGATCGGGCGCGTCGTCCGCCGCGTCGAGTTCGACTACGCGCTCGCGCGCGCGGCCGCGTCGCGGGGCATCGAAGTGCGCGACGGCGTCGGCGTGGAGCGGCTACACGACGACGACGGCGCGATCGTCGTGGCGACCACCGCCGGCGAGCTCGCCGCGCGAGTCGTCGTGGGGTGCGACGGCGTCGGTAGCGTCGTGCGCAAGTCGATGGGCCTAGGGGCGGGCGAGCTTCGTGCTCAGGTCATCGAGGTCGACACGGAGCCGGTGCCGGGCGACCGCGATCGTGCGCTCCTGCACTTCGACTCGGCCGACCGGCGCATCGCCGGTTACGCGTGGGACTTTCCGACCGTGGTCGACGGGCGCGCCCTCGTCTGCCGCGGGCTCTATCACTTGAAGACGCCTCGGGACGCGTCACGCGACGGGCCGGACCTCGGCGCGCTGCTCGCCGAGCGCCTGCGCGGACTCGGAATCGACCCCGCGCGCTGCCAGAATAAGCGGTACGCAGAGCGCGGCTTCGAGCCCGCGGCGCGGCTGGCGCAGGGCCGTCGCATGCTCGTGGGCGAGGCCGCGGGGATCGACCCCGTGACGGGCGAGGGGATCGCCCAGGCGATCGAGTTCGGCGTGTTGGCGGGTCGCTTTCTCGCCCGGACGCTCGGGAACGGGCGCGAAGGTCCCGGCGAGCTCGAAGGCTGGCAGCACGTGGTGGCGGCGTCGCGGCTCGCGAGGGACCTTCGCCTCCGCGTCCGTCTGATGGGGCTCTTTTACGGACCGTGGCGTGCGGAGGTCGAGGCCTTCCTCGCCGAGACTCCGGCCGCTCTCTTCGTCGGCTGTCAGCATTTCGCCGCACAGCCTCGCGACTGGGCGAGGGTCGGAGAAGTCGCGGGCCACGCCGTCGCGCGGG
>OCTA010000356.1_pt1 | contig 42397 bp, 43 predicted proteins | sample 1538991 | NCBI WGS metagenome assembly OCTA01 (sample SAMEA3539302, study PRJEB22396) | soil metagenome | biome: tundra; feature: field; material: soil | place: USA | collected 2010-05 | depth 0.15 m | reverse complement strand
CGGTGGATCCGGGTTCCGCAGTAGATCCGGCATGTCCCCGTGCACCGGATCCACCACCAGGCCCGGATCTACCACGGAAAATCCCGCTGGCCGGAGCCGAGAACGGGGCGGGTGGGCCGGGACGGATGCGGCGGGCGGGACGTCAGGGATCACGCCCGGGACGGAGCTGCCCGCCGGGGGCACTCTGACCCCGGGGCTCAGACCGGGCTAAACGTAACGCTACAGCCTCGATGCGGGCGGTTAGGACCCGCGGTCGCGGATGAGATGAGTTAAGCAGGCGCGGAGTTATGGCCTGCTCGGCATAGCCGCCGGACCCATCAGGCTCTACCCGCCATGCTTGCTTGCCCGGGAGAACGCTCACCGCCTCCTGCAGCGCGGTTCCGGCGTAGTGCAGCCCCACGCCGTCCTCGGTCGCATACCCGGCGGCCAGCTGGCCGTCGGCTACCAGCTCCCGGTACACGCGCCTGCGCGGCTGATCATCGAGGTCATCGTGGACACCGTTGCTGTACGGGACAAACCCGAGGCCATCGGTAAAGGGCGCCAGCGAGTCGCCGAACGAATCCGTCGGCCCGCCCAGATGCCAGCACAGGCTGCCCGCGCTCGAACCTGTCAGCACCACGCCGGCTTCCCAGCACTCGCGAAGGATCTGCGGAAGGCCGTGCGCGCGCCACACCGCCATCAGGTTCACGACGCTGCCGCCCTCGACCAAGATCACGTCCTGGCCCAGCAGATGAGCACGCACGTCCGGAACGCTCGGCTGGGTAAACAGCCGCAGGACGCTGAACTCGACGTCAGCTTGATCAGCGTAAGCGGACGTGTAAAAGTCGACCGCTTCCCGGGAGTCGCCGACCGCCGTCGGTATATAACACAGCCGCGTCCGGGATCTGGCATCGGCGAGCCCTATTCCGTACTCGACCAGGCTCGTGGTATCTCGGCCACCAGGAACCGGCTTCAAGACCCCGGAGTACGCGAATATCTGGCGGCGGATATCAGGCACGTCGCGGCCCTTTACCGCTGGCGGCTGGCGTCGATCTGGTCGAAGTCGCCGATGGCATTGCGCACCCCGCCGCCACCAGACCACTGCCACATCAGGGCGTTGGAGCTCGAGCTGCTGACCCCGCCGAAGAACTGGGCGCAGCCGCCCGACTTCAGGCACCAGCCGCTCGGGGCGTCGGACAGGTTCGCGGTCTCCGGCTCGTAGGTCCACTCGTCTGTGTGCGGGATCGAGGCGGCGCTGCCGGTGCCGAAGATGCTCGTCCAGATGCCCGCAGCCGAGTAGACGCCCGGCTTGTACTTCGAGTGCGCGATGACGTAGCCCCAGAACCCGTTGAAGTCGGCTCGGTCCAGGGCGGCCGGGACGCCGCTCTGCCTCACTACGCCGCTGCACGGTGAGGTGTACACGTTGTTCCAGCCGTTGTCGGATGCAGGAGCGACGCCGGGCAGCTCGATGTCCATGAACAGGACCGGGTAGGTCACGTGATCCCCGGCCGCGTCGGCCAGCGCCCGCGCGGCCTGCCGCGCGCCCCAGGCGGTGGCCTGCGCCGCGGTCCCGTTCCAGCCGGGGTCAACGCCGGGTCCGCCCATGAACCAGTACACCGCGGTGCCGATGCCCTTGCCGTACGTGGTGTAGTTGGTGTCGGCCTGCGCGCTGTTCGCCGCGGACCAGGCGAGGAAGCCGCCGTGGCAACCGAGCCAGTACGACCAGCTGCCGGTCATCCCGATGTAGCCGCCGTAGGCCCCACCGGTGCCTGGCTCGCTGTAAGGGGCGCGGCCGCTCACCGTCACCGGCCAGCTGTCCGTGCCGTACCAGAACCCGGGCGGGCCGTCGCCGAGCGGCTGGGTCCGCGCGGCGGTGACGGCCTGGGCCGGGTCCGTCGGCAGGGTCGCGGTGACGGCGCCGGCCGCCAGCAGCAGCGCCGCGCATCCGCCCAGGGCCAGCTTCCACCGCTTCACGTTTCCTCCACGCAGTCTTTGTCGTTCTCTGCCGTCACGGCTCACTTACCCTATGACGGGATAATGCCGCTCGCGGTTGGACGCGCCGAACCGGGGAAAGGAACCGCAGTTCGCAGCGCAACCTAAAGACAGCGGCACATAAGAACGAAGCAGACGGGAGACGATATGGCGACGATCGCGATCTTCGGAGGAACCGGCTACGCGGGCAGCGCGATCAGGGACGAGGCGCTGCGGCGCGGGCACACCGTCATCTCGGTCAGCCGGAAGGAAGCCGAGCTCGCGGGTACCCCTGGCTTCATCTCACGGGCCGGCAACCTGCACGATCCCGCCCTCGTCGACCACATGGCGGTCGAGGCCGACGTCCTGGTGGTGGCGACCCGGGCTGGCCAGCAAGACGGCGTGCGCCTAGCCGACGCGGTCACGATGCTAGCCAAGGCGGCGGCTGAGCACAGCACCAGGCTCGGCTTCGTCGGCGGGGCGGGCTCGCTGCACGTCACCGAGGGCGGCCCGCGGGTGGTGGACCTGCCGACGTTCCCCGACGCCCACAAGGGCGAGGCGCTAGGCCAGGCCGACGTCCTGGCCGCGCTGCGGGAAACCGCCGCCGACGTGGACTGGTTCTACCTGAGCCCGGCGGCCTCCTTCGGGGCTTACGCTCCGGGCGAGGCGACCGGCCATTACCGCCTCGGCGGCGATGTCCTGCTCGCCGACGCCGACGGCAACTCGAACATCTCCGGCGCCGACTACGCCAAGGCCTTCGTCGACGAGATCGAGCAGCCGGAGCACCGCAGGAAGCGCTTCAGCGTGGCTTACTGACCGGCCTGGCCGGGTCCCCGCCGGGGTACGGGAAGGCCGAGGCCGCCCACGGCGCCCGGGTGGTGCAGGATCGCGGCGCCGAGCTCGTTGACCCGCACGGCGACCAGGCCGTCGTAACGCGACAGCCAGGCGAGGTCACCGGCCCCCCACAGACCGCGGTAATCGTCGCGCGCGCCGGCCGGGTCGGTGTAGGCCACGTCGACCACGCCCATGGTGGCCGCGTACTCGAACAGCACGCAGAGCGCGTACCGGCCAGGCAGCACGTTCCAGGCCGCGGGGCCGGCGTGACCGAGTGATCCGTGGTAGGAGTCGGTGACGTACAGCCGCCACAGCGCCCTCAGGCTCCTGGCCACCACGAGCGGGCGAGGCTGCGTGGCCATGATCCCGAGCAGCACGTCGACGTCGGTCCATGCGCCCGGCTCGACGGCGGCCAGACCCGCGGCCACCGCGGCGCGGCGCCCGGGCACCGAGGTCAAGGTGGACGGCCTCCGCTGTCCCTTGATCGCCTCGACCCGGGCCAGCTCATCGTGCGAAACGCTGGTCAGCCACCTGTCCCACAGCGCGCCAAGCGTCTGGTAGGACGGCCGGGCGAGCGCCGCCCGGCCGCGGGCGGTCAGCTCAAGCCTTGGTCCGGCCAGCTGCGCCAGGCCGCCGGCCTGCAGCAGCAGGGGCCACGCGAACGCGGCGATGGGCTCGGTGGCGCCGAAGTGATCTGCCTCGTAGTAGTCACCGGCGACGAGGACATCCTCGACCAGCCGGACCGTCGCGGCCAGCGGCCGCCTAGTGGCCGCGGCGTAGCGCATCTGGCTGTCAGCGGTCAGCTCGAGGACGGCGACGAGGTTGGACAGCGCGTCGGGCGCGGTGCAGCGTTCATCAGTAACGGCGATCGTGCCCTCGGCCACCAGCAAACCTTAGCGGCTCACCGGCCGGTCACGGGGTTGCCTCGCCGGACAACACCGCAGAAAGCGGGTATGGGACCGTTAGCGGTATGCGCGTGACCGGAGTCGATGCCTGCAGGCGCGGCTGGGTCGCGGTCACCCTGGAGGCCTCCGGGCGGGCTCAGCTCCCCCGGCTGGCCTGCGTCCGCATGCACGAATCGCTGGCGAGCGTGCTCGGCCCAGCTCCGGATCCGGCCCGGGTGGTCGGCATCGACATGCCGCTCGGGCTGCTGGAATCGGGCTGGCGCCAGGCGGACCGGACGGCCCGCGGCCTGCTCGGTCCCAGGCGCAGCTCGGTCTTCGCGATCCCGCCCCGGGCCGTCTGGGCGCAGGAAAGCTATCCCGCCGCGAACCAGCGCTGCCGCGAACTCACCGGTCAGGGGTTCAGCGTGCAGGCGTGGGGGCTGCGCGCCAAGCTGCTCGAGGCCAACAGGTACCGCGAGGCGTGCCAGCACCCGATGTATGAGGTACACCCGGAACTTGCGTTCGGCGCCATGGCGGGGACACCGCTCGCGGACAGCAAGCACACGACCGCCGGGCTCGAGCGGCGCCGCGACCTGCTGGCCCTGGCCGGGATCGGGCCGGTTACCAAAGCGGCGCCGGTGACCGACACCCTGGACGCTGCGGCGGTGGCCTGGAGCGCCTGGCGTATCGCCACCGGCCAGGCGATCGTCCTGCCTGACCAGCCTCAGCGGGACAGCCGTGGCCGGGAGATCGCGATCCGTTACTAGCCGCGCGGGGGCCTGGTGCGCAGCCCGTCAAAGGCCATGGCGCATATCGCGTCCGCGAGCGGCCGCGTGTCCGCGCGGCGGGCCGGGCGATACCACTCGACGACGGAGTTGACCAGCCCGAACAGCAGCCGGGCGGTGATCATCGCGTCGGCGTCCGGCTGGATGTCGCCGTCGGCCACCGCCTGGGACACCAGTTCGGCCACGAACCGGTCGAAGGCGCGCCGCTTGTCCAGCGCGGTCCGCTCGACGTCGGTGTTGCCGCGCACCCGCAGCAGCAGGGTGACGTACGGCGACTCGGCTTCGAGCACCTCCACGCTGCGCCGGACCAGGTACTCCAGCCGCTCGATGGCCGACGCGGGCAGGACCCGCGCCCGGTCCGTCGCCGCCGACAGGCCGGCCAGCGCCCGGTCCAGGGCCAGGCGGAGCAGTTCTTCCTTGCCGGCTACGTGGTGGTAGATCGCCGACTTGGCGATGCCGAGCCGGTCCGCCAGATCCCGCATGCTGGTGCGGTCGTAGCCTTGCTCGTTGAAGAGCTCGACCGCCACCGCGAGCACCGACGCCAGGTCATAGCCCGGGCGCCCGCGGCGCGGCCCTGAGGATGAGGCCGCGCCCGCCGGAGGGTTCTGGGGTTCCGGCCCGGGAACCGGGGGCGCGATCACGAGGCCGGAGCCGTCGGGGCCTGCGGCGCGGCTGGGTCCCGGGCCAGCTGATGGCTCCGGCCGCGGAATTCGGCGATCACCTCACCGCCGCGGCGCACGGTCACGTCGTAGAGCCCCGACCGCCCGAACCGGGTGCGCATGAAGGCCTCGGCCTCCAGGACGTCGCCAGCCCGGGCGGGAGCGACGAAAACGATATCGGCCGACGCGGCGACGGTCACCGGCCCGTAGCTGTTGCACGCGCAGGCGAACGCGGTGTCGGCCAGCGTGAAGATCAGCCCGCCGTGCGCCATGGCGTGCCCGTTCACCATGTCAGCGCGCACCGTCATCCGGGTCACCGCCCGCCCCTCGCCCTGCTCGACCAGCTCGATGCCCAGGCCGCGGGAGGCCACATCCCTCGTCATCATCGCCTGGACGCTGGGCGTATGCGGCACGGACATCTCCTCCTGTATTATTGACCGAACGTCCGGTAAATAATACCGGAGAGACCCGGCCCGGAGGGATGGTGGCGATGACTGCGCTCCCCGACGAGATGACGGGCGACCTGGCCGCCCACTTCGACGAGACACTCGGGCGCGGCCGGCGCATCGAACCGCGGGACTGGATGCCGGACGCCTACCGCGCGACGCTGATCCGCCAGATCGCCCAGCACGCGCATTCCGAGATCATCGGCATGCAGCCCGAGGGCAACTGGATCACCCGGGCCCCGTCGCTGCGGCGCAAGGCGATCCTGATCGCCAAGGTGCAGGACGAGGCGGGCCATGGCATGTACCTGTACTCGGCCGCCGAGACGCTCGGCGCCGATCGCGCCGACCTCACCGACAAGCTCCTGCGGGGACGGCAGAAGTACTCCTCGATCTTCAACTACCCGACGCTGACCTACGCGGACGTCGGCGTGATCGGCTGGCTGGTCGACGGCGCGGCCATCTGCAACCAGGTGCCGTTGTGCCGCTCCTCCTACGGCCCCTACGCGCGGGCCATGGTCCGCATCTGCAAGGAGGAGTCTTTCCACCAGCGGCAGGGCTACGAGCTGCTGCTGACGATGATGCGCGGTACCGCGGGCCAGCGCGCGATGGTGCAGGACGCCACGAACCGGTTCTGGTGGCCGTCCCTGATGATGTTCGGACCGCCGGATGACCAGTCGCCCAACACCGCGCAGTCGATGGCCTGGGGCATCAAGCGGCACACCAATGACGAGCTGCGGCAGCGTTTCGTCGACATGACCGTGCCGCAGGCCGGCAAGCTCGGCGTCACTCTGCCCGATCCCGGCCTGACGTGGAACGCCGAGCGCGGGCACTACGACTTCGGCGCGGTCGACTGGGACGAGTTCATGGCCGTGGTCAAGGGCAACGGGCCGTGCAACGCCCAGCGGGTCGCGCGCCGTCAGGCGGCCCACGACGAGGGAGCCTGGGTGCGCGAGGCCGCCTCGGCGCATGCCGCAAAGCGGGGGGGTTCGGGGGGGTCGTCCCCCCCGGAGCCAGCACTGCAGGCGGCCAGGAAGGACGCCGCCTGATGGCCGAAAACCAGGTGCGCTCGGGCTGGCCGCTGTATGAGGTGTTCCTGCGCGGCAAGCGGGGCCTGAATCATGTGCACGTCGGGTCGCTGCACGCGGCCGACCCGGAGATGGCCCTGCACCACGCCCGTGACCTGTACACCCGCCGGAACGAAGGCGTAAGCATCTGGGTCGTCGCGGCCACCGACATCACCGCGTCGAGCCCGGACGAGAAGGACCCGTTCTTCGCGCCGTCCGGGGACAAGGTCTACCGGCACCCCACGTTCTACGAGATCCCCGACGATGTCCCGCACATGTAGCGCGCCGATGACCGACGACGAATTCACCGTCTACCAGGGCCTAGCGCAGGACACCGAGGATCACCGCTGGGCGTTCGGCACCGGGTTCACCGACCCGCTCGAGGGCATCGACACGTCCGTGGCGGACGGCGTGGACCCCGCCGCGCTGGCCACGTACTGCCTGATGCTCGGCGACGACGCGCTGATCTACTCCCACCGGCTGCAGCAGTGGATGACGCGCATGCCGGAACTCGAGGAAGAGACGGCGCTGGCCAACATCGCCCTGGACCTGCTCGGCCAGGCGCGCATGCTGCTCGCCCGGGCCGGCCGGGCCGAGGGCGCGGGACGGCAGGAGGATCAGCTCGCCTTCTTCCGCGACGAGAACGAGTTCCGCAACGTGCGGCTGGCCGAAACCATCGACGCGGACTTCGCCGAGCTGACCGGCCGGCTGCTGATCTTCTCGGCCTGGCGCCTGGCGCTGTTCAGCCAGCTGACCGGGTCGGCCGACCCGGTGCTTGCGGCCATCGCGGCCAAGGGCGTCAAGGAACTCACGTACCACCGGGAGTACGCGGCCGAATGGGTGATCAGGCTCGGCGACGGCACCGCGCTGTCGCATGCCAAGATGCAGGCCGCGCTGGAGGCCATCTGGCCGTTGGCCGACGAGCTGTTCCGCACCGACGCGGTGATAAGGACGTTGCCTGCGGTGGCGGCTGACCCGGCGACGCTGCGCGGCGAGGTCGACGAGGTCCTGCGCACCGTGCTGGCCGCGGCGGGACTTGACCGCCCGGACCGCGCGCCGATGGCCGCGGTGGCCGGCCAGACCGGACGCGACGGCGTGCACACCGAGGCGTTCGGGTACCTGCTGGCCGAGCTGCAGAGCGTGGCCCGGGCGCACCCGGATGCGACGTGGTGACGGCCATCCGCCCTGACCCGGCGGCACCGGCCCTGGAGGTGGCGCGGGAGGTCGCCGCGTCGGTCCCCGACCCGGAACTGCCGATGGTGACGCTGGCCGACCTCGGTATCCTGCGGGACGTCACGGCCGAGGATGGCCAGCTGGTGGTGACGATCACGCCGACCTACTCGGGCTGTCCCGCGCTGCGCGAGATCGCGCAGGACCTCAGGCACCGCCTGAGCCAGGCCGGCTTCGCCCCCGTCACCGTCCGGACCGCGCTCGCGCCGGCCTGGACCAGCGACTGGATCACCCCGGCGGGCCGGCGGAAGCTGCAGGCGGCCGGCATCGCCCCGCCGCACCCCGCACCGGCCCGGGACCGGCAGGCCCCGGTCCCCCTCATCCTGGGCACCACCCGTCGCCTGCCGGTGGCGTGCCCGCGGTGCGGCTCCCCCGCCACGACCCAGACCGCCGCGTTCAGTGCCACCGCGTGCAAGGCCCTGTACCGCTGCGACGCCTGCCGTGAGCCGTTTGAGTACGTGAAGGACATCTGATGGCTTCTGGTCCAAGGCCGGCCGCGTCCCGCACCGAGTTCCATCCGCTCACCGTCGCGCGGGTGGACCCGCTGACCGGCGATTCGGCCGCGGTGACCTTCGACGTGCCGCCCGGGCTGGCGGAGACGTTCGCGTTCGCCCCCGGGCAGTCGCTGACCGTCCGCCGCGGCGGCGAACGCCGCTCCTACTCGATCTGCGCGGTCAGCGGACGCCCGCCGCGCATCGGCGTCCGGGAGGTCGCGGGCGGCGCGGTGTCGGGCTGGCTGGTGCACGACGTCCGGGCCGGGGACGTAATCGAGGCCCAGGCCCCGTCCGGGTCCTTCACCCCCGATCTGGGCCAGCCCGGGCATCATGCCCTGATCGCCGCGGGCAGCGGGATCACCCCCGTGCTGTCCATCGCCGGCTCGGTGCTCGCCGCGCACCGCGAATCGTCCGTCACCTTGTTTTACGGCAACCGGCGCAGCGACTCGGTGATGTTCGCCGACGAGATCGCCGATCTCAAGGACGCTGACCCGGCCCGGATCTGCCTGGTCCACGTGCTCAGCCGCGAGCCGACCGAGGTCGAGCTGTTCAACGGCCGGCTCGACGCGGTCAAGCTGCGCTCGCTGCTGCCGGTCACGGTGGACGTGGCCGCCGTGGATCACTGGTGGCTGTGCGGGCCATTCGCCATGGTGGAAGGCGCGATCGGCGTGCTGACCGAGCTCGGCGTGCCGCGCGACCGCATCCACCGCGAGCTGTTCTACGTCGAGGAGGAGCCGCCGGCCATCGCCCAGCACGCCGAGGCGCCCGTAGGTCCCGGCGCCGAGGTGACCGTGCTGCTCGACGGCCGCGCCAGCACCACGACCATCGAGCCAGGCACCGCGATCCTGGACGGGGCCCAGCGGGTCCGGCCCGATCTGCCGTTCGCCTGCAAGGGCGGCGTCTGCGGCACCTGCCGCGCCCTGCTGGTCAAGGGCGAGGTCACCATGCGGCGCAACTACGCCCTGGAGCCCGAGGAGCTCGACGCGGGTTACGTGCTCACCTGCCAGGCTCTTCCCGCGTCCGAGGTGATCACGGTTGACTACGATGCCTAGCGACGAGGATGCCCAGCCACCGAGGAGTCCGGGAGATGCAGGACGACACGTCGCCATCGGCCGGCCTGGATCCCATCGAGCGGGCGTCGGTCGATGAGCTGCGCGCGCTGCAGCTCGAGCGGCTGCGCTGGACACTGCGGCACGCCTACGCCAACGTGCCGCACTATCGCGCCGCCTTCGACGCGGCCGGGGTGCACCCGGACGACTGCCAGGACCTGGCCGACCTGGCCAAGTACCCGCTGACCAGCAAGGCCGACCTGCGCGAGAACTACCCGTTCGGCATGTTCGCGGTCCCGCGCGAGCAGGTGGTGCGGATCCACGCCTCGTCCGGCACCACCGGCCGGGCCACCGTGGTCGGCTACACCCGCGACGACACCGAGGTGTGGGCCGCGATGATGGCCCGCTCGATCCGGGCCGCGGGCGGCCGTCCCGGCCACATCCTGCACAACGCCTACGGGTACGGACTGTTCACCGGCGGGCTGGGCGCACACTACGGCGCGGAGAAGCTTGGCTGCACGGTGGTGCCGGTCTCCGGCGGCATGACCGAACGGCAGGTCACGCTGATCCGGGACTTCCGCCCGGACATCATCATGGTCACCCCGTCGTACATGCTCGCGATCGTCGACGAGATGGAACGGCAGGGCGATGACCCGGCGGCATCGACGCCACCGACATCTACGGCCTGTCCGAGGTGATGGGCCCGGGCGTGGCGCAGGAGTGCGTGGAGACCAAGGACGGCCTGCACATCTGGGAGGACCACTTCTACCCCGAGGTGATCGACCCGCTCACCGGCGAGGTGCTGCCCGACGGCGCCGAGGGCGAGCTCGTCTTCACCTCGCTGACCAAGCAGGCCATGCCGGTCATCCGCTACCGGACCCGCGACCTCACCCGGCTGCTGCCGGGGACCGCGCGCACCATGCGGCGGATGCAGAAGATCACCGGCCGCACCGACGACATGATCATCCTGCGCGGAGTCAGCCTGTTCCCGACCCAGATCGAGGAACTCATCATGGGCATCCCGGTGCTCTCACCGCACTTCCAGCTGCACCTGAGCCGGACCGGCCGGATGGATCAGCTGGCCGTCCACGTCGAGCGCCGCACCGGAGCCGCCGAATCCGACGCGGCCCGGGCCGGCCCCCAGCTGGCAACGCTGATCAAGAACACCATCGGCGTGACCGTCACCACGAACGTCCTGGCACCCGACTCGATCGAGCGGTCCGTGGGCAAGATGCGCCGCATCGTGGACCACCGGCCGCGCTGACGGGCTGCCAACCGCGGCCGTCGGGCCGCCCGCCAGCCGCGGCTAGAGGCGGAACCGGGTGCCTGTCACCTTTTCCGCGATACCGGTGCGGTCCAGGTAAGGCGTGATCCCGCCCAGGTGGAAGGGCCAGCCGGCCCCCAGGATCATGCACAGGTCGATGTCCTCGGGGGCGGCCACGACACCCTCGTCGAGCATCAGCCTGATCTCCTCGGCCAGCGCCTCGAGCGCGCGCTCCCGCACCTGATCCGCCGTGGACGGGCGGTCACCGCCGGACAACAGGGCGACGACCGACTCGTCGACGGAGAAATCAGGCTGGTAGAGCGCGGTCTTGCCCGCCTGCACCAGGGCCCGGAGCTTCGGCGACACGGCGAACCGTTCGGGGTAGGCGGCGTGCAGCGTCTCGCCGACGTGCAGTGCGACCGCGGGCCCGACGAGCTGGAGCAGCAGGAACGGGGGCACGGGCAGGCCGAGCGGATCGGGAGCGTGCTCGGCCACGTCCCAGGCCGTGCCCTCGTCGACGCAGCCGAGAACCTCGCCCAGGAACCTGGTCAGCAGGCGGTTGACGACAAAGGCGGGCGAGTCCTTGACCAGCACGCAGTCCTTCTTCAGCCCCTTCCCGACGGCCAGCGCGGTCGCCAGCGTGGGCTCGTCCGTCCGGGCGGCCCGCACCACCTCGACCAGCGGCATCATCGCGACCGGGTTGAAGAAATGGAATCCGGCCACGCGCTCGGGATGAGCCAGCTCCGCCGCCATCTGCGTTACCGACAGCGAGGAGGTATTGGTGGCCAGCACGCAATCCGGCCGGACGACCGCCTCGACCTCGGCGAAGACCTGCTGCTTGACCGAGATCTCCTCGAACACGGCCTCGATCACGAAGTCGGCGTCCGCGAACGCGTCCTTGGTCAGCGACCCGCTGACCAGACCGGTCAGCCTGGCGGCGGCGTCCTCACTGAGCCGGCCGCGGCGGGCCAGCTTGGCGATCTCGGCCTGCACGTGGCCAACCCCGGCGTCGAGCCTGGCCTGGTCCAGGTCGGTGAGCACCACCGGCACTTCGAGCCGCCGCGCGAACAGCAGCGCGATCTGCGCCGCCATCAGGCCCGCGCCGACCACGCCGACCTTGGTCACCGGCCGTGCCAGCGACTTGTCCGGCGCGCCCACGGCCTTCCTGGCCCGCTTCTGGGTGAGGTCGAACGCGTAGAGCCCGGCCTGCAGCTCGTCGCTGAGCAGCAGGTCCGCGAGCCCGTCGTCCTCGGCGGCGAAACCCTCGTCCCGGCCGCGGTCGCGCGCGGCGGCCACCAGGTCGATGGCCCGGTAAGGGGCGGGGGCGGCACCGTGCAGCTTGCCGTCCGCGAAGAACCGCGCCCCGGCCGCTGCCTGGGCCCAGTCTTCCTCCACCGGAGACCTGGTCACTGAGACCTCGCCGGTGAGGACCCGGGCCGCCCAGCGCAAGGACTCGGCCAGGAAGTCGGCGGGGTCGAACATGGCGTCGGCAATGCCGAGGGAGAAGGCGTCTGGTCCCTTCAGCATGCGGTTCTGGCTGAGCGGGTTCTCGACGATGACCTTCAGCGCCAGCGCCGGGCCGATCAGGTGCGGCAGCAGGTAGGTGCCGCCCCAGCCGGGCAGCAGGCCGAGGAAGCACTCCGGGAACGCGACCGCGGAGACCCCGGAGGAGATCGTCCGGTACGAGCAGTGCAGCGCGAGCTCCAGGCCGCCGCCGAGCGCGGCGCCGTTGACGAACGCGAACGACGGCACGTTCAGCTCGCCGAACCGGCGGAAGACGGCGTGCCCGAGCCTGGCGATGGCCAGCGCCTCGTCCCGCGCGCGGATCAGCGCGGCTCCGGTCAGGTCGGCGCCGACCGCGAAGATGAACGGCTTGCCGGTCACCCCGACCGCGGTGATGCCGGTCCGGGCCGCTATCGAGTCCAGCGCGTCCCGCAGCGAGAGCAGCCCGGCCGGGCCGAACGTGCTCGGACGGGTGTGGTCGTGCCCGTTGTCCAGGGTGATGAGCGCCATCGTGCCCGCCCCTGCGGGCAGCTGGACGTCGCGCACGAAGGCCTTGGTGACGACCTCGCCGGGGAACAGGGCGGTGATGTCCGGATCGTCGAGCCCGGAGCCGTTCGGATTAAAGGGTGTTTGCATTGAGGTTCTCCCACAGGACCGTGCCGCCCATGCCCAGCCCGACGCACATCGTGGTCAGGCCGTAGCGGACATCCGGGCGCCCGGCGAACTGGCGGGCCAGCTGGATCATCAGCCGCACCCCGGAACTCGCGAGCGGGTGCCCGAGCGCGATCGCGCCACCCCACGGGTTCACCCGCGGGTCGTCGTCGGCGATCTTGAAGTGGTCGAGGAAGGCGAGCACCTGGACGGCGAACGCCTCGTTGATCTCGATCAGCCCGATGTCGTCGATGGTCAGGTCGTTGCGGGCCAGCAGGGTCTCGGTGGCGGGCACCGGCCCGACGCCCATCACCTCGGGGTCCACCCCGGCGAAGGAGAAGTCGGCCAGCCGCATCCTGGCGTCCAGGCCCAGCTCGGCGGCCACGTCCTCGGCTGCGATCACGCAGCCGGTGGCGCCGTCGTTCAGCCCGGCGGAGTTCCCGGCGGTGACCCGGCCGTGCGGCCGGAACGGGGTCTTGAGCGCGGCCAGCGCTTCGATGGTGGTACCGGGACGCGGCGGCTCGTCGGCAGTGGCCAGGCCCCAGCCTTTCTCCGCGCTGCGCACCGCGACCGGCACCAGGTCGGGCTGGATCTGGCCCGCCGCGTAGGCCGCGGCGACCTTGCGCTGGCTGGCCAGCGCGTACGCGTCGGCCCGGGCCCGGGTGATGGCCGGGAACCGGTCGTGCAGGTTCTCCGCCGTCGCGCCCATCGACAGCGCGGACGGATCCACCAGCCGCTCGGCGATGAACCTGGGGTTGGGGTCGACGCCTGAGCCCATCGGGTGATGGCCCATGTGCTCGACGCCGCCGGCCACCGCCACGTCGGTGGCGCCCAGCGCGATCGACCCGGCGGTGGTGGTCACCGCGGTCATCGCGCCGGCGCACATCCGGTCGATGGCGTAGCCGGGCACCGACTTCGGCAGCCCGGCCAGGATCGCGGCGCTGCGCCCGATGGTCAGCCCCTGGTCACCAGTCTGGGTGGTGGCGGCCACCGCGACCTCGCCGATCCGCCCGGGCGGCAGCGCCGGGTTGCGCCGGAGCAGCTCGCGGATCACGCTCACGATCATGTCGTCGGCCCTGGTCTCGGCGAACAGGCCGTTCGGCCCGGCCTTCCCGAAGGGGGTGCGAACGCCGTCCACGAAGACGACATCGCGTGCGATACGGGGCACGGTCAGCCTCCCTTTGCGCCGTCAGGCAACGAGCTAGCGCTAATGCTACTCGTCAGTAACCAACGCTCGGCCGGGCGGGGGTGTTCCGGCGACCGGCCGAGAAATCCGACCAGCTTGTCGCCCGGGCTGGCCTGGCCCGGGACCTCGACCGGGACGGCGAACAGGCCCTCGCGGCCGGCGATGAGCGCCGGCCACCAGCACGACCGCGCCGTAGGGCGGGTCCGTCATGCCTGTATAGACCGGACCGGCGCCCGATTCTCACCGGGGATCAGTTTCTGCTGGTCAGCGTTGAGCCAGGCCATCGTCCTATTTTCTCGGGGGGTCGGGGCCCCGCGCTCGGCCCCCTCCAGCTCGAGGTGGGCGCGGTGCAGGTTACCCACGATCCGTTCGGAATCGAGAAGGTCTGAAAAGGCCCCCAGGTCGGTGGCGCGGGCGGCTCCCCAGTCCACCTCGGACCAGATTCCGGGCGGAGGCGGCACGGGGGTGCGGTGGATGACCTCGCGGCATTGCTCGTGCCCGACGATGGTGGCGCCACTCATCAGGTAGTTGCCGTGCGTGTGATCGCCATGATGATGGGTGTTGACCAGCGTGCGGACCGGCTTATCCGTTCACGCCGGTGCGGCCGGCCAGGAAGCCGGTGTTGTTGAGGTACCAGCTGCCGTCAGGCTGCAGGTAGGCGTAGACGCCCTCGCTCACCTGGCTGACTTCGCCCAGGCTCATCGTCATGCTCCTTTGTCCGGGACGGCAGCAGCAGCGCTACCGCGAGCAGCATCCCGAAGGCCGCCAGCCCGGCGAGAATATACGCGTTGCCCAGGATCAGCGCCAGGCCGTGCCAGTGGTACTCGTTGAACCAGGGCCGGTCGCCGTACCAGTCGTAGTAGTACGGGTTGGTGTTCTTCGGGATCCAGATCAGGCCGAGCGAGTCGTTGCCGAGGTTGACCGCGGAGGTGAACAAGCTGGCCGGCCACGCGCCGAACCACGCCACTATCGCCACCGCCGCAATTCCGCAGGCCCAGGCTCGGCGGCGCGCTCCCCGGCGCCACGCCTGCACGGCGTAGTGCGCGGCCACCACCGCACCCGGCGCGATCCACACCCAGTGATGATCCCAGCTGATCGGCGAGTCGAGCAGTCCGGTCAGCGCCGCCATCAGCAGCCCGAGCACCGGGTGGCCCTTCCGGTCGAGCAGGCCCGCGCCGATCACGCCGGCCAGGCCGACCACGATCGCCGCGGCGATCCAGGCCGGCTTGGCGCCATTTATGCTGCCGGTCAGCCGGGTGATGATGCCGTCGAGTGACTGGTTGCCCGCCCAGCCGGTGAAGCCCGTCCGGCCGCCCTGGACGAACAGGCCGCCGAACCACCACTTGCTGGCATCACGCGGCAGGATGACAAAGCCGAGCACGACCGTGAAGGCGAAACCGGCGCAGGCCATGGCCGCCTGCCGGAACTTCCTGGCCACCAGCAGGTACGGGATGAAGATCAGCGGCACCAGCTTGATGCCGGCCGCGACGCCGGTGCCGAAGCCCTTCCACCAGCGGCTGTTCTCGGTGTCCGGCTGGCACAGGTCCCAGAGGATCAGCGCCATCAGGACCAGGTTGACCTGGCCGAGGTACATCGTCCGCAGCACGGGTTCGGTCCAGTACACGGCGCCCGCGCCGAGCAGCGTGGCGCCCAGCCTGACCTTGTCCCGGCGGTAGCCCAAGCCGCCGAGGGTGATCCACAGCGCCGCTAGCAGCGCGATGATGTCCGCCGCCACAGCTAGGTGCTGGGACAGCCCCCAGGGCACGAAGGAGATGAGCGCGAACGCGATGGCCGCGAACGGCGTGTAGGTGAACGGCAGATGGAGCTTTCCGTACCCCACCCAGTCGTAAAGCGGGGACGCCAGGTGCGGGTTGTACAGCGGGCTGATATGCCGGACGATGAGGCCGCCGGAACGGTATACGGCCAGGTCCACCGGGTCCATGGTGAAGCTCTTGGGGTGGATGACCATGTAGATGACGTAGCCCCCGAGGGCCACGGCGAACGCGACTAGACCCGCCAGGAGCAGCCAGTTGCCTGGCTTCTTAGTTTCCCCGGCGGGCGCTTGCTGGCGGGTGAGGACCGATCTCACCTCGCCAACCCTAGCGGTTCCCGCTAGGATTCCGTTCTCGGAGGTGGGGATGTCAGAGGTTAATACGGCCACGAGGCCGGCCGGGCGGTCCCAGGCGGGCCAGCTCGCCCGGCTGCGCATGGCCAGCTTCGGCGCGGTGACCATGCTGATCATCCAGTTCATTCTGGGCATCGTCTACAACCTGTACGGGACGGCGCCGACCAAGGCCAAGTCCGTCGGGCTGTTCTCAAGCCCGGTGCTCGCGCTGCACGTGATCATGAGCCTGCTGCTGCTCATCGCCGCGGTGATGCTGCTGGTCAGGGCGATCGGCGCGCGACACAGGCTGACGATCTGGATGTCGGCTGTGGGTCTGATCGGGATCGTGGCGGCCGGTGGCGCGGGGATCGCGTTCGCGGGTAACGGCGCTGCCGGATCCTCGCTGGGCATGTCGATCGCGTTCGCGGTCTCGCTGGTGTGCTACGTCATCATCCTCGTCCTGGTCCCCTCGTCGCCTTCGACTACCTGATGTAGTAGGGACGCGTCGACCCGCCTGCGGACGCATGGCATAGTGATCTCATGACTGACCGGGCCGGATCGGGCTTGATCGCGCCGGGGTCGTCATGAGCGGCGTGGGCCAGCTCGTGACCTCCGGTCCGCTGATCCTGGCCTTGCCGGTCGCTGCCGCGGCCGGCGCGGTCACGTTCTTGTCCCCTTGCGTCCTGCCGCTGGTGCCCGGCTATCTCTCCTTCGTCACCGGCATGGCCGGCGCCTCCGGCGCCCAGCCCGCGGCAAGCCTTTCCCAGGGACAAGCGGCATCTCCGGACGGGGCCGGCGACGATCCGGGAGTAGGGGACGGGTCAGCAGTAGGGGACGGGTCGGGAGTGGCGGTGGCGGCCCGGACCGTCACCGTGCCCGCGCCGCCCCGGGGCTCCCGGGGCCGGGTGGTGGCCGGGACAGCGCTGTTCGTGCTCGGGTTCTCGATCGTGTTCGTCGCCCTCGGCGCGGCCCTGGGCGGGCTCGGCCACCTGCTGACCGGCCACGCGCGGCTGCTGACCCAGGTTCTCGGCGGCCTGACCATCGTGCTCGGGTTCCTGTTCGCCGGGGCCTTCGACCGGTTCTCGTTCGCGGGCAGGATCGTGCGCCCGTCCACCCGGCCCAAGGCGGGCCTGGCCGGCGCGCCGCTGCTCGGCGTGATGTTCGGGCTCGGCTGGGCGCCCTGCACCGGCCCCACGCTGTCCGCCGTGCTGGCCCTGTCGGCTTCGACCGGCACCGTGACCCGCGGCGCCATCCTCGCCTTCGTCTACGCCCTCGGCCTCGGCGTGCCGTTCTTGCTGGTCGCGCTGGGCTTCCAGGTGGTCATGCGCGCGTCGGCGTTCGCCCGGCGGCACGCCCGCCTGGTCACCAGGATCGGCGGCGCCATGCTGGTCTGCGTCGGCTTGCTTGAGGTGACCGGCGCCTGGTCGACCTTCATGGCCTGGCTGCAGGTCCACTGGGTCAGCAACTACCAGTCCCCCATCTAGCCCTCGGCCCTTTGAAGCCCCGGCGCCCTCGCGTGCCTCCGAAGCCCGGCCCGCGTCAGCGCCCGGCCGCCATTTAACCCGGCTTAACCCGGCCCGAAAGCGCCAGCCCGCCTTACCAATCAGACAAATACCCATATTTCCCCCACCAGCTGCGCTTCAAAATCCGGGCGCTCATTTATCGTGGATAGCTACCTTCTTCTGATGAAGGTAACTATCCACGATGTCTATCCTGCGAGTTATCCACAGCCTGGAGCGGGTTCTGGCGCTCGGCGACAAGGGCGGCTCACGCTACCCGGTATGGAAAACGAACGCAGTTTGCGCTGGCGCAGCCAGCTGCAGGCCCAATTCAGGGTGGTCTCCCGGCAGCAGGCGCGCGACGCAGGCTGGCCGACGGCCACCATCGACGGGCGAGTCCGGTCGGGCACCTGGCAGCGCCTGCATCGCGGGGCATACGCGACGTTCACCGGGGATCCCTCCCGGGAGGCGAGGCTATGGGCGGCCGTTCTGCGCGTGGGTCCCGGGGCCACGCTCAGCCACGAAACGGCAGCGGAGGTGCACGGGCTTATCGACAAGCCCGTCAGGCAGATCCACATCACCGTCCCGGCCGAGCGCCGCCCAGCCCAGCACCGGAAGATCCGGGGCGTCACCATCCACAGGTCCCGCCGCCTGAGGCCGGAGTGGCGGCCGCCCTGGCAACTGCCGCGGACCAGCGTGGAGGACACGGTCCTCGACTTGGTCGCCGCGGCGAGGACGTTCGACGACGCTTACGGCTGGATCTCCAGGGCCGTCGGGCGGCGGCTGACCTCACCTCAGTCGCTCAGCAAAGCGCTCGCCGCCCGGACGAGGATGCGCTGGCGCGTCTGGATCACGGCCGCGCTGGAGGACGCCGCCGACGGCGTGCATTCCCCGCTGGAACGCAACTACGTCCACGGCGTGGAACGCGCTCATCGCCTGCCGCGGGCGCAGCGCCAGGCCAAGCGCAGGCTCGGCAGCGGTCACCGGTACCTGGACAACCTGTACGAGGAGTACGGCGTCTGCGTCGAGCTCGATGGGATTGCGGCCCATCCGGCGGAGAATCGCTGGCAGGACACCCACCGGGACAACGCCAACCTCGTTGCGGGGGCCAGGACGCTCAGGTACGGCTGGCCCGACACCACCGAGCACCGCTGCCGCACCGCCGCCGAAATCGCCGCGGTCCTGCGCCGCCAAGGCTGGAAGGGCACCCTGCGCCCCTGCGGCCCCACCTGTCCCGCGGCCAAGGCACCCTCACGTGATTGTGGATCGTTACCTTCTTCTGAAGAAGGTAACGATCCACGATCACGGATGTGCCGGGGCGGGGCTAGGAGCGGGCGGCGTGGCGTTTGGCGGCTCGTTTTGAGCGCGGGGCCACGTCGGACGGGGGCACGGCGGCTTGGGGGGCGGCGGACCTGGCCGCCGTCACCAGGGCTTCGAACAGGCGCGGGTCATCGCTGTCTTCCGGATTCCACTGCACGCCAAGGCCGAACCTGTGGCCTGGCAGCTCGATCGCCTCCACCACCTGGTCCGGGGTCCACGCCACGGGGTTGAGCCCGGTGCCGAGCCTGTCGATGGCCTGGTGGTGGGCGGCGGGCACCAGGGCGGATTCTCCCACCAGCCGCCCGAGCTTGCTCGCGGCGCTGACCTGGACGTTGTGGCTGGTCATCTTGACCGGGTCGGGCCGGTGGCTCTCGTTACCGAGGCGATCAGGCAGATGCTGGATGAGGGTTCCGCCACGGGCCACGTTCAGGATGTGCATGCCGCGGCAGACCCCCAGAAAGGGCAGATCGGCGTCGATCGCCGCCCGCGTCAAGATCAACTCAAACCGGTCCCGGCGGTGGTCAGGCAGGTCAGTCTGCTCGTCCGGCGCCTCGCCGTACAGTGAGGGGTCGACATCCCTGCCGCCGGTCAGCAGCAGGCCGTTGAGCCCAGCGATCAGCACGGGCACCGAACTCGCGGGTACGGGCGGCAATATCACCGGCGTTCCCCCCGCACGCTCGACGGCTCGCGTATAGCTCACCGGCGAGACGACGGCCTCGCGAATCCAGTTGCCCCACCGAGCGGCCTCAAGCTCGCCGGTGATACCGATGATCGGCCGGCCCATCCGTCCTCCTGCACGTAAAGATTCCCAAGCCCATAATGGTCCATCACGCCCACGCCGGGCCTGCCCACCGTGAAAATCTGCACCCGTTAATCCCGACTTGCCGGAAATCGATTGTAACGTTCTGCTTCTAATGCGACACTGTGAGTGTGGTGATGCTAGCAGGTGACGAACCGGCGAACCAGACCGAAGACTTTCCGGCGCCTAGCGATCGTAGCGATGCCGTCCGAAATCCTGCCCAGGTCTCATTCTGGCTGCTCGAGCCGGCCGCTGACGCGGCAATGACATACTTTTACGGCCAGCTCTTTGCGATGGACACGGAAATCGGGGCAATGTTCCCGGCCGCCATGGATGTCCAGCGCAAGCGCTTGTTCCACGCGCTGACCCGCATCATCGCTGGCCAGGATGACCGGGAGGGTCTTACCTGCTACCTGGAGGAGCTCGGCCGCGCGCACAGGAAATTCGGCGTCCGGGAGCGGCATTACGAGATATTTCGCCGCGCGATGCTGGCCACGATGCACCGCTTCGCGGCGCATAGCTGGAACGAGGCTGCTCGCAGCGGCTGGGAAACCGCGTTCGAGCACGCCGCCGCGATCATGATCGAGGCCGCCCGGCGCGACGCCGAGGACTCCCCCGCGTGGTGGATCGCGACCGTGACGGAGGTCGAACGGCGCGGGCCTGACATCGCCGTGCTGACGGCCGCGCCCGAGCAGCCGCTGAGCTACCTCCCCGGCCAGCATGTCAGCGTGCAGACACTGCACTGGCCCCGGCTGTGGCGCAGGTACTCCATCGCGAACGCACCGCACCCGGACGGCCTGCTCCGCCTGCACGTCCGGGCCGTTCGCGGCGGGCTAGTCAGCCCGATCCTCGTGCATCAGGTCCGGCCCGGAGATTCGCTCGTGCTCGGTGCGCCGGCCGGCCGGATGAGCGCGGATACACAGTCGGACCGGGACGTGCTGTGCCTGGCGGGCGGCACCGGGCTCGCTCCGGTCAAGGCGATCATCGAAGCCATCATCGCGGCGCCGGCGTCGCGCCGCCGGGAGATCGTGCTCTACCACGGCGCGCGCCGTCACCAGGATCTGTACGACCTGACCGGGCTGCGCGAGATGGAGCTGGCGTATCCGTGGCTGCAGGTCATCCCGGCGGTGTCGGACGAGCCGGCCCACGACGTCATGCACGGCACGGTGCCTGAGCTCGCGGCCAAGGCGACCTGGGCCGACCGGGACATCTACATCAGCGGGCCGGACCACATGATCGTCAAGACCGTGCACGTGCTCAGGGAACGCGGCGCGCCGGACCATCTCATCCACTACGACCTGAGCGCGGAGGCCAGCGAGGCCGTCTAGCGGGATACCTCGGGCACCGGTTACACCTTCCGCCAGCCGGGCACCCAGGTCCCGTCCTCGGTCACTGTGTAGTCCCCGAACAAGGCCGGCGCCTCTTCCCGCATGAGCTCGCCGATCTTGCCGAACACCAGGCGGATCTCCTCCTCGGCCCCCTGGTCCGTCCGGGCCTCGATGGTGTGCCGCAGGGTGCGGATGTTCGCCGTCCAGACCAGGCCGGTGGCCACGCCCTCGGGCGCGAACCGGCGCATGAACGAGGTCTTGTGCTTCTTGTCGTGCATCTTGGTCTCGTCGTCGTCCAGCCCGAAGTGCCCGGCCATCCACTGCTGGAACTGCTCGAGCTCGGTCAGCAAGGCGGTCGCCCGCTTCATCAGCCCGGCGTCCTCCTGCGCCCAGTCCGGGAACCAGAAAGGCAGCTCGTCGAGCCGGACGTACCGCAGCGACTCCTGCGAGACCGCCGTCCCCGGCCGGTGGCGGACGATCTCGTGGGTGAAGACGCGCGATACGTTGTGCAGCACGAACGTGAAGCTGACGTGCTCGAGCACCGAGCCGTGCTGCTGTTTCAGGATGTTCTGCAGATACGCGTCCTGGTCGTCGCGGACCTTCCGGACGTTGGGGTTGAGTCCGGGCTCCCAGGATCGGTAGCACATCTTCCCCGCGAACTCCGCGAGGTCCTGCGCGTCGTGACCGAGCTGATCGCGGTCGAACCGCTCCAGCCACCGCTCGCCGCCCACCTCGCGCAGGTAAGCGGCCATCGCGTCGTAGTCGACCTTCGGCCGGGCGACCAGGAAAACCTCAGGTTCAACGCTCCTCATGGCACAGCACAGTAACAACAGCGCACCGGCGGCGAAGCCGACTCACCGAATGACACGCGCAGGCTCCCGGGCCCGGCACAGGTCAAGGACGTTGCCGATGATCTGGTGGCCGGCCCGGCCGGACGCGGTCAGGATCGACTCGGGGTGGAACTGCACGGCCCACCGCCGGGCCTGCTCGTCTTCGATCGCCATCACCACGCCGTCCGCGTTCTGCGGCGCGTGCAGGGACGCGGTGACGCGGAAGCCGTTGCGGATCTCGGCGGGCCGCGCGTACAGGCTGTGATACCGCCCCGCGGTGAACTCGGCGGGCAGCCCGGACAGCAGGGCACCTCCGGACACCCGGACCAGCCCCGGCTTGCCGTGGGCCGGCTCGGGCAGCAGGGACAGCGCTCCGCCCGCGTGCTCCACCATGGCCTGCAGGCCTAGGCAGACACCGAAGACCGGCAGCGCGCGCGCGTACACCTCGTCGAGCAGCGCGGCGCAGCCGAAGTCGCGGGGCCGCCCCGGCCCGGGCGAGAGCACGACGAGATCCGGCGTGTAGGAGTCAAGCAGCACGGGCGGGAACCCGAACCGCAGTGTCGTCACATCGGCGCCATGCTGCCGGAAGTAGTCGGCGAGCGTGTGCACGAACGAGTCCTGGTGGTCCACCAGGAGCACCTTGGGCACCGGCTCGCCGTCGGTCCCCGCGGCGCCCACGCCGGCCAGGATGGTCCCGGCCGCCAGCACGGTGCCGTCCGCGGCCGTGATGGCGGCGGGGTCGTCGGGGTCCGGGCCGCCCTGGGCGAGCCTGATGGCTTCTTCCAGGGTCTCCAGCAGGGCCCGCGCCTTGATCTGGGTCTCCTTCTCCTCGGCCTCGGGCACCGAGTCGTACAGCAGCGTCGCCCCGGCGCGGACGGCCGCGATCCCGCCGGTGATATGCGCGGTGCGCAGGGTGAGCCCGGTGTTCATCGAGCCGTCGAAGCCGATCTTGCCGACGGCGCCGCCGTACCAGCGGCGCGGGGTTTCTTCGTGGTCCTCGATGAACTGCATAGCCCAGGTCTTCGGCGCGCCGGTGACGGTGACCGCCCACATGTGGGTCAGCAGCGCGTCCAGCGCGTCGAACTCCGGCCGCAGCCGGCCCTCGATGTGATCGACGGTGTGGATGAGGCGGCTGTACATCTCGATCTGACGGCGGCCGATCACCCGCACCGAGCCGGGCACGCAGATCCGGGACTTGTCGTTGCGGTCCACGTCCGTGCACATGGTCAGCTCGGATTCCTCCTTGGCCGAGCCGAGCAGGGTGGCGATGTTCGCGGCGTCCTCGAGCGGACCCTCGCCGCGCGCGATCGTGCCGGCGATCGGGCAGGTCTCCACCCGGTCCCCGGTGACCCGGACGTACATCTCGGGCGACGCGCCGACGAGATACTCCCCCTCCCCTAGGTTGAACAGGAACTCATAGGGAGCGGGGTTGCGCTGCCGCAGCAGCTCGTAGAACGCGGCCGGCGACGCGCACCGGCCGTAGAAGACGTGACCCGGGGTGACCTCGAACAGGTCGCCACAGGCGAACCGCTCCCGCGCCTGCGCCACGACCCGCGCATAGGTTCCCGGCCGCGGTGGCGCGGGCAGGTCTTCTGGCCGAACGAGCCGTGGTGCTTGCCCCACCACCGTGCCTGCCGTCCGGCGGTCAAGCCCGGCCGTCGAGACGCCCCCGACCTCGAACTCGTAGGAGTACCTGACCGCCTCCTCGCGCATCCGGTCGAGCACCCAGATCTCGTCCGGCAGGTGCAGCACCAGGTCACGCTGGGCGGCCGGACGCTCCTGGCGCAGCCGCACCGGCTCGAACTGGAACGCCAGGTCATAGCCGAAGGCTCCGTAGAGCCCGAGGTGCGGGTCCTGGCACCCGAACGCCGCCGCGATCTCCCGCAGCGCGGTGAACACCGTCGGCCTGCGGCTGCGGTCTTCCTCGGTGTACTCCTGGCCGGCCTCGGCGATGAGCACGCTGACCTGGTCCGGCCCGCCAGTGCTGGGTCCGGTGCCGCCAGCCCGCAGCAGGGCGGCGCGGATCACCGGCAGCAGCACGCGACCCCGGTCATTCAGCGCGCGTGCCGTGACCTGCCGGCCGGAGGCGATGATCTCCGCGCACGGGTCGGCGTAGGCCATGTGCCAGCGGCTGTAGCGACCGGGGTACTCCATGCCCGAGCTCATCACGCCGCCGCGGCGCTCGTCCACGAGGGCCGCGATCCGGCCGAGCTCGGCGGGGTCAAAGGGCGTGGCGGTGCGGGTGACCCGCACGCCGCCGCGGGTCATTAGTTCGCTGGGCTGGGAGTCCACGATGGCCCCTAGGTTTCTGGGCCCGGCCGACGGCGGGAAAAACAAAAGCGGCCGCCGGTCCCGGGCGGTCGCTTGTTTGCCTGGCTGTGTCGCGAAACAGCTTGGGTCAGCACGCCGCCTGAAGGCGGCGCCACCATTGCGGGCGGGCTGTTCGCGTCACGGGCATAGCGTAGCGGATCGCCTGGGCGGCCGCTACCCGGCTAGGCCTGGCAGGCCGGGCGGAGATCCGGCATCCGCCAGCCGGAACGGCCCGTCGACCAGCAAACCGCGACGAGCGCGCGGACCTGGCGGGCGGGATGGCGGCCGGCTCAGAACTCGAATCCGCCGGAGCGCCCGTTGCGGTCGGCGAGCAGGCCGGCCAGGGTGGAGATCGCGATCTCGGGCGGGGTGCGCGAGCCGATATTGAGGCCGATCGGGCGGTGCACACGGGTGATCTCGTCGGCCGGGACGCCCAGGTCGGTGAGCATCTCCACGTGCGGCCCGACGTGGTGCGGATTGCCCATCAGCCCGATCCACCTGGCCTTGGTGGCCAGCGCGTCCCGGAGCATTACGCCGAGCTCGGGCCGGTGGTGGTCGGTGACGACCAGGTCCGCGGAGTCGTCGAGATCATCGGGCACGGCTGTCAGCAGCGGGAACCCGAGGGCGGCGGCGCCCGCCGCGCGCGCCTCGTCGGGCTCGAGCAGCAGGCCGCGGAATCCCATGTCGGCCCCGTATCTCAGCAGGTAGCCGGCCACCGGCGAGGCGAAAACCGCGATCAGCGTCCGTGCTCCCGCCTCGCGGGCCCCGGCCGTCATGGCCGCGGAGGCCGCCGGGGTGACAGCTCCGTGCGCCACGGCGCAGGCCGGGTCTTCCTCGTGCGTGTGCTCAGTCATGACAGCTAGTGTCCCGCGCCTCGGCTAGCACCGCCACCGGCCCTGGGCTGCGCGTGACGTAGTCGCGATGCAGCGTGCGGCCGGGACCAGAGTCCGGCCCGGGAGCGACCAGGCCGGTATGTTGGCTGGCGTGATCTCCCGTGACGATATCCGCGGCGGCTACGAAACGATCCGGCCCTACATCCGGCGTACCCCGGTCATCCGGGCCGATCTCAGCGAGCTCGACGCCTCAGGTCCGGCCCGGCCGGACGTGGCGCTCAAGCTGGAGCAGCTGCAATGCGCCGGGTCGTTCAAGGCCCGCGGCGCGTTCGCGAACCTGCTGCTGCGCGACGTGCCGGCCGCGGGCGTGGTCGCGGCCTCAGGCGGCAACCACGGCGTGGCCGTGGCCTACGCTGCGCGCCGGCGGGGCGTGCCGGCCAAGATCTTCGTGCCTACCGTCTCCGCCCCGGCCAAGATAGAACGCATCCGCTCGCTCGGCGCCGACCTGGTCGTGACCGGCGAGCGCTACGCCGACGCCCTCGCCGCCGCCCAGGCCTGGGTGCAGGCCTCGGGCGCGATGAACGTGCACGCCTTCGACCAGCAGGAGACCCTGCTCGGCCAGGGCACCGTGGCCCTTGAGCTGGCCGGGCAGATCGGTGACCTGGATACCGTGCTGGTACCGGTCGGCGGCGGCGGCCTGATCGCGGGCATCGCCGCCTACTTCGCGGGCACCGTGCGGGTCATCGGGGTCGAGCCGGATGGCGCGCCCACCCTCAGCTACGCCCGGGCGCAGGGCCGGCCGGCCGACGCCCCGGCCGGAAGCGTCGCGGCCGACGCCCTAGCCCCACGGCGCGTTGGTGACCTGGTGTTTCCCATCACCCAGTGCTACGTCGAGGACGTCGTGCTCGTCGATGACACCTCGATCCTGGCGGCCCAGCAGGCCCTGTGGCAGGCGCTGCGGATCGCCGCCGAGCCCGCTGCCTCAGTCGGAATCGCGGCCCTGCTCACCGGCGCGTACAAACCCGCTCCGGGAGAGCGCGTCGCCGTCGTGATCAGCGGCGCCAACATGTCGCCGTCGCAGCTCGAAGCGGCCGGTGGCACACACCGGCCGTGATGCGGAAGACTGAGCAACTGTGCGCTTCGTCTTTACGCCTCCTGCCGACCACGCGGCCGGATTGCTCTCGCTGCCATGGTCAGAGCCGCTGGCGGAGTGGCGCGATGATCGGCTCGTCGAGATCCGCCAGCGGGGCATCTCACGGCACGTGGTTCGTTTCGTCTACGACGACGGCGTCCTGTACGCGCTCAAGGAGCTGAGCGAGCGGCTGGCCCGGCGCGAGTACCGGCTGCTCCGGGCGCTGGCCGAGCTGAACATTCCGGCGGTCGAGGTTGTCGGTATCGCGGTGGACCTGAACGAAGCGACCATGGGCCAGGACGACGCGGACGCGATCCTGGTCACCAAGTTCCTCAGCTACGCCACGACGTACCGCGCGGTGTTTTCTCACCCGCGGGGCATGGCGCCCATCGACGGTCTCCTCGACGCGCTGGTGGAACTGCTGGTCCGGCTGCACCTGTCCGGGTTCTTCTGGGGCGACTGCTCGCTGTCCAACACGCTGTTCCGGCACGACGCGGGCAAGCTGGAGGCGTACCTGGTCGACGCGGAGACCAGCGAGCAGCACCCGGCCCTGTCCGCCGGGCAGCGTCAGTGGGACGTCGAGCTGGCCACCGAGCGGATTTACGGCGAGCTGCTCGACCTGCAGGCGGGCGAGATGCTGCCTGCGGAGGTGGAGCCGCTCGAAATCGCCGACGAGCTCGGACGGCGGTACGAGTCGTTGTGGCAGGAGCTGACCCGGGAGGAGATCCTGCGCCCGGAGGAGCAGCGGTACCGGATCGCGGAGCGCCTGCACCGGCTCAACGAGCTCGGCTTCGACGCCGACGAGGTCGAGCTGATCAGCACCGGCCAGGGCAACAAGCTGCGGCTGCGGACCCGGGTCGCGGAAACCGGGCACGATTCCCGGCAGCTGTTCCTGCGCACCGGGATCGACGCAGGCGAGCACCAGGCGCGGCGGCTGCTCAACGACATCGCCGGATTCCGGGCCTGGCTGGAGCAGAAACAGGGACGGCCGGTTTCCGGGGTGGTCGCGGCCAACCGCTGGCTGGAAGAGGTGTACGACCCGGTCATCGCCGCGATCCCCGAGGGCCTGCGCGGCCGTCTGCCGCCGGCCGAGATCTTCCACGAGGTCCTCGAGCACCGCTGGTACATGTCGGAGGCGGCAGGCCGCGACGTCGGCACGACCGCCGCCACCCGGGCCTACGTGGAGCAGGTGCTGCCGGCCGCACCCGAGCCGATGGAAAGCGAACCGCTTGAGCCGCTGGGCAGCGGCGACCCGCTTGAGCTTTAGAACCGGCCAGCCGCTGCTACCTTGATCCGGACGGGTGTAGAGCGACGTCGGGATTCCCGCCGGGAACCTCGCCTCCGGGGCCGGCCGCGGCGGCCGGCTCTTCCTGGATTCCCCGCCTGAGCCCGCGCAGCGCCACCAGCCCGGCGACCGCCATGATCGCGGCCATCACGTAGAGGACCTCACGCGTGGCGGCGGCGAAGTCGGCCCGGATGAACAGCGGAATGGTAGCCACGTTCCCGTTCCCGCCCTGCAGCTCGGCGATCTTGGACGCCTGCGCGGAAGCCGCCTGCGGAGGCAGCCCCCGGGCGACGAGCGAGGAGGTGATGCTGGACCGGAACTCGGTGATCAAGACCGTGCCCAAGATGGCGAAGCCGAGGCTCGCGCCGTAGTTGCGGACGGTCTGGGTGATGCCGGTGGCCTCGCCGTAAGAGAACCGGGACGCCCGGTTCACCGCGTCGGTGTTGGCCTGCCCGAGCATGAGGCCCATGCCGGCCCCGGCGATGATGATGTAGATGACCTGGGATCCGGGATGCAGGTCGGTCGCCTGGCCCGCCCAGAGCGCGAACCCCGCCGCTGCCATCGCGCAGCCGAGCACCACTGGCCGCTTGGCCCCGGTCCGGTCCAGCATCCTCCCGCCGATCTGCGCGAACACCACGAAGCCGAGGAAGAAGTACAAAATGAGCAGGCTCGCCTGGGTGGCCTTCTCACCCAGCGCGATCTGCCCGTACACGCTGACGAAGAAGAACACCGGGATGAACGCCATCATGACGACCAGCAAGATGACGTTCTCCACGAGAAAGGCCCGGTTGCCGAAGATGCGCACGTTCATCAGCGGGGACGCGGTCCGGTGCTCGACCACGACGAAGACGCCGAGGAGCGCCAGGCCGCGGTAGTCCATCGGCGATGCGCGATGCTCGGTGGCCGGCTTGGAGATGACGATCAGCGCCAGGGCGATGAGCGCGACGGGCACATTGATCCAGAAGATGGCCCGCCAGGGCCCGGCCGCGGGTGTGCAGCTCGAACGTCTGCACCACGATGGCCAGCGCGGCGGGAAACATGATCGCCCCGCCCAGGCCCTGCACGGCACGGAACGCCACGATCCAGGTTTCGGCCAGGCCACCGCGGGGCGTCAGGCCGCACAGCGCCGATGAGCCGGCGAAGATGATCACCCCGAGCACGACCATCCGGCGGTGCCCGACCGTGTCCGCCAGGCGTCCGCCGAACGCGAACAGGGCCGCCAGCGACAGCAGGTAGGCGTTGATCGCCCACTGCATGCCGCTGCTGGACAGGCCCAGGTCCTCCTGGATCTTGGGCGCGGCGATCGAGACGATGGTCTGGTCGATGAAGGTCATCGCCACGGCGAAGATCATGGCCGTCAGCACCATGCTCTTCGACCGGCCGGCTGAGCCTGCGGTACCGGCGACGCTCCCGGTTCGGGTTTCCATGACCTGCGCAAATTAGCTAGTCATCGGCTGATGGACCGGGCCGGAGCCCGCTACTGTGTCCAGATGGCTGGGGGCAGGCTGGACGGTACCGGTACTGGCGGCAGGGACAGACCGGCGGCCGTCTGACCGGAGTGCTCATCACCGGAACCCTCCCCGGCGTGATCGCCGGATCGGTCATCCGGGTGGAGTGGCTTCCCGGGCTGGCTGACCGTGGCTGCCCCGGCGGGCGGAGACGATCAGCGGCGGACCGCCCAGGTAACCCCGCCTGGTCGGTGTCCTGGTGATCGCCATCGGCATCCGCTGCCTTTGGGCCGGGCTGGCTAGATGAAATGGGGCCGATGAATTTCCCGTGCGGAAGCGGTCAGAACCACGGTGCGGCCCTGCACCGCGTGGCATGACGACGGGAGCGGGGGGCTATGGCCTCCGGCGAACCAGGAAAGGGGTTACCGATGAGTGGTGTACGAGTGCTGGTCGGAACGCGCAAGGGCGCGTTCGTGCTGAGTTCGGACGGCAGGCGCGAGCAGTGGGACGTCAGCGGACCGCATTTTCCCGGCTGGGAGATCTATCACGTCAAGGGATCGCCTGCGGACCAGGACCGGCTGTACGCCTCGCAGTGCAGCGGCTGGTTCGGCCAGGTCATCCAGCGGTCCGACGACGGCGGCGCGACCTGGGAACCGGTCGGCAACGACTTCAGCTACGACGGTGCTCCCGGCACGCACCAGTGGTATGACGGCACGCCGCATCCCTGGGAGTTCGCCCGGGTCTGGCACCTGGAGCCGTCGCTGGATGACCCGGATACCGTCTACGCCGGGGTCGAGGACGCCGGGCTGTTCCGGTCGACGGACGGCGGCAAGCAGTGGCAGGAACTGCCCGGCCTCCGCGGTCACGGTTCCGGGCCCTCCTGGCAGCCGGGCGCCGGCGGGATGTGCCTGCACACGATCATCCTGGACCCGGTCCGGCCCGAGCGTATCTTCACGGCCATCTCGGCCGCGGGCGCGTTCCGGTCCGATGACGCGGGCCAGACCTGGCAGCCGGTGAACCACGGCCTGCGCTCGGAAGGGATTCCCGACCCCGGCGCCGAGGTCGGTCACTGCGTGCACCGCCTGGCGATGCATCCCGGGCGCCCGTCGGTCCTGTACATGCAAAAGCACTGGGACGTCATGCGCAGCGACGACGCCGGCGAGTCCTGGCGCGAGATCAGCGGGGACCTGCCGAGCGACTTCGGGTTCCCCATCGACGTGCACGCGCACGAGCCGGAGACCGTCTACGTCGTGCCGATCACCAGCGACTCGCATCATTTCCCGCCGGAGGGGAAACTGCGGGTCTACCGCAGTCGCACCGGCGGAGACGAGTGGGAGCCGCTCACCCGGGGCCTGCCGCAGGAAAACTGCTACGTCAACGTGCTCCGCGACGCGATGGCCGTCGATTCCCTCGACGCCTGCGGTGTCTACTTCGGCACCACCGGCGGGCAGGTGTACGCGTCGGCCGACGCCGGAGACACCTGGGCACCGATCGTCCGCGATCTTCCCGCCGTGCTGTCCGTAGAAGTGCAGACGCTGCCATGAAAGGGACGCTGCCATGAAAGGGACGCTGCCATGAAAGGGACGCTGCCATGATCCGGGTAATCCTGCCCGCGCACCTGCGGACGCTGGCCCGCGTCGACGGCGAAGTAGAACTCGAGGTCGCGGGCCAGGTCACCCGGGACTCGGTGCTCGACGCGCTGGAGGCCAGGTACCCGATGCTGCGCGGAACCATCCGGGACCAGCGCACCAGGAGCCTGCGGGCGTTCATCAGGTTCTTCGCCTGCGAGCAGGACCTGTCCCACTCACCGCCCGATGCCCCGCTCCCCGAGACGGTCGCGGCGGGCGCCGAGCCCTACCTGATCGTGGGGGCGATGGCGGGCGGTTAGCCCTTGGAGGCGACCAGGGCATCGGTCAGCGCGTCGATGCCCGCGAGCCGGCCGGCCAGCTCCGCGCTGAGATGGTGCCGGGCGGCGAGCGCGGCCGGAGCATCGTAGGAGACCTTGGTCTGCCCGCCGTCGTCCCAGACCAGCACCTTGAGCGGCAAGTCGAGGGCCGACAGGGGCGACGCCTGCATGACCGGCGTGCCCGCCGCCGGGCTGCCGAAGATCACCAGCGTGGTCTCCCTCAGGGCCAGCCCGGCCTGGCGAGCCTCGGCACTTTGATCGATCACGGCGAAGAGCTTCATCCCCTTCGCCTCGATCAGGCCGGTGAGCACCGAGACGGTGCTGGCCACCGGGTGATGGCTGATCTTGGTGATGACATCCGTCTCTCCGGTCATCGTTCAGAGTTCCTTAGCTCGTGGGGTGGGCACGGATGAAGTCGGCGATCACCGCGCCCAGGCGCTCGCCCGCGTCCTCTTGCAGGAAGTGGCCCGCGCCGGTAATCACCGGATGGTCGATGCCTGCCGCGCCAGGCACGGTCCGCTTCAGCACAGGCGCCATCGACCCGGTGATCGGATCGCGGTCGCTGAACGCCACCAGGAACGGCTTGTCCCAGGCGGACAGCCGGCGCCAGGCCGCCCGGTTGGCCTCGGTGGCCGGGTCGTCCGGAGACGTCGGCACCAGCTCAGGCATGGCCCGGACCGCGGCCGCGAAGCTCGGGTCAGGGAACGGCGCTTCGTAAGCGGCCAGGACCGCCGGCGGCAGCGGCGTCTGGCAGCCGGACTGCACCAGCCGGGACACGCTCAGCGTGGGCGCGGTCCGGACGGCCTCACGGAACCGCAGCCAGACGTCGGGCATCGGCTCGTCCCCGGTGGGCAGCCCGGTGTTGGCCGCGACCACCCGGGCGAACCGGTCCGGATGCTCAGCCACCAGGCGCAATCCGATCAGGCCGCCCCAGTCCTGCCCGACGATGGTCAGGCCGCGCAGGTCAAGATGGTCGAACGCGAGCGCCCGGATCCACTCCACGTGGCGGGCGAAGCTGTGATCGCCGATGTCCGCCGGCTTGTCCGACCGGCCGAACCCGGCCAGGTCCGCCGCGATCGCATGCAGCCCGGCGTCCGCGAGCACCGGCATGACCTTGCGGTACAGAAACGACCAGCTCGGCTCGCCGTGCAGCAGCAGCACGGGCTCGCCGTCGGCCGGCCCGGCTTCTGTGAAGGCTAGCCGCAGGTCGCCGACGTCGGCGTAGCGCGGGGGATAGCCGAAGTCCGGCAGGTCAGCGAAACGATCGTCAGGGGTGCGTAGCGCCTTCATCCGGCCATGCTGTCACGAAAGGGGACCTGGCCCCAGCGCACGCTGGCCAGCCGCGACGGTGCGACTGGCCAGTATCTCGCTGCGGACCCTAGAGCCGCTCGGACCAGCGCTGGTTGGAACTGTCCTTGCAGCTGTACAGGATGAGCTGGGTGCCGCTCGTGGTCGAGTACGCCGGGTCGTCGAGGCAGTACTTCCCGCCGTTGGCCTTCAGCTGGAGCTCACCGTTGGCAAGGTGGGTCCAGATCTCGTTCGCGGCGCCGCTGCAGGTGTACAGGATGGCGTGGCTGCCGTTGCCGCCGGAGCGCTGGTCGTTCAGGCACAGGCCGTTGTGCATCAGCTCGCCGCCGTGCAGGAGGCCGGGTCGGTAAAGGGCAGCACCAAGGTGTCGGTGACCGGGGTTTCTGAGGCGGAACCGCCCGAGGTGGACACCGTCTGGCCATTGAGCGAGCAGGTGGCCTTCCAGCTCACGGTGGCGATGCCGTTGACGGTGGCCCGGGCGGCGACCGTGACCGAGGTCGGCGCGGTCATCGCCTGCGTATCGGTGCAGGTCGCCGCAGCGCCTGACCCATTACAGAAGCCGGCCACGTTCGCATGGGCGGCCGAGGAGGTGGCGGTGAGCGTACCGGCCGTGAGCAGGCCGGTCACGACCGCGTAAACTGCGGTCCGAGATCTCTGCATCATAAATTGCCTCTCAACATTGCATTAGCCCCTGATCCCCAATGATGGCGCGCCAGCGTCGGCACTGGTTTACACCAGCTTCACGCGTGTATCGGTCAACACGGGGATATACACCCGATTAGCTAATTCCGGGGCAAGAAAGAGGTTTACGCCCGATTCGTCAATTCCGCATAGAGATCGGCGGTTTGGGCGGCGATGGTGGTCCAGCTGAATTCGGCGACCGCGCGCTTGCGGCCCGCCTGTCCCATGGCGTCCGCCCGATCGGGATCAGCCAGCAGCACGTTCAGCGCGCGGGCCAGCTCGGCCGGATCGTCGGGCGGAACGAGCAGGCCCGTCTCGCCGTCCGCCACGACCTCCGGGATGCCGCCGGTCCGGGACCCGACCACCGCCGTCCCGCACGCCATCGCCTCCAGGTTCACGATGCCGAGCGGCTCGTAGACCGACGGGCAGGCGAACACGGTGGCGTGCGTGAGCAGCTGGATGACCTCGGGCTTGCTGAGCATCTCCGGGATCCAGATCACTCCGGAGCGTTCCGCCTGGAGTGCGTCGACCAGCTCGGTCACCTCGGCCAGCAGCTCGGGCGTATCGGGCGCCCCGGCGCACAGCACCAGCTGTGCCTCACCGATCAGCCGGCTCGCCGCCCGCAGCAGCACGGGCACGCCCTTCTGCCTGGTGATCCGGCCGACGAAAGTCACGTACGGCCGACCCAGGTCAATGCCGAAACGCTCAAGCACATCGGTGCCGGGATCAGGCGCGTATTCCGAGGCGTCTATCCCGTTGCGTATCACCCGGATCCGTTCGGCCTCAATCTCGGGGTAAGCGGCGATGATATCGGCCCGCATGCCTGCCGAGACGGCCACCACGGCGGCGGCGGAGGTCGCCGCCTCCCGCTCGCACCAGGACGAGATCGCGTAACCGCCGCCCAGTTGCTCGGCCTTCCACGGCCGCAGCGCCTCAAGTGAGTGCATCGTGACGACGTGCGGGATGCTGTAGAGCATGGCCGCCAGGTGACCCGCCATGTTCGCGTACCAGGTGTGCGAATGGACCAGCTGCGCCGTCCCGACGGCGGCGGCCATGGACAGGTCGGTGGACATCACCCGGAGCGCCTGGTTCGCGTCGGCGAGCTGACCCCAGGGCTGGTGCGCGACCGCGTCCGGGCGGTCCGCACCCTGGCAGTGCACGGTGAGATCGACCAGCGGCGCCAGCTCGCGGGCCAGGTAGGTGACGTGCACGCCCGCGCCGCCGTACACCTCGGGCGGGTACTCCCTGGTCAGCAGCGCGACGCGCAGTCTGTTAGTTCCGGGCCGGTCAGTTCCAGCCCTCACGGAACGACCTCCTGGCCCTTGCCCACCACGGTGATGCCGCCGGCCGAGACGACGAAACCGCGAGCCTTGTCGCGTTCCTTGTCCACGCCGATCTGCGCCCATTCGGGCACGGTGACGTTCTTGTCGATGATGGCGTCCCTGATCACCGCGTGGCGGCCGATCTTGGTGTTGTGCAGCAGCACCGACCGCTCCACCGTGGCCCAGCTGTTCACCCGCACCCCGGGCGAGAGCACGGACTGGCGCACCAGCCCGCCGGAGACGACCACGCCGTTGCTGACCAGGCTGTTGATCGCGCGCCCGGTCCGGTCGCCCGCCTCGTGCACGAACTTGGCGGGCGGCAGAGATGGCACCGCGGACAGGATCGGCCAGTGTTCGTTGTACAGGTTGAAGACCGGCTCCACCGCGCACAGGTCCATGTGGGCGTCGAAGTAGGAGTCCAGGGAGCCGACGTCGCGCCAGTAGCCGGCGTCCCTCATCGTCGCGCCGGGCACCTTGTTGAGGGTGAAGTCATACGCTTGCGCGCTGCCGTTCCTGACCAGCATCGGGACGATGTTGCCGCCCATGTCGTGCCGGCTGGAATCGTCCGCCGCGTCCTCGCGCAGCGCGTCGACGAGCACGTCGGTGTCGAACACGTAGTTGCCCATCGAGGAGTAGCACATATCCGGGTTGCCTGGCATGTGCGGCGGGTTGGCGGGCTTCTCCAGGAACGCGTCCATCGTCCTGCCGTCCGGTCCGACGCTGACGATGCCGAAGACGGAGGCCTCGCTCGTCGGCACCGGGATGGCCGCCACCGTCACTCCGGCCCCGTGGGCCACGTGGTGGTCGATCATCTGCTGCGGGTCCATCCGGTACACGTGGTCGGCACCGACCACCATCACGATGTCCGGCTGCTCGTCGTTGATCAGGTTCATCGACTGGTAGATCGCGTCCGCCGAGCCGGTATACCAGTGCGGCCCCAGCCGCTGCTGCGCCGGGACCGGCGTCACGTAGTGGCCGAGCAAGGCGCTCATCCGCCAGGTGGTGGTGATGTGCCGGTCCAGGCTGTGGCTCTTGTACTGGGTGAGCACGCACATCTTCCTGATACCGCCGTTGGCCAGGTTCGACAGCGCGAAATCGATCAGCCGGTACAGTCCGCCGAACGGAACCGCGGGCTTGGCCCGGTCCGCGGTCAGCGGACTCAGGCGGGTGCCGGCCCCGCCCGCCAGCACGATACCCAGGACTGACGGCTGCGTCATGACGGCCCCTCCTCGGACAGTTGCGGCTTAAGAGCCATGCTCCCGCGAATCCGCCGAGACAGGGAGGGGCTCGCCCTGCCGTACGACCGAATCTTCATATTCAGGCGCAGGCGGGGCCGTCGGGGCCGTGGCCCGCCACGCCTCCCGGACGAGTACCTGCAGCGCTCCCGCCGCGGGGATGGAGAGCAAAGCTGCGACGAAACCGCCGAACAGCCCGTCGACCAGGCTGCCCAGCGAGGCTCCGACCAGGACCGAGATCAAGACAAGCAGCGGGCTGATCCGGACCGTCTTGCTCATGATCACCGGGTTCAGTATGTGGTTCTCCGCCTGGGTGTAGACGAGGAAAACCACCGCGGTGGTAATGCCCGCGGTCAGGGAGTGGGTAAACGCGAACAGCACGGTCGGTATGCCGGCGAGGGCCCCGCCGATCATCGGCAGGAAGTCCACCAAGGCCACCCACAGACCCCACAGGAGCGGGTAAGGCACGCCGAGGACCAGGAGCGACACGAACACCACGAGGCCGGCGATAAGCGAGGTCAGCAGGTTCCCCAGCATGTACCCGGTGACCGCCCGGTTCACGTCGGCCGCCACCCTGATGACCTCGTCGGCCCGGGACGGCCGCATCTGGCCGAGGATGGCGCGCCGCATCTTCGGGGCCTCGAGCAGGAGCAGCAGGACCAGGATGAAGATCGTGACCAGCTCAATGACCAGGGACAAGGCGCCCGCCCCGATGCTCAGGGCCGGCTTGCTGAGCGCCTGACCGTAACCCACCAGCTTGGGTGCGTTCCGCTGGACCCAGTTCTGGATGTGGTACTTGCGCACCAGGTGGCCGATCCAGCCCTGGCCCTGCTCCGCTCTGGTCAGGTAGTGGGGCAGCTGGTTGGCCAGGTGAGTGATCCCGTTCACCAGCGGGTAGCCAAACGCCACGGCCATGCCGAGAAAGACCACCAACGCCAGCACGGTGACGATGCCGACCGCGACGCCGCGCCGCGGCACCAGCCGGCGCTGGATGGCGACCACGATCGGGTTGAGCAGCACCGCGACGAACCCGGACACCAGCACCATCAGCAGGATGTCGCGGATCCGGTAGATCAGCTGGCCGGCCAGGTAGGTAGCCGCTACCACCGCGACCGCGGTGACGATCGTCCGCAGCGGGACGTGGCGCCGATCGGCGGCCTGCCACAGGCGGCCCAGCCTGCCTCCGGGCCGCTGGAGTTCGGAGGGCCGGATCTCGCCGGGTGCGCGCTGTCCGGGCGGGTACTCACCGGGCGAGACGTCGGTCACCTGAACCTCCACCTGACCAGCATGTCAGGTCCTCCCGTTTTCGGACGTCAGGCCCTCGCCGTGGTCTTCCTGTCCCTACCTGGCTGACCCGTCGGGGACTGCCCGCCTGCGCCCCGGCAAAACACTATAGACCCTAGGTTTCGGGGATGATCTAGCCGGGTTTCCGGGGATGATCTGGCCGGGCCGGGGCCGATGGCAACGACCTCTTGAGCCGTTCTTGACACTCCCTTAACTCGCGTCCTGCTGGGATCACCGCCTATGCAGGACACATACGAGTTTCCCGCGGAGCGGCCGGGCACTGGGCAGCCGGGAGAGGCGCGCGCGGCGGGACTGCGCCTGCCCGCCCGGCTGGTGCGCCACGACGGCAGCACCGTCACCGCCGCCATGGAGCTGCCCCCTTGACGCTCGGGTTGTTAGCGCTCACAATAACGGCACTCCATGACTATCCGCACCGATGTCCTTACGTACGGAGAGAATTGTGAGCGCTAACATCCTGGCCGGCTTGAGCTGGCTCTACGCGTCAAGAGGTGATAGTCATGTACCGGAAGTTCCGGATGTGCTTGCGGCAGGCAGCCCACAGCGTTGCCTGCGCGGCCAGGATGTGGCTGGCAGCCGCACTGGCCTTGCTGGTGGTGCCGGTGATCGCGCTGGCGGCGGCGCCGTCGGCGCTGGCGCTGGGCAACGGGCAGGCGCTGACTCCGCCGATGGGCTGGAACGACTGGAACGCCTACGGCTGCAACGTCAGCGAGCAACTGGTGGAGCAGACCGCGCTGGCCATGCACAACGACGGGATGCAGGCAGCCGGCTATCAGTACGTCAACATCGATGACTGCTGGATGTCCTCCAGCCGGGACGCCAGCGGGAACCTGACCGCGAATCCGTCCAAGTTCCCCGATGGCATCGCCGCGGTCGCCAGCTACGTGCACTCCCTTGGCCTGAAGCTCGGCATCTACGAGGACGCCGGCACGGCGACCTGTGCCGGGTTCCCTGGCAGCTACGGGCATGAGCAGCAGGACGCGAACCTGTTCGCCTCCTGGGCAGTCGACTACCTCAAGTACGACTGGTGCAACATCCCGTTCAGTAGCTTCTCCGGCCAGTCGCACCAGCAGGTCGCCCAGACCTTGTACACACGGATGCAGAACGCGCTTTCAGCGACCGGCCGCCCGATCGTGTTCAGCATGTGCAACGGCTGGGATTCCAGCGTCCAGCCGTGGACCTGGGCCGCCCCGGTGTCGAACCTGTGGCGCACCACCACCGACATCCAGCCCAATTTCTCCAGCATGCTGAACAACTTCCACATCAACGTGGGGCTGGCCTCCTTCGCCGGGCCCGGGGCGTGGAACGACCCGGACATGCTCGAGGTCGGCAACGGGATGAGCGCCACCGAGAACCAGTCGGAGTTCAGCTTGTGGGCCGAGATGGCCGCGCCGCTGATCGCGGGCACCAACCTGGCCAGCGCCAGCTCGGCCACCTTGTCCGTGCTGACCAACCGGGCCGTGATCGCGGTGGACCAGGACTCACTGGGCAAGCAGGGCCATGAGGTCTCCTCGTCCGGAGGGCTCGACGTGCTGGCCAAGCCGCTGGCCAACGGGGACGTGGCCGTCGCCTTGTTCAACGAGACCGGGTCGGCGGCGACGATTTCCACCACAGCGTCCGCGATCGGCAAGACGGGATCGTCCAGCTACATGCTGACCGACCTGTGGACCGGCGCCACCTCCACCACCACCGGCACGATCAGCGCCTCGGTCCCGGCCCACGGCACCGTCATGTACCGGGCCGCGGGCGGCACCAGCAGCGGGGGCGGGAGCAGCGGTGAGGTGCACGCCGTGGGGGCGGGCAAGTGCCTGGACGTGCCGAACTCGACGCAGGCCAACGGCACCCAGCTGGACATCTGGACTTGCACCGGCAGCAGCAACCAGATCTGGGCCTCCACCTCCTCCCAGCAGCTCACCGTCTACAGCGGCAGCAGCCAGAAGTGCCTGGACGCCTTCAACAACCAGACCACGCCGGGCACCAAGGTGGAGATCTGGTCCTGCGACGGCGGGGCGAACCAGCAGTGGCAGCTCAACCCCGACGGCACCATCACCGGCGTGCAGTCCGGGCTGTGCCTGGACGTGACCGGGGCTAGCACGAGCAACGGCGCCCTGGTTGAGCTGTGGACCTGCAACGGCCAATCCAACCAGCAATGGACCCTCGGGTAAGAAAGGCAGGTTCAATCATGACCTTCTGCTCACGACTCAGGCACGCGAGAAAGGCGGCGCTGCTCCTGGGCGCGGCGGCGGCGCTGGTCACCAGCGCCCTGGTGAGCACCGGCGCGACGCCGGCCCGCGCGGCGGGAACGGGCCCGTGTGACATCTACGGCAACGCCGGCACGCCGTGCGTGGCCGCGCACAGCACCACGCGGGCACTGTACGGCACCTACAACGGGCCGCTGTACCAGGTCAGGCGCGCTTCCGACGGCACGACGACCAACATCAGCCCGCTCAGCGCGGGCGGCATCGCCAACGCGGCGGCGCAGGACTCGTTCTGCGCTGGCACGACCTGCGTCATCACCGAGATCTTTGACCAGTCCGGGCATGGTAACAACCTCACCCAGGCGCCTGGGGGCGGGGCGGCAGGCGGCCCTGACAATCTGGCGAACGCGACCGCGGCTCCGGTCACGGTCGGTGGCCACAAGGCCTACGGCGTGTTCGTGGCTCCCGGCACCGGGTACCGCATCGACAGCACTTCGGGCATCGCGACAGGCGACCAGGCGGAGGGCGAGTACGCGATCTTCGACGGCACGCACTTCAACAACGGCTGCTGCTTCGACTACGGCAACGCTGAGACCAACAACGACGACAACGGCAACGGCCACATGGAAGCCATCTACTTCGGGAACATCACAGTCTGGGGGACCGGATCCGGCAGCGGCCCCTGGATCATGGCCGACCTTGAGAACGGCCTGTTCTCCGGGGTGAACCAGCACCTCAACTCCGGCGACCCGACCATCGACTTCCGGTTCACCACCGCCATGGTCGAGGGCGAAGCGAACCAGTGGGCCATCCTGGGCGGCAACGCGCAGTCCGGCAGCCTGTCGACGTCCTACAGCGGAGTGCGTCCCAACGTGTCGGGCTACAACCCGATGCACAAGGAAGGGGCGATCATCCTCGGCATCGGCGGCGACAACAGCAAGGGTTCCGCCGGCACCTTCTACGAAGGCGTCATGACCTCTGGGTATCCGTCAGCCGCCACCGAGAACGCGGTCCAGGCCAACATCGTCGCGGCCGGCTACGCGCCGTCCTCCGGCGGCGGCGGGACGACCGGGCCGATCGTGTCCGGCCTCAACAGCTCCAAGTGCGTCGACAACAACAACGGCAGCGGCGCCAACGGCAACAAGGTGCAGATATGGGACTGCGACGGCAACGCCTCCGCACAGAACTGGACCGTCAACAGCAACGGCACCCTCACCATCGACGGCGGCTGCATGGACATCACCGGCGCCAACTTCAGCAACGGCACCCTGATCGAATTGTGGACCTGCAACGGCGGCAGCAACCAGCAATGGCAGGCGACCAACGGCACGCTGGTCAACCCGGCCTCCGGCAAGTGCCTCGATGACCCCGGCTCCAATGTCACGAACGGAACACAGCTCATCCTGTGGACCTGCAACGGCGGCAGCAACCAGCAATGGCGCCTGCCCTAGTTAGCTGAGGCAGGATAACCGGCATCAATCGGATAATCCGGACACGAGAGCGGACCGCCCGACTTGCGAGTCGGGCGGCCCGCCTTCCGTACCGCCGGCCGGTAAAATAGCAGGTCAAGCTACCTGACGTCGAGCCCGGTGACCGCCCGGCCGATGATCAGGCGCTGGATCTCCGAGGTGCCCTCGAAGATGGTGAAGCTTGTGGACGTGCGGGCAGTTTCCGCAGGTAGACGGCCTGATCACCAACGCTTGTCGGCACCAGCTCAGCACCCGCCCGGTCACGGCGCGTCGGGCGCCACCATGACGGCGATCTGACCTGGTCAGACTAGCTGCTCCAGCTCTTCCAGCTGGCGGAGGACCGTAGCTTCCAGGCTCTTTGCGCTGTCGGTTATGCTTGCGAACTGCTTGTTCAATTCATCGCGACCTGCTGTGCCTGTGCCAGGAACCTGAGCATTCGCGCCCAAAGACCTCAGGTAGCGATCACAGGCGCCATATGTTGCTTCGTACGCTCTCCGCACCTCCAGCGTTCCCGGCTCGATCACTGCCGCCGCGATGACCGTACTCACTCGGCGCATTCCCTCGGCAAGTTGCTTCTGTGCGTGACCCCGCACCCCCGGCACGTTGACCGGCGCGGAACCAGCTTCGCATCCGGCCCGGCCCGCAGCCGCACCCGCCGCAACCTCCCGTGCCCCCACCTGGCCAGCACGCCCCCGCACGACGGGCACGCCAGCTCCCCGCCGCCCAGCTGCCGTTGGACCACACCCCAGTCAGCGTTTACCGTGAGCACGACGCCTCCAAGCGTCAACCCAGCGTGTGGGTGCCGATAACCCTGTCACCTCATGCGACCTGGGAATATTCGTGGATCAGGCCGCCTAGCCGGTCCCGGCGCAGAACGCGTATACCGGTCACTTCGGCAGGCGGATGTGCACGTCCGGCGGGCGGCTTCTGCTGCAATGCCCGGTGCGGACGGCTGGCGTTGTAGTGGTCGATGTACTCATCGAGGACCAGCCGCAGGTGCCGTTCGCCAGTGATCAGCATCCGGTCCAGGCACTCGCGGCGGGCGCTGCCCACCCAGCGGTCCGCGATCGCATTCGCGCGCGGTGCCCGGACAGGCGTCTTGATGATCCGCGTGCTGGCCGCGGCGAATACGGCGTCGAACGCCGCGGTGAACTTGGCGTCCCGGTCCCGGATCAGGAACTTCACGCCGTCCGCGTGATCCCCGAGGTCCATCAGCAGGTTACGGGCCTGCTGGGCCACCCACTCCCCCGTAGGGCAGGCGGTGATCCCGGCCAGGTGCACGCGGCGGGTCCCGTGCTCGATGAAGAACAGCACGTACAGACGGCGCAGGAACACGGTGTCGGCATGGAAGAAATCAGTCGCAAGGATGGTCTTCGCCTGGGCTTCCAGAAAGGCCCTCCAAGTCCGCCCGGACCGCCTGGGCGCGGGATCGATGCCCGCGTCCTTGAGGACCTGCCACACCGTCGACGGGGCCAGCTTGTAGCCCAGGCCGGCCAGCTCGCCGTGGATGCGCCGGTATCCCCAGCCCGGGTTATCCCGGGCCATCTCCAGAATCAGCGTCCGCACGGCCTGGGCGGTGCGGGGCCGTCCGGGAGCGCGGCGCGGACGGGCCCAGTGCCGCCGGGCCAGGTCGGCGTGCCAGCGCAGCAGGGTCCGCGGGGAGATGATCAGGCGCAGCTGGCGGAGCTGGCTGCCGGGCAGCAGCCGGGCCAGCGCGGACAGGACCGCCCGGTCGGCCCACGACAGTCGCGGGGCCTTGACCTGGCGCTGGAGCACGGCGACCTGGTGCCGCAAGATCAGGATCTCCGCGTCCTTGGCCCGGTCAGACCGGGCGAGCAAGGCCAGCCAGCCGAACATGCGCAGCACCGCAAGGTAGGCGAATCGCATTGACACGAGTACTGACAGTGCCTGACCGTGCCGTCCTCGCGCAGCCAGATGCCTAACCTGACCGTCCCCTCATCCAGCACAAGACACCAGGTCAGCGGCCGTGTCAGGGTTTCCGGCACCCACAGGCACCCGACCCCGCCTCAGTAGCATCCTGCCGGGTCAGCTATTTGTAGGTACAATGCTTTTAATGCAGGTACGCCTA